>Ga0209211_10009815_pt1 | contig 12647 bp, 7 predicted proteins | sample RifGroA2_FD_183992 | JGI IMG/M metagenome (GOLD analysis project Ga0209211, IMG submission 183992) | Groundwater microbial communities from Rifle, Colorado, USA - Groundwater A2 (SPAdes) (version 2) | ecosystem: Environmental > Aquatic > Deep subsurface > Groundwater | place: Rifle, Colorado... | reverse complement strand
GCGTGCCATGCCCGCGAAATCTTTTCGCGGGCATGGCACGCTACTACAACAAGCTACAAGGGTAAAAAAAGCCGCAGGGGATGCCTGCGGCTTTTGCATTTTTGCGGCAACGAAAGCGTTTACTTCCTAGCCAGCCTTTCAGCAATCTTGCCACCAAAAAATTTGGCAAGCGTAGGCGGGACAGCATTTCCAATCAAAGTTGCGGCATGTGATGTTTGATCTTCTGGATAAAAAACATAGTCTGCCGGAAACGTTTGAAGTAGTGCAGCTTCACGAGGGGTGAGGCCTCTATTCTGGGATGTGTCATAGTGGCCAAACCGCCCATTTGTGATGGAAATACATTTAGTGGTTATGGTTGGCGCGACATCATCACCGCGCATACGGGTGTATGTATCTGAAAAAGATTGCTTGCCAGATTTTGCTTGAAGGCGTTTGTGGCAATCCAAAGACAAGTCTCCGTAAGGCGTATCACGGAGATAAAGATTGTTCTCTCCGGGACGGGCACAAGAAATACGTTTCAGATTTAGGTCATTCAATGCGCGCGCACGGTGGTTTGGAATCGAAGGATGTGATTCTCCGGCTGCGATTGGGGGAAGACTTCCTATTGTTTCACGAACCGTAACGTATTGTTTGATAGCCGGGTCGGCTTCCAATATTTCTAAATCTTCGCCATATTTATTAATGTCAAACCCTAATCCTATAGTCCGGCGCCGATTTTGTGGGATACCAAAGCGTGCGGTATTTATCACTTTCGCATCAAAAACATATCCTGCATCGTGGAGTTTTTGTTTGAACGTGCCGAGAACCGAATTCTGATCATCTCCAATAATGCCCTCGACGTTTTCACAGATTATTGCATCCGGGCGAAACTCGTTAATCAGACTAAGTGTTGTCAGCAATAGATTTGAGTCATTTTGTCGTTTGAATTGTCGTTTCTCAGACATTTCAATCCGTGAAATTTTTGTAAACGGTTGGCATGGGGCGCAAATAGCAAAAACTAATTTTAGGCGACGTAATCCGGTACGTTTTCGATAATTAGTCAGTAAGCTGCGCAGTGACTCGGCAATTTCATGTTGTTGCCCTGATGGATGGACAGACGATAAAGGGAAGATATTCTTGCAAAGAAAAGTTGGTGAAGTTTTATCGTGATTTTTATTTTGGGAATACGTGGCTTCGCATGAAGGCGCATTGTCAATTCCCGCGAGCACATGAAAACCGGACTTGATAAGACCGTGAGTCATACCTCCGGCGCCACAAAAAAAATCAACTGCTACTATCTGACTCATTGTTAGTTTTTCCCTCTTTGCCTTGCAACGCTAACAACTTGGTCAACGCAAGCCGCCGTATTTGTCAGTATTTCGTGATCCCAAAAGCGAAGGATAATCCAACCAAGTTCGGCAAGTGTTTGGTTGACCGCTTTGTCACGTGCGATGTTACCCTGAATCTTCTGAATCCAAAACTCCCTATTGCTTTTAATTTCATGCGCTGCGGCAGGCCATCCATATCCATGCCAAAACGCAGAGTCACAGAAAATAGCCACCTTGGCACATACGATTACAAAATCCGGTTTTCCGGGGAGCTTTCGATATTGTTTTCGATAGCGAATGCCGGAAGCCCAAAGTGCCTTACCCAAGGTTCGTTCAATCTTCGAACCCGTGCTTTTAACACGGGACATGTTGAAGCTGATTTGCTCTCTTGTTTTCACTTTCCGCTATGTGCGCCTCCAAGACGCCGAATCACGGTCACAATATGTGCGGATATTGCTTCGGTTGCCAGTCGGACGACCTCTTCTGCGGTGTTTTTTTCAGGGCTGTCCTGATCTATAGATAGTGCTTTGCGGTGAATTGAGAGTGCCAAAATGCCAAGACCATACCTGAACATATTCTCATTTAAAATTCTTGCTGCTTCATCTTTTTCTTTGACGCGCATCAGGCGAAGGTACTCATTGTCCTGGTTTACATAAACGACTGTTGTCTCGCCGGTAGAAACGTATGCGCCAGACCATTTGTCGAAGCTATGCTCATCCCACATGTCTTCTTTGACCCAACGAAATTCTGGCATGGCTAAGCTATTCGCTTGTTTTTCTTTAGTATCGCCTTTTTCTCCGCTTTTTCCTTTGGTGGGTTTTTCTTCATCCGTATAGAGAATCTTTACGGAAAATTTCAGCGGTTCGATGTTATGGCCAAAATCCTTAAAACCAAACTCAGCTTCAATTGAATCTCCCGGCATGACGGATTTGGGGGAACGTATGCTAAATGTGGCTGTGCCGTTTCTCAGCTTAACGCTATGCGGCATTTGCGTCGGCGGTAGTGAACACCATGTTTCACCGGGGCTATCCACGCGAGTCAAATACTCGTTTTCAGCATCTGTGCCGCACTCGATACGGCGCGAGGCATTTATTGGGACTTCTTTGATGTACAAGCCATTTTCTTGGCGCAAATTCAGGGGCTTCAAGAAGGTTGGAAATTTCTTCCCCAGAAATGGTTCTGTCCCCCCCGGTTTGCTGGTAATTTCCGGCAAGAATGCACCTAAGCCAAACAGGTCTTTGATTGCAGGGTCAATTTTTGCCAACTCCGCCAGGAAATCTTTTGTCTCCTCCGTATCCTCTACATACTCTGTTGCGCGGCGCATTCTAATTTCGGCGGCGTATGCGCGAAGACGATCATCTTCCTTAAGGGCTTTGATAACAATATCCTCAAGCATCCGTGCGAGATTGGTATCTGCCTTGCGCTCGCGATCCGGCATGAAGATAGTCGAAAGCGCGGTACGATCCATTTCGTCGCATATCACGTTAATCAGTACATGGTTGCGCAAATCACCCAATCCGACGCGAGTGTTCAGAAAGCTGGCGCGCTCGATAGCATGAGTTTGTCCGTTAACGGTATAAAAAACTCTGGCTGGCTGATTTACTAGAAATTGTTTTAATTTTGTAACGGCAGTCGCCACGATTTTAATGTGCCCAAGCTCATCATGTTTTTCCTCCAGAACCATGTGAACCCATTCTGTTTTCTCCTTGCTTTGGCTTGTAGGCTGGTCGTTATTGCCGGCTTCTATTATTTCAGCGCCCAAAACGACGTTCATGCCGCCGAATGTTCGAGGAGCAATACCTTCGTCGCGCAACTTACCTTTGCCTTGCGTTGGAGCAGCGTCAAAGTCAAATATTTGTATTGGGAGAGCGCAATCAACGAGGTTTACCGTCAATGCATCATACAGCCCGAAATCTACTGTATGAGATTTTTTACCGATGTCATATTCATAAAGCCGAATGATGGAGCCTTCGCGGACGACACCAATGGAATCATGACCAAATGCATTGATTTCTTCGGCGCGAAATCTTGGGATTTTTCCATCCGGGCAAAAGTATTCTGCTACCGGCAACATTTCTCCCTCATCTTCGCGCGGCCTGCGAACGCGAATAAGTGTCCAGCCCCAATACTCATGTTCGGGTCGGCGCGATATGATTAACTTGTAATGCCCCAAGCGAATATCTGAACGAGTACAAAACCTCAAACTTCCCGTACTGCCCATGTTGAATTTGCCCTGAACAAAGGGAATTCCTTCTTTGTTGCGTACGCTGAGAGAGAGAAATGTTTCCGGAAATTTTTGCGGCAGTTGACCATCGCCAAAGTCAATTAACGTATAAGTCGGGCACCCTCGTCTGCGGTCGGCGCGCTTAACGCCGATAATCATGCATTTCTCAGCGAGTTTAGTTCTTTCGGATGGTTCGAGATTTGCAATCCTCCCTTCAATGACATGAGGAAAAAATTTCTTTACAGCTTCAAACATTGAGTGAGGAGCTTCCGTTGAACGAAAGTCTTTGATGCCAGCCTCGCGTGCTTTGCGCAACAAGATGGAGTCAAGACCGTTGGTAATGAGCTCGACCATTGCGCCCACGGGGTTGGTTTGTTGGTTTCCGACCGTATCCCAATTTTTGGGGCGATCTCCATATGGTTTCCAGTTTTCAGGGGCATCAAACCAGAATTTTAATTTTTCATCTGCAATAACGCGACCGACATCCTCAGACGAAAGTGCGGCCAATAGTTCTAAGGCTATCGATTTTTGAAGTTCTTCATTCACTCTTCTGTCCCCAATATGAAAGTCACGTTGTGATTACGCCGCAGTGTTCGGCACACATAATACTGCACGGATTTATGGCGGACATAGAGATTTCTGCGACAATCGCAACGCCTATCGTCCCTGAACAAATATGCAAATAGTCCGCGTCGCCCTCGATATCCCGCTGTCCACCCTGTTTGATTACACGGTGGATGAGGGCGTTGCGGTTGCAATCGGGCAGCGCGTGATCGTGCCGTTCGGGCGGCGGCAGATGGTCGGGGTGGTGATGGAATGCGTTGCCGCGACGGAGATGGCGCCGGAGCGCATCAAGCCGATGAAACAGGTATTGCATGACAGCGTGCCGCTGTCGGCGGGGCTGCTCGATTTGTTGCGCTTTTGCAGCGACTATTACCGTTATCCGATCGGGCAGACGGTGTTGTCGGCGTTGCCGACAAGGCTGCGTTCGGACAAGCCCATCATCAGTAAAGCTATTTTGAGTTATCGCCTGACTGCCAGTGGAGCGGCGCTCGACCTCGACACTTTCTCGAAACGCAAGGTGGTGCAGCGGCGCATCCTCGCGAAGCTGGCGGAGCAGCCGTGCAATCTGGCGCAGCTCAAGAGTCTGTCGGCGACGGCGGGGAAGCAGTTGAAAGCGTTGGTGGCGGAGGGGTGGGTCGAGAGTGTTGCTCTTGCAACGTCCCTCTCCCCCGCCTGCGGGGGAGGGGAGCAGAAGCATACTTTCGACAATGCGCACACGCTGACCGGCGAACAGCAGCTTGCGGTGGATGTGGTCACCGCAGCGCAGGGCTATGCCTGCTTCCTGCTGCATGGCATCACCGGCAGCGGCAAGACCGAGGTGTATGTGCACTTGATGCACGATGTGCTGCAGCGCGGCGGGCAGGTGTTGTTGCTGGTGCCGGAAATCAATCTCACGCCGCAACTGGAGAACTATTTCCGCAGCCGCTTCCCGGAGGTGAATCTGATCAGCCTGCACAGCGGTTTGTCGGAAGGCGAGCGGCTGCACAACTGGCAGCAGGCGCAAGCCGGTGCGGCGCAGATCGTGCTCGGTACGCGGCTGGCGGTATTCGCCGAATTGCCCAGGCTCGCGCTGATCATCGTGGACGAGGAACACGACAGTTCGTTCAAGCAGCAGGATGGGCTGCGCTATTCGGCGCGCGATGTGGCGATTTTCCGCGCCAATCAGCGCGGCGTGCCCATCGTGCTGGGTTCGGCTACGCCGTCGCTGGAGAGCTACCACAATGCGCAGAGCGGGCGTTACCGGATGCTCAAGCTGACCGGGCGCGCGCTCGCCGAGGCGCGCCTGCCTGCGGTGCGCTGCATCAATATCAACCAGACCGTGATGCACCACGGCATCAGCGAAAACCTGCTGCGCGAGATCGGGCAGCGCCTTGCGCGCCGCGAGCAGAGCCTGCTGTTCATCAACCGGCGCGGCTATGCGCCGGTGCTGATGTGCACCTCATGCGGCTGGCTGTCCGGCTGCAAGCATTGCGCGGGCAAGATGGTGCTGCATCTCAACGACAAGCGGCTGCGCTGCCACCATTGCGGCTATCAATTGCATGTGCCGCACGCCTGCCCGAGCTGCGGCAATACCGATTTGCATCCGGTTGGCAGCGGTACGCAGCGCGTGGAAAATGTGCTGCAGGAACGCTTCCCGGAGGCGCGCATTCTGCGCGTCGACCGCGACAGCACGCGCAACAAACGCGCCTGGCAGACCATGCGCGAGCAGATCCACGCGAACGAAGTGGATATCCTGGTCGGCACGCAGATGCTCGCCAAGGGGCACGATTTCCCCGCGCTGACGCTGGTCGGCGTGCTCAACCCGGACAGCGCGCTGTACAGCAGCGATTTCCGCGCGGCGGAAAAACTGTTCGCGCAACTGGTGCAGGTAGCGGGACGCGCCGGGCGCGCCGACAAGCCGGGCGAGGTGATAATCCAGACCGCCTTCCCGGATCACCCGCTGTTTGTCGCATTGCAGACCCATGATTTCGAGGGCTGGGCGGCAGCGCAGCTTGCCGAGCGGCAGATGGCGGGCTTCCCGCCGTTCATGTACCAGGCGATGCTGCGTGCCGAAGGCAAGCAGGAAACCGGGGTTTATGCGTTCCTCAACCAGGCGCGCGCCGCTGCGGTTGAATTGCACCACGCCGTGGAAGTCCTCGGCGTGGTGCCCGCCGCGCTGCCGCGCCGCGCCAATCACATTCGCGCGCAGTTGCTGATACAGGGCGCGAAGCGCAGGGACTTGCAGCAATTCCTGCGCGTCTGGCAACCCCTGCTGGACGCATTGCCCGCCCAGAAACTGCGCTGGTCGCTGGATGTCGACCCGCTGGAGTTTTAGAAAATCCGGTCCAGGGGTTCAATTATCCGAAAGAACTAGTTCTTTTTTCTTTCCAAACTGTTCTTTAGAGGTATAGGAACGTTGCGCATGCCAGCTTAGTCTGGCAGCGTGTGTCGGCTCGGGATAGGTATTGTGGCGACATAACAATATAAGGCTTGGCTGGTGACATAGATACATTGTTGTTTCTGGGACTTCTTGGTGTGTTCGCATGCCGTGATTCCGGTATGGCGATAAAAACTTGACCTATATCAAAAAGTATCCGGTTCCCATCCAATAGAGTGACGTTTCGTCAAAACTAGGTTTGTCAAAACTAGGACAGTTAAGTTAAGTCGAAAACAAAAAAGGGAAGATTATGCATAAGCACATAGTTCGTTTATTGACATTGATTGCGGTAATTGCAGTAGTCGCCACAACTGCAAAATTTTTAGCCATACAGGATACGTTTCACCAATACGGTCACTACCGCGGTGCCTCGGTAGCGCAAATTGCGGCCAAACTGCCTAAACATCAAGGCTCTGCATCCTGCCAGACATGCCATAAGGAAATTTACACCGAATGGTCGTCCGGCATGCACCAGAAAGCGCACAAGGACAACAAGGTGGTGGGCACCGTCGTTAAGTCGGGTGTCAATTGCGAGGTCTGTCACAACGGTCCTGCAGGCAATCACCCCTCCAAAGAGGCCATGCCGCTTTCCACCGAGGATCAGGTGACCACCATCACCCATCTCAAACATACAATCCATCCAGCCAATGTAGCGGACAGGAATCTGATGCGGGATCCGGAAGATATGCGGATTTTGTGCACCAACTGCCACGAAAAAACGGTCGGGCGTCCACTGCGGGGCAAGGATAAAGGCGGGGTACCCCAGGTTGCGGTTGATGGTCATGGCGGTAAAGCACAGTGCAACAGCTGTCACAATCCGCATTCCCCCCGAGTCAATTTTGCTGCCATACCGAGGGCTCCAGTGGATCCGCAAACCGGCAAGGCTCTCCCCGTGAGCGCAGCTAAGGTAGGGGATGCCGGTGCAGGCAAATCTGTAGCGGCGGCTTGTGCTGCATGCCACGGTAATTCCGGAACCAGCGTCAATCCGGAATGGCCAAACCTGGCAGGGCAAAATGCCGGCTACTTGGTTAATTCGCTTAATGCATTCAAGGCAGGATCACGCAAAAATGACCTGATGAGTCCAATGGCGGCTGGCTTGAGCGAAGCCGATATGCGGAACGTGGCCGCCTATTTCTCCAGAAATAGTTGCAGCGTAACCGGCGGCGACAAGGCGCAGGCCGAATTGGGCAAAGCCAAGGCAGCAGCGGCAGGTTGTGTGGCATGCCATAGCTCCGGCGGGTTGCGTAACCCAGGTAAGGACGGGATCAGCGGTGCACAGGTATGGCCGAATCTGGCCGGACAGAATGCCGGATATCTGTCCATGGCACTCAAATCGTTCCAGGATGGCAGCCGCAACCATGCAGTCATGACAAGCGTGGCGAAGACACTGAGTGCTTCCGATATCGATAACTTGGCGGCTTACTACGCCACTGTGAGCTGCAAATGAATAAGTTACCTAGCGAGGGAAAAATGACTACTCAGGATACAAAAATAGAAAAGGAAGCGGGTGATTTGTCTCGCCGCGACTTCTTGGGTTTATTGGGTAAAGGCGCGGCCTGCGCCGGAGCGCTGGTCAGTGCAGGCAGTGCGCTGGCTTCAGCTGGCGGAGGGGCTGTAAATGCTCTTGGCGGTGTTGGGCCAGCATATCAGCAGGCGCCGGAGCAATACGCCGAGGCGGTCAAGAACCCGCCCAAGATCCCCAATTACAACTGGACCCAGCACAAGTGGGCGTTTGGTGTCGATGCCGATCTCTGCATCGGTTGCTTGCGCTGCGTGGAAGCGTGCAAGATGGAAAACAGTGTGCAGATGGACAGAAACCATACCCGCACCTGGGTCGAGCGTTACGTCTATCTGGAGGGCGAGCACCATGCGCTTGTCGACAGCATCCACGATATCAAAAACGTGGTGCCAGGCAGTAAGGAGACCAGGTTCAAATTCGACGACCGCTACAAGGACGGCCAATTCGAGGGCAAGAAGGTTGAAAAGGCGTTCTTCGTGGCCAAGTTGTGCAACCAGTGCGAGAAACCCTCCTGCGTTCAGGTATGCCCGACTGGCGCCACCTATAAATCGGTGGATGGTCCGGTATTGATCGATACGAAATATTGTATCGGCTGTCAGTATTGCGTCCAGGCTTGCCCTTATGGCGCGCGCAGCCTGAATCATGAAAGAGGTACCGCCGAGAAGTGCAACTGGTGTTATCACCGTATTACCAAAGGGCTGCAGCCGGCATGCGTCGAAGTGTGCCCGACCGGTACGCGGGTTTTTGGCGATCGCATGGACCCGGAAAGCCCGGTCAGCGAGTTTATCCGCAACAACAAGGTGAGCGTGCTGCAACCGGCCATGGGTAATTACCCGAATGTGTTTTACAAAGGGATCGATAAGGAGGTTTTCTAAAATGGAAAAAGATGTCTTTTATCACGTAGCCCCGTTTTCCGGATTCACGTTTCCGAACGAGACCGAGGTGCCGTGGAGCGAACTTATCGTAATCTATCCCTATATCACCGGGTTGGTTGCCGGTGCGTTTGTGGTATCCAGCCTGCATCACGTGTTCGGTATGGAGCGTTTTGCGCCGATCTCCAAGTTCGCGTTGCTGACGTCGCTGTGCTTCATGTTTTTCGCGCCGACACCGTTGCTGTTTCACCTGGGTCAGCCGACCCGCGCGTTGAATGCGGTGTTGACGCCGCACTGGACCTCGGCGATGGCGGCCTTCGGTTATGTCGCCGGGTTTTATATCTGCCTGCTGCTGCTGGAAACCTGGTTTTCGTTTCGCGCCGACATTGTCGCGATGTCGAAATCCAGAACCGGCATCATGCAGAAAGTGTACCAAGCGCTTACCTTGGGGTCGGATGATGTATCGCCACGCGCGCTCCACACCGACCATACCATTGCGCGCAGGCTGGCGATGATCGGCATACCCGGTGCATGCGGATTGCACGGCTACGTCGGGTTCCTGTTCGGATCGCTGAAAACACGCGAATGGTGGTCGTCCGATCTGATGCCGATCATTTTCCTGTTGTCCGCCGTAGGTTCTGGCGTCGGGCTGCTGATTGTGATCTATGTGATCACCTCCTGGTGGCGCAAAAAGCCTACAGACGGCGGAGCCATGGAAGGCTTGCTGTATGTGTTGTGGACGGGCATTGTCGTCGTGACGGTGATCGAGGCGCTGGAGATGGTGCAAATGATCTATAAGGCGCGCGAGGGTGTCGAAGGGGTGTTTGCCTTGATCCAGGGTCCGATCACGAACAGCATGGTCATTCAATGGGGCGGTGGGCTTTTGGCTCTGATAATCACGTCGATCATGATGCTGTATAACACAAGGGGTAAAAAACTGGTTTTCTGGCTATTCATCAGCGGGTTGTTGATGATGATCGGGGTGCTGGCGATGCGCTGGAACGTGGTGATTGGCGGGCAGGAATTGTCGAAGACCATGAGGGGCTTGATGACCTTCCATCCGGAAGCATACGGACGCGAAAGCCTGATAACAGTTTCCATGCTGTTTACCGCGCCGTTTGTCACGCTGTATCTGGCGCAAAAGCTGTTGCCGACGGTTTGGGAAAGCGATGAAAAAGAGCATGAGGATAAAGTGTTCGATATTCACAAGGCTATTTGATGTACATAAAATAGTTCAAGTAAAAGCAGCTCTTGAAATCCCGCCTTCATGGCGGGATTTTTTTGTGCATGAAAAACGGCGCACTACGCCAAAGGGAATTGAAATCACCCCGCGAATTGCGCTGCGCAGGCTGTTTTCTGTTAGCATTTAATCGACTCGTGGGTGGAAATAAGTGCACAACCTGTATTTTCCATGCCATTCTTGCAGCATTCAAGACGGGGTGGTGCTTTGGGCGCATGAAGCCCCATTAACTCTATCCCGGAACCGATGGGCCGGAATTTATTGAATCCGCAGCTTCTTTTACGATAGTGGCATGCAAAAACGGGAGAAACAAAATGAAAGAACTGACTTGGTCGAGTCTGGAGAATCTCGCCTTACCCGTTAAGGCATTATTTATCGGTTACCTTCTCGTCATTGGCCTGGGCTTGCTGATGTCGGGCGGGCAAATCATGCTGACTCATGGAATGGCTGACGGCAAATTAGGGCTGTCGATGGATGATCTGGTGTACAGCTATTACGGCGATCGTGGAGGTTCAAAGCTGGAGGCTAAACTCAACGGCTCGATGAAGGAATATGCACCCGGTGAAGCCAGGCTGACTATGATCAAATGGGCTCGGGCCGGTGCACCGGAAGGCGAATGGGAATCGAAGATCAAGCCGCTCGCCGACCAGCATTGCGTTGCCTGCCATGCGAACATGCCCGGTTTGGTCAATGTCGGCGAAAAGGACACCATGCTTAAAGTGGCGGCCATTGATCAAGGGGCAAGCATAACCACCCTGACCCGGGTTTCGCATATTCATTTGTTCGGCATTGCATTCATCTTCTTCTTCGTTGGGCTGATCTTCAGCTTCGCCACGGGCTTTAACCCGATCGTCAAGGCATTGCTGATCTTCACGCCATTCATGTTCCTGATTATCGATATTGCGGCCTGGTGGCTCACCAAGATGCATCCTGGCTTTGCGTGGCTGGTGATGGTCGGGGGGATGGGCTATAGCCTCGCCTCGACAGTAATGATTTTCTCATCTCTCTATCAGATGTGCGTAATGCCATTCCGGACAAAAAAAGTCTGATCTTTATGGCTGTCATTCAATAAACTGCCGTCCCTTCCAATGCAGATTCCAGGTATGGAAACAGACTTTCTTTGCGCCGCCGCCGCCATTGTCGGCAGTGAGGCATTGCTGGCCGGCGAGGCTACCGCACCGTATTGCGCCGACAAGCGCGGCCGCTATTTTGGCAGCGCGCTGGCGGTGGTGTTCCCGGCGGACACGCGGCAGGTCGCGGAAATGGTAACGCTGTGCGCGGCGAATCACATTGCCATCGTGCCGCAAGGCGGCAACACCAGCCTGTGCGGCGGGAGCGTGCCGCTGGCCGAAGGCCGGCAAATCGTGCTGAATCTGTCGCGCATGAAGCGCATTCGCGAAGTCGACCCGGTGAATTACACGATGACCGTCGAGGCGGGGTGCATACTGGCTAATGTGCGCGAGGCGGCGGAACAAAATAACCGCCTGTTCCCGCTCGAACTGACGGCGACCCTGGACTTTTGCGAGATCGGCGGCAATCTGTCCACCAATGCCGGCGGCAACGGCGTGTTGCGTTACGGCAATGCGCGCGACCTGGTGCTGGGGCTGGAAGTGGTGCTGTCGGACGGGCGCATCTGGAACGGCCTGCGCAGCCTGCGCAAGGACAACTCCGGCTACGACCTGAAGCACCTGTTTATCGGCGCCGAAGGTACGCTGGGCATCATCACCGCCGCCGTGCTGAAGCTGTTTCCGCGCCCGCAATCTTCCGCCACCGCGATCGTGGCCCTCACCGACCCCGCGATCGCCGTGCGCCTGCTGGCGCATGTCCGCGCGATCTGCGGTGACACCCTGAGCGCATTTGAGCTCGTTTCGCGCAGCAGCCTGGATGTTGTGCTCAGGCATATTCCCGGAACCGCCGAGCCGTTTACCAGGCAGCACGAATATTATTTGCTGATCCAGTCGGATGATGTGCTGCAACGTCCGCTGGACGACGCGCTGCGCAGCGCGATCCAGGGTTTCGGCGCAGACATTCCGGAGTTTGGCGTCACCACCGATGCCGATGCGGCGGAGAACTGGTGGAAGCTGCGCAAAAACATCAGCGATGCGCAGAAACGCGACGGCATCAGCATCAAGCACGACATCTCCGTGCCGGTCAGCCGCGTGGCGGAATTCATTGCGCGCGCCGATGCCGCAATGCATGCCGCCTATCCCGGTGTCCGCATCGTTGCGTTCGGGCATATGGGCGACGGCAACATCCATTACAACATCTCGCTGCCGGATGCCGGACAGAATGAAATATTCATCGCGCAACAGGAAGGCGCGGTGAACAAACTGGTTTATCAGGTGGTGCGCGAACTCAACGGCAGCATCAGCGCCGAACACGGCCTGGGGCAGCTCAAGCGCGAAACCATCCGCGCATACAAAGACCCGCTAGAGCTCGAACTGATGCGCAGCATCAAGCAGGTCTTCGACCCGCAAGGATTGATGAATCCCGGCAAGGTTTTGT
>Ga0209211_10009814_pt1 | contig 12649 bp, 12 predicted proteins | sample RifGroA2_FD_183992 | JGI IMG/M metagenome (GOLD analysis project Ga0209211, IMG submission 183992) | Groundwater microbial communities from Rifle, Colorado, USA - Groundwater A2 (SPAdes) (version 2) | ecosystem: Environmental > Aquatic > Deep subsurface > Groundwater | place: Rifle, Colorado... | reverse complement strand
ACCTGCCTGCGGCAACATAACACAAATCGAGCGCAGCAGATCCCAATCGGCGGATGGCCTGTGCCTCCATTAAGAAGTTATTGAAGTGTTGGACGGCGTTATCCGGATTGCTCTTGATGCTGTACGGAAACCCGGTCACCAGCATGCTCTCAATGAGCTTCCGTGTGGTTGAGACACGGATCGGCTTGTTGTTGAGAAGAGCCCCCCTTCCCTTCTCCGCACTGTAGAGTTCATCACCGTTCGGATCGTACACAACACCGAGCACGATCTCCCCCTTGACTTCCAGCGCAAGGGAGACGGAGAAGATCGGAAAGCCGTGCGTGAAGTTCAGCGTCCCATCCAGCGGGTCGATGATCCAACGATACTCCGATGACACTTCGTGGCTCCCCGACTCCTCTGCGAGAAAATCGTGATGAGGGTAGCGTCGTTTGATTTTCGTGATGATGATCTCTTCCGATTTCCTGTCGATCTCCGTCACAAGATTGGTTTCTTGTCCTTCTTTTTGTTCGACGTGCTTGTACTTCCCAACGCTCATTTTCAGGAACCGCCCCGCCTCCACGGCGGCTTCAATCGCTGTCTTGATCATGGTATCTCCTTTCGTGGAGTCAAAATACAAAAATTAGCCCGCGACTCAAAGAAGTGCCCCCCAGGGATGATCCACTGAAATACGCGAGGCGTATTGACCGGTTGCATGGATGAGAATGCGCTTCATTCCAGCCCTCCGGACCGTTCCTGTTTTCATTGCTCCCCAACCCAAAAAACAGTAAGTTAACCGCGTCTCCGGCATTGCTCAAAGTCAGAAGAACAGCAATCCCAGTTTTCATACCTCTCTCCCGGCAGTTGCGCGATCGAAAGGAAGAGGAGAGAAATCGGTCAATGCGTGTCCTTCGCCAACTCGTCAAAGACTTTCCATCACCGCATGACCCCGTCCATCGGGGTTTGCACAATCAAAGGAGGAGCTTATGGTATTTCTACTTGCTCTGTTTATTGCCCTCGGCGCGCTCGTTGTTTGGAACACCGCGCGCAAACGCGCGAACTTCGGCACACCGCTCGGCCGTTCGTCGTCCACATTCGCCGGGATGCTGGCTGGCGTGTTCCTGCTCATCGCCCTGTCGCAGATTTTCACCGTCGTTCCGGCAGGAAACGTAGGCGTCGTGGATTTCTTCGGGACGGTTTCCGACGTTACGCTCAAAGCCGGCATTAACCTCGTCAATCCTCTCGCCCGCGTGGTAAAGTTCTCCGTCAAAACGCAGGAGATCAAGGAGGTCATGGATGTCCCCTCGAAGGAGGGATTGACCGTGCAGCTCGAGCTCAGTGCGCTCTTCCATCTGAATCCCGAAAAGGCGGCAGAAACGTACAAAACCATCGGGGAGAATTACGTTCAAATCATTCTCGAACCCAACTTCCGGTCCGTCGCCCGCGGCGTCACGGCCGGGTACGAAGCAAGGGCACTGTACACCTCTGAACGGGAGCTCCTGACGATGGCGATCTTACAAGACCTTCAGAAGCTCGTTGAGCCCAGGGGGATCACCGTGGAAGCAACCCCGCTTCGCCGCGTGGGCCTTCCCCCCGATCTCTCGAGGGCGATCGAGGAAAAACTCCGTGCCGACCAGGAAAGTCAGCGGATGCAGTTTGTTCTGTTGAAGGAAAAACAGGAAGCCGAGCGGAAACGGATCGAGGCGCAGGGTATCTCCGACTTCCAGAACATCGTGGCAAAGGGAATCAGTGAACAACTGTTGCGGTGGAAAGGCATCGAAGCCACCGAGAAGCTTGCCAGTTCTCCGAATGCCAAAATTGTCGTTATCGGCGCAGGGAAAGACGGCCTGCCGTTGATCCTCGACACCAAATAGTGGTGGGCTCTTTATCTAGAACCTATCTCAAAAATGAATTAGCCGCAAAAGATCACAAAAAGCACAAAGGACAACTTTAAAGAACTTTGTGATCTTTGTGTTCCTTGTGGCTCACGACAACAAGAATAAGGTTTTTGAGGTGGCTTCTAATCAAACCGGGAACCACTGATCCCATGTTCTCGCTCGATCAAATAGGACAAATCTCCATTATCGTCCATGATATCGACAGGGCGGTCGCGTTCTATCGCGATGTGCTCGGCATGCACTTTCTGTTTCAGGCTCCGAAGATGGCGTTCTTCAATTGCGGCGGGATCCGACTCTATCTCGGTATTCCCGAAGGACCGGAGTTCGATCATCCATCATCCGTTGTCTATTACAGTGTGACGGATCTGCCAACGGCGCACGAAACTCTGGCTCAACGAGGAGTGCACTTCATCGCCCCTCCACACAAGGTGGCTGATCTCGGAGACCGCGAGGTATGGATGGCGTTCTTTAATGATCCGGATCAGAATGTGCTTGCCTTGATGAGCGAGAGACCAAAGAAGGGATGAACCAAGATCATGGTACAGGCGAAGAGGCATCTCTTCGCCTGTACTGTTTTCTACACCGTTTTCTTCCTCTCCCAAATCCGCCCGGCTCCCCAGATGCTCAATGATACAATCAGTCCGGGATACATCGGTTCTATGCCGAACAGATACTCCGGGGTGCCGTTGCTCGTGTCGAGCATGCCAACGATCAGGCTCACAGTTGAGGTCAGCCAGCCGAACAGCATCGCTGCGAACGCATAGGGTGCGGAGATCCGCAGCCGCTCGAAATAACCCGCGATCACGGGGACAAGGAGGCCGGGAATAATGCATGTGCCGACCGTGTACCAAATGCCCACCACAGAGGGGATTGCGAGTGCGAGCACAATGGCGAACGCGGAACTGATGAACAGGCCGATTTTCGTCCACCGGTTGACGGCACCATGCTCAGGCACCGCATAAGCCGTCAATTCCTTTGTATCCAACCGTAACCTTCCCACAATATCCTTTCCGATCGTCGTTGCCGAAAGAAACATAAGACTGCTGAGAGAGGACATGATCGTCGCCAGCATGCCGATGTAAAAAAGCCCTTTTGCCGCCGTTGGCAGCGTTAATTCTGCAAGCATCGGGTAGGCAAAGAGCGGTTTTTCCAGTTCCGGCAGCGCTGCCCGGGCGTACAATCCCGCCGTGCTTGTCATGAAGTCGAAGCAGAACCAGAAGAGGATCGATATCAAAATTCCGCGTTGTGCCGTCGCGCCATCCTTTGCGGCGTAACAGCGCTGGTGAAATGCCGGGTCAACGAGCGTCCACAAGGCAATGAAGAACCAGACGGTCATGTACTGCCACGTGTTGCCGCCATGCCATGTCAGATGCAGGGGCGGGACATGAGAGGCGATGAAATCGAACCCGCCGAATTGCGCATAGGCAAACGGCAGAATCATCGCAAAGCCGAGGAACATCATGACGAACTCGAAAGCATTTGCCCAGACATCGGACCGGAATCCGCCCGCATAGAGATAACACACGGTGAGAAACGTGGAGAGCAGGATGCTTGTTGCAAGGTCGAGTCCCACCATCAACTGCACAAGGATGCCCAGCATCAACACATAGGCCGCGGGGGTCACCAGAATGAAGGTGAGTACACCTCCGAGGAGTGCCGTCTTCCGGTCGTACGAGGCTTCGAGCTTGTCGGGAATCGTGTACAGGTTTGTGGCGCGGATGCGTTTGGCAAGCACGAGCGCAAAGAGGAGCGCGAAGAAGTAGTACGGCAGGCCAAACACGACCCAGTTGGAGAGGCCGAAGTTGTAGGAGAATTCCCCGACCCCGAGAATCCCTCCGTACCAAGTGGAGACAAGCGTCGCGACAAACATCGGGAGCGTCAGTGTTCGCCCGGCGAGCAAAAAATCATCCGTGTTCGATTTCTGTCTGCGTGCAGCGCGGAATCCGACATACACGACCGCCGCGCAATAGAGGCCGATCAGCAGGGAATCAAGGGGCGAGAGGGAAACCATCGTGGAGGCTCAGTGAGGTCCGGTGTGTAGCCGAAACAGGAGAAGGTGCCCCTTTTTAACGACGATGAGAACGGGACTGGAAATCACTTGATTACTGGTGCCATTGCGGAAGCCAAGCTCCAGCCGTTCGTTCGTCAGGGGATACTTCAATCCGGCCGTAGTGATTCCTTCGCAGCGGTTGAGGGGGATGAGTGAGACCGTTGAACCGACCTCGGCCTCGAATTCGGTTTTGCTGCCGACGTAGGAGAGTTCTCCCAGGTCATCGACAAAACGAATAACGGCGTCGGGATAAAACTTTGCCATGACCCCGAGGTTCCCGACGGTGTGGTCCAGTCGTTTTCCCAATCCTGCCGCGACCGTGATGTGATCGTACCGTTCCCGGACGGTCCACGTTACCACTTTCTCAAGGTCCGTCGATTCCTGGTCGGTGTCGGCATATTGCGGCACGGTGCGGAACTTCGAGAGCGTTTCGGCATGGATGGAATCCATATCTCCCACGATTGCGTGGGGAATGATACCGAACTTGAGCGCCGTGTTGGCCCCCCCGTCCGCACAGACGATGAAGTCCGATTCCCGGGCGAGGGCATGCAGCAGGTTCTTCTTCGGCGGCTCGCCGTTGGCTATTATGAGTGCGCGTTTGACCATGCCGGGAACTTTGTCATAGAAGTTGTGGAGCGGGGGACCCCTTCGCCGCCGCCCCTCTTGCGTCGGGCACTGCCGTTCAATCTACATCTTCAAACGGATCGAAGCAAAGATATTCCGCTCTGCCGCGGGGAAGAAATCATCCCCCTCACCATGGCCTGCATAGATCTTGTTCAAGAGGTTGTTGATCTGGAGCTTCAACTCCAGTTCCTGTGCGAACGGAACCGGTATCTGGTATGACAGCCACGCATGGAGGACGGTATACGCATCGACCGTACGGCCGGGATCGGTTGCACCGGCCCCCGGGTTCTGAAAATTATCCGTCGAAAATGCCCCGACATGCTGAAACGAAAGAGTTGACATCCAGGCGCCTGCGCGATACGTTGCGCGGCCATTGGCAAGGAAATCGGGGAAGCCTGCGATCGCGTTGCCGTTCAGGGCAACCGGCGTGCTGCCGTCGTACACTGTGTACTTTGTAAGTCGGTTGCGACTCACCGTCATGGTTCCGGAGAGTTCGAGTCCATCAAGGATGTGCGTCGACGCTGTAAGTTCAATCCCCTGATGAAGGGTCTTTTCGGCATTCCCGGTGACGGGCTGGCCGAAACGGTCCAGTTGTCCACTCTTGATGATCTCATCTGTAAAGTCCATATAATAGACGTTGGCTCCGACACGAAGACTGCCGGCGGTGTAGCCCGCCCCGATCTCCATGCTGGTCAGCTTTTCGGGCTTCACCAAGGGGCGACTGAAATCATACTGACCACCGGGAGTCGTTTCGAACTGCGGTGTCACCGCTCCCCATGACGCGGGCGTGCTCGCTTCAGCGGCGTCATAGAGGTTCTTCAACCGCGGCTCGCGTGAGGTCCGGGAGACCTGGGTGTAAAAATTCAGCTTCTCTGTAATGTTGTAATTCAAACCAAGGCGCGGGTTCAGAAAGTGGTATGGGACAGAAAACTCCGTACTGAGGTACTTCTCACCTCGCAGGTGATACCGGTTGAAAACATATTGAAGATCGAGCTGCGCTATCAAGCCGGGTGAGAGTGGAACCATCTCATGGGCGTACACCGAAACGATATCCTTCGCCCCTTCATATTCATAATAATGATAGTCGGGGGTAATCCCCGGGGGAAGTTGTTCACCCCAACGCAACGCTCCCCAATGAACGGAACGATGGGTACGGAATTCGGCACCGACCGTCAACGCACCACCGTTGTGTTCGATCGTTGCCCGCGGCAACCAGCCGTACTGGGTATTGCGGACGTAGGCACGGATCAGCGCATTCGGGATATACTGATCCTCCGGATCGCCGACAACGTTGAACCCATTTTCCCTGGTGATCCGGTAATAGGAATACGGTGCCCACGAGCCGTCGTAATCAAAAAAACCTTCGCCGGTGACGAGGAAGATCGCATTGTTGAGCGTGATCCTCTCATCCACGCGCCATTCATGGAGGAGTTCGTAATGCGGCTGGCTGAAGTTCTCGATCTCCTCCGGCCTGGCGATCGGATTGCGCCGGCGGATCCCGGGGTCGGAGGAATAGGCCTCCGATTTTGAGATTCCGTAGTAGGCCAGGTGGTCGGCGACCGGTCCGCCATAAAAGTTGAACTGCGTGGTCATGGACTCATCGTACCGGACCGCACCCAGGAAGTAACTCGAGAAATCGGCCCACGAGCGTTCGCGGTATCCCTCCGTTGTGATGCGTGAGAGACGCCCGTACACCTGGTACTTGTTTTGCACGAGTCCGGACTGGACCGCAACGGAATATTTGCGAGTAGTGAAGCTTCCAGATCCGAGCGAAAGTTCGATGCCGGGAGTCCGGGCAAAGGTCGAAGTGATCAAATTCACGGAGCCGCCGATTGCGGGGGGGCCATGAAAGGCGCTCCCCGCTCCGCGCTGCACCTGCATATCCTCCAGGTTCGCCGCAAGGTCGGGAAAATCCAGCCAGTACACGTTATGATCCTCAGGGTCGTTCTGGGGGATCCCGTTGATCATCACGGAAATCCGTCGCTGGTCGAAACCGCGGATATTGAGATAGTTGTAGCCGATCCCGTTTCCATTCTCGGAATAAAACGTGGTGGAGGGAAGCTCCGAGAGTAGTTGAGGGATGTCCTGCGTCGAGTAGCGCTCTTTCAGGTCGGCGGCCGTCAGGGTGGCAAACGCCACCGGGTTCTCCCTCTCCCTCGCCCGCATGGCCGAAATCACGATCGTCTGGCCGGGCAGAACCGTCGGCTCCAGTCCCAGCTCCAACGAAACCGTTTCTCCCGCTCCCACGATCACGTCGAGCCTCCTGGTCCGATAGCCGACGAAACTCACCTGCACCCGGTAGCCTCCCGGTTGGAGATGATCGATCCGGAATCGTCCCCCGCTGTCGGAGGTTGTTCCCAGGGAAGTTCCCTGGAGCAGGATGTTTGCCGATTCCAGCGGACGTTTGGTTCCTCCTTCGAACACGCTCCCGGTAATACTCCCCTGTTGCGCCGCACCAAAGGAAAATCCGAAAAGACACAAAACAGCGATGCATGATGTTTTTCTCATGATTCTCTCTCTCCATCCGATAAAAAAAGCCGTTTTCCGAAGGAGCATGGAAAACGGCTTTGATACACCATTTTCCGTTTTCCTTCGCTGGTATGACCCAGTTCAGGTTCGAAGGGTTTGCTCTCAGCCGCGTCACTCTGAAGCGACGCGACACCCCTAACGGAAAAACACCAACTGACATAAAAAGAACTACGCCAATATACCATGAACACGTATCGATGTCAAGACCCTCAAGAGTTGACTTGCAGCCGATTCCTTTTTTGCCTATTTTGATCAACACTTTTTCCCGGTGAGAGGTACCGCCGCCCTGTTCGCTCGATCATGTTCTCTCAAACCACCCGCATGAACCTTCGCGTCGATCACGTTGTTTTCCGCTACCACGATCTTCCCGTGTTACGCGATGTTTCTTTCGACGTCCCTTCGGGCGATTTTCTCAGCCTCCTTGGACCGAACGGTTCCGGCAAATCCACCCTTCTGAAGCTGCTGAACCGGATTCTTCTGCCGGGAGAAGGGAACATCTCGCTCGGGGACCGACCTTTGAACACCCTCCGTCGCAGCGAGATCGCCCGAACCGTCGCGTATGTCCCGCAGGATGGACTCTGGGTGTTCCCCTTCACCGTTCTTGAAGTCGTGCTGATGGGACGCTCCCCCTACATCGGCCGGTTCGGATTCGAGGGGGCGAACGACATCGAGCTTGCCCACGCTGTCATGAATCTTGTCGATATCGACCATTTGGCAATGAAGCCGATAACCGCTCTCTCGGGCGGGGAGCGACAACGCGTCCTGATCGCACGGGCCCTCTGCCAACAACCCAGGATCTTGTTGCTCGACGAGCCGAACGCACATCTGGATATTGCTCATCAGATCGATATCTTCCAAATCCTTCGGCGCGAACATGAGAAGGGTCTGACCATTCTTTCCGTATCCCACGACCTCAATCTCGCTGCCACCTTCAGCAAGCGGATCATGCTGCTTGCCCCGCAGCATCCGGATCCGGGCCCTGCCGGAGAACCTGCCGATGGAAGGGAAAGACAACCCTTCCAAAGCCAGGCGGCGGGATCGACGATCGTTGCGTTGGGCACACCGGAAGAAGTTCTGACGGAATCGAACATTCTGTCGGTGTTCCATGCACGCGTGCTTGTCGACCGGCATCCGCAAGCTTCTTCGATCCGAATATCGCTGATCCCGGAACAAGTCACGGAACACGGAAACAAAGTACGTTGATCAACCTCCGGGTCCGGTCGTTGACCGGTCCCGCAAGAAACGAGTCCAGACGAGTCCATGTCCATTAAACGCAGGCAAATCAGGGAAAAGGTGCTTCAGGCTTTGTATGCCTATGAGCTCTCCGGTGAATCGGTCGACCTGATCCTGGAGCATATTGTCGCCCCGCTGAAGAAAGAACCGGAGGTGTTCGAGCTTGCCAAACAACTCATCCTGAAAACGATCGAGGTCAAAGGGGAGCTTGATGCCTTGATCAAGGGACGCGTGGCCAACTGGGAGTTCAACCGGCTGGCGGTGATCGACCGGATCATCCTCCGCATGGGAATCTGTGAACTTCTCTACTTTGAAGATATTCCCCCCAAAGTCTCGATTAATGAAGCGATTGAGATCGCCCGGCGCTACAGCACGGAAAAAAGCGACAAGTTTGTGAACGGCGTGCTGGATTCCATACTTTCCGACCTGAAGAAGGGGGACCGGGTGAAGAAAACCGGGCGCGGGTTGCTCGAGACCTCCACGAAAAAGAAACCGAACGCATGACGGAGCCGCGTACCGATCGCGAGAACCGCCCCGCCACCAAGGGGCAAATTTTTTCCTGGTCGTTATTCGACTTCGGCAACACGGCGTTTTACGTCATCATCCTCACCGTCGGTTACCCGATCTATTTCAGAACGATTGTCACCGGTTCGGACCCCCAGGCGGACTTCATGTGGGGATCGTCGTTCAGCATTTCGATGTTGTGCGTCGTCCTGCTCTCCCCCGTGCTCGGCGCGGTAGCCGATTCCGGCGCGGGGAAAAAAAAGTTCCTTTTTCTGTTTACCGCACTTTGCGTCGGCGCAACCATCGGGTTGTTTTTCGTGGAAGCCGGGATGATCATCCCAGGGATGCTGTTGGTGATCCTCGCCAACATCGGCTTTGAAGCCGGACTGGTGTTCTACGATGCTTTCCTTCCCGAAATCACCACCGAGCGGAGTTACGGTCGCGTCTCCGGGTACGGATTCGCCGTGGGGTACATCGGATCGCTTGTCACACTCGCCGTCTCCTTCCCATTCCTCGCCGGGGGGTTTGACCTGCAGAACGCGGCAAACGTCAGGATCACGTTTCTCATCGCGGCTGCCTTCTTTGCTGTTTTCGCCGCTCCGCTCTTCCTTCTGGTTCCGGAACGACAGCGGCATGAACGCCTTACACCCGCTCTGTTCGCCAGCGGCTTCCGTCTGCTCTGGAGCACCCTGAGGGAGTTCCCCCGTTACAGGAATGTGGGCCGCTTCCTCCTTTCCTACTTTATCTACATCGATGCGGTGAATACGATCATTGTCTTTTCGACGATCTTTGCCTATGAGACGTTGAAGATGGACGCCACGGAGATCGTGATCTTCTTCGCCATCGTACAGACAACAGCGATTCTCGGCTCGTCGAGTTTCGGCATCCTTGCCGACAAGTTCGGCCATAAGAAAATCCTGAACATCTCCCTTCTTCTCTGGCTGGGCATCACCGTGATCGCCTATCTTACCGAAAGTAAGACGGTATTCTATCTTCTGGGAATGCTGGCCGGCGTCGCGATGGGTTCGTCCCAATCGACAAGCCGCAGCCTTTTCTCCCTGATCATCCCCCCGGAAAAAAAAACGGAGTTCTTCGGATTTTATTCTTTTTTCGGAAAGGCGTCTGCTATTATCGGACCAGCCGTTTTTGGATTCATCTCCTCCAATTTCAACCAGCGCGCCGCCATCCTCTCGGTCGGGTTGTTGTTGCTGGCAGGACTTCTGCTTCTCCTGCCTGTGGAGGAGCCTCGCGAGCATATGCGGTCTTCGGAATAACGAACATCCCTTTTCCTAAAAAAGCGATATCTCCCTTTGTTCGTGGGGAGTTTTCAGTTGCAATTGTTTCCAAATACGTGTAACATCATTTCGGTAGAGCGTTGGTCCTGCCCCGGTACAACAGTTGCATATCACCGCGCGCCTGTTCACACCCCCAGTCATTTGGAGCCTTTCTCTATGAAGCAATCGGTCTTTACCATCTCTCTGCTCGTCCTGTCGATGGTCGTTTCCGCGGTTATTTATTTCTTCATGCTGCCGCAATTCATTCGAGACGGCGGTTATATCGTCATCGGCCTCATCGCGCTTTCGATCATGGTCATGACATTCATCATCGAGCGGACGCTTTCACTGCGGAAGGCGGAGGGAAAGCATTCCCTTCAGAAGTTCCTCAAAGACATCGTGGACACGGTCCAGGCCGGGAAATTTGAGGATGCGATGAGTATGTGCGAACGACAAGGCGGCGTATGTGCCAACGTCCTGCGTGCGGCGTTTGACCGATATCTCTTTGCCCAAAAGAAGGGTCTTTCTCACGAAAAACAGATTGCCGAAGTGCGACGGGTTATCGAGGAAGCGACGGCGCTCGAAACGCCGCTCCTGGAAAAAAACCTCATCGCCATCTCAACGATCGCCTCCATCGCCACGATGGTCGGATTGCTCGGCACCACTCTTGGGATGATCCGATCTTTCCAGGCGCTTGCTTCCACCGGTGCGCCGGATGCGGTGCAACTTTCGCTTGGAATCTCCGAAGCCCTGATCAATACGGCGGGGGGCCTCTTTGCCGCAATCATGGCCATTGTTGCGTACAACGTTTTCGTCAACAAGGTGGACAGTCTCACATTCATGCTCGACGAGACGGTCTTTGAAATTATGGAAATTCTCAGCGCCGATACCGAAGAATCGTAAGGACGGCGGATCCCTCATGGGCAGAATCAAGAAAAAACGGGTTGGAGTCAGTCTCGACATGACTCCGTTGGTGGACGTCGCGTTCCTCCTTCTGACGTTTTTCATGCTTACGACGAAGTTCAAACCTCTCGAAGAAGTCGAGATCAACCTCCCCTCCTCGCACGCCAAGTACAAGCTTCCAGAATCTGATGTTATGACCATCACCTTCAGTCCCGACGGCAAGATCTTCCTCGGTGTCGACTCCCAGCAATTACGGGCACAGTTGTTTGGGGAACAGAACAAACTCAAACAGTCCATTCCGGTAACGCTGGAAGAACTCCCTTCGCTCGCGCAGGAAGCGCGCTCGGTCAATCCGAAACTGCGAACGGTGATCAAGGGGGACAAAGAATCGATGTACGGTCCGGCGGAGGATGTCATGAACGCGCTTCAGAAGGCAAACATTGCGCGATTCGAGCTAGTCACAGAATTATCGAGAGACGAGTAACCTATGGGTGCCGTTGACTTAGGCGGTGGTCGACAACACGGGAAAAAGGGGAAACGAAAAAAGAAGCGTCGTGTAGGCGTCAAACTGGACATGACGCCGCTCGTCGACGTGGCGTTTCTCCTTCTGACCTTTTTCATGCTCACGACGACCTTCGGGCTGCCCCAGGTCATGGAGATCAACCTCCCGCCGAGCGAATCCAAGGGAGAGATCACCGAGGCAAGTCTACTGTTGTTGCGCGTGACGGAACAGGGTTCGATCTATTGGAACTTCGGCACCGACTCCCCCCGACCCATCGCATGGGAGGAGCTCAAGGGATTCCTGACCGAGCGTTCCAACGCGAACCCGACCATGATCACGCTCATCAAGATGGACCGCAAGAGCAAATACGCCTCCATGGTCCGTATGATCGACGAACTGAACCTTACCAATGTCACACGCTTTAGCATTGCCCCCCTCCTCGACCAGGACAAAAAAATAATCGAGGAGGTGGTGGCCACGACTCCATGAAGGAGATCACGTTTCGCAGGGCGTTCGGGTATTGCACCATGGTCGGCATGCTGATCCTGGGAGGTCTGGTGTTGATGGGGTCTGTCTTGAATCCCCAGACTCCCTCCCGGCTTCGGACGATGATGGGCATTGTGCTGCTTCTGTTCGGCGTTTTCCGCGGCCTGCTTCTCTACTCACAACGAACACTCAACCACGGCAAGGAAGAAGAAGCGTAAGTATGTCGTTCAACAACAACGTTCATCAGGAATACCGGATCATGGGGTCGCTGTCCGGGGGGCGCGCATGGCGCCTCGTCGGCATGCTCGTTCTGCTTGCCGCCCAAATGGCACAGGCTCAACTTGAGTTTCGCGACACCTCGTTCCGAAGCATCCAGGACACCGCCAGCACGGTCGACGTGGATTTGATCACGATTCCGGACCGGATCATCCTCCAGACCGGGACGAACACCAATCTTGCTTTGAATAAGGAGATCGTGGTCCGCTATGCGAACCCCGACCCCTTGAAAGTTTCAACGCACCCGACCGCCAGCAATCCTTCGCTTATGATCGACGGAAGGGTTGCGGCAAACTCGTTCTTCGAGCTCCTCCCCGGGCAGGAACAAACCCTCATCCGGATCGATCTGCAGGCGGTGCGCGCGGTGAACCGGGTCGTGATCCGAACCTTCCCC
>Ga0209211_10009813_pt1 | contig 12650 bp, 10 predicted proteins | sample RifGroA2_FD_183992 | JGI IMG/M metagenome (GOLD analysis project Ga0209211, IMG submission 183992) | Groundwater microbial communities from Rifle, Colorado, USA - Groundwater A2 (SPAdes) (version 2) | ecosystem: Environmental > Aquatic > Deep subsurface > Groundwater | place: Rifle, Colorado... | reverse complement strand
CGCATCGGGATCATCGGGCTCGGGCTGCTCGGCGGCGCGGTCGCCTCCCGGCTGCTGCGCGGAGGCCTCGAGGTGGCGGGGCACGACGTGCGCCCGGAGGCGGTGGACGCCCTCCGCGCGCAGGGGCTCAGGCCGGCGGCGAGCGTCGCCGAGGCGGCGGCGGGCGCCGACGCGGTGATCACGGTGCTCCCCACCCTCGAGAGCGTCGAGGCCGTGTGGCTCGGCCCGGGCGGGCTCGTCGAGACGGCGCCGCGCCAGGCCCGGCTGCTCCAGATGAGCACGATCTCCCAGGCGCTGACCCTCCGCCTCGCGGGGGCGGCGGCGGCCCGCGGGCTCGCCTTCCTCGACACGCCGATGAGCGGCACGAGCGGGATGGTCGCGCGCGGCGACTGCACGATCTTCGCCGGCGGCGCGGCCGCGGACGTCGAGGCGTGCCGCCCCGCGTTCGACGCGATCGCCAAGAAGACCCTGCACATCGGCCCGGTCGGCGCCGCCACGCTCGCCAAGCTCGCGACGAACATGCTCGTCGGGCTCCACACGGCGGCTCTCGCCGAGGCCCTCGTCCTCGGCGCCAAGGGCGGGCTCGCGCCGGCCGCGCTCGTCGAGATCTTCCGGGAGAGCGCAGCGGGCTCGCGCATGGTCGAGGTCCGCGGGCCCCTCATGGCCGAGCGCCGCTTCGCGCCGCAGATGAAGCTCGAGCTGTTCCTGAAGGACTTCAAGCTGATGCTCGAGGAGGGCCAGCACCTCGGCGTCGCGCTGCCGCTCACGAGTCTCACGCACCAGCTCTGCACGGCCACCGTCGCCGCCGGCCGCGGGGGCGAGGATCTCGCCGCGCTGATCACGACGCTCGAGCGGCTCGCCGGCCTCGACGCCTGACGTGCGGTTCGGGACGTTCTTCTTCTTCCAGGCCCCGCCGGGGCACGAGCACGCCGACATCATCCGCCGCGAGCTCGAGCAGGTGGAGTGGAGCGAGGAGCTCGGCTTCGACGCGGTGTGGTTCACCGAGCACCACTTCATCGACTACGGCCTGTCGGTGGACCCGGCGACGCTCGCCGCGGCCGCGGCGGCGCGCACGCGCCGGATCCGCATCGGCCTCGCCGCGGCGATCCTGCCCTTCCACCATCCCCTGCGCCTGGCCGAGCAGCTCGCGCTCGTGGACATCCTCGCGGACGGCCGGCTCGACGTCGGCGTGGGCCGCGGCAACCGGCCCGCCGAGTTCGCGGGCTACGGGGTGCCCCAGGTGGAGAGCCGCGAGCGGTTCGAGGAGACCGTCGAGGTCATGCGGCGCGCGTGGACCGAGGAGCGGGTAAGCTTCAGGGGGCGCTTCTTCACGCTGGACGACGTGCGCGTGATCCCCAAGCCCGTGCAGCGGCCGCACCCGCCCCTCTACCAGGTGTGCGCCTCGCGCGACGGGGTCGAGAGCGCGGCGCTCCACGGCTGGCCGATGCTGAACTCGGTCCTGCGTGGCCCGGTGAACCAGCTCCTCGCCCACCGCGACGCCTACATCGAGACGCTCGCGAAGGCGGGGCGGAGCGCGGCCGAGGTCGCCGCGCTGCTCGGCGACTGGGGCGTCTCGCGCCAGATCTACGTGGCGGAGACCGACGCCCGGGCGCTCGCCGAGGCGAAGGACGCCGAGCTCTGGTACCAGGAGGCGTTCCGGCGCTTCGTGATCCCGGACCGGATCGAGGACGCCCACCCGGCGCTCCAGCCGGGGTTCCGGGCGATGGCCCAGCGGCTCGCCACGATCTCGTGGGAGCAGCTCGTGGCCGAGACACTCGCGTTCGGCTCGCCCGACACCGTCGCGCGCCACGTCGAGGCGATGCGCGCGATGGGCGTGGGGCACGTCCTCTGCTGGATGAGCTTCGGTGGGCTCCCACAAGAAAGGGTCCGCCGCTCCATGGAGCTGTTCGCGCGGGAGGTGATGCCGCGGTTCCGCTGACTCAGGGCAGCGCGGCGAGGATCTCCGCGTTGCCGAGCGGCCAGCCGAGCGCGGCGCCGACGAGGCGCAGCGCGAAGCGGTGCATCTCCTCCCCGTCCATCGAGTCCACCGCGTCGGCGGCGACGATCACCCGGAAGTCCCGGTTCGTCGCCTCGAAGGCGGCGCAGAGCACGCAGGTGGACGTGTTGATCCCGGCGAGGATCAGCGTGTCGGCGCCCAGGCGGCGCCGCAGCGTGAACTCGAGGTCGGTCGCCTGGAACGGGTTGTAGCGACGCTTGCCGCGGACGACGAGGTCGCGCGGGTCGAGGAGCTCCGGGATGACCTGGGTGCCGGGACTCCCCGCCAGGTTGTGGCGGAGGATCCCCCGGCGCGCCTTGCTCGGGTCGTCGTGGATCGCCTTCCAGAACGGGTTGGCCGCGATCTCGGCCGCGTCGCCGTACTCGGTGACCACGTGGACGACCGGGACGCCGCGGGCGCGCACGCCGTCGAACAGCTCGGCCGCGCGCGTGATGACCGGGCCGCAGCGCTCGGCCGGCAGCGGCAGCGTCGCCACGGCCGGGTCGAGGTGGCCCCGGTGCATGTCGATCGCGACGAGGGCGCTGCGCGCCGGCTCGAGCCTCAGCATCCGCCCGAGAGACATAGCACACCCGCGGGGGTCGGTGCTAGCCTTGGGGCACCCATGAGCCAGGACCTCCGGAGCTTCGTCGCCGCCTACGAGCGCGCCCACCCGGAGGAGGTCGTGCGCGTCACCGAGCCCGTCTCGACGGACTACGACGTGATGGCGCTCGTGCTCGAGTACGAGCGGCGCCGCCGCTGGCCGGTGCTCCTGTTCGAGCAGGTCCGCGGCCACGACATCCCGATCGTCGCGAACGTCCTCGCGAGCCGCAAGGCACTCGCCTTCGCCCTCGGCGCCTCCGAGCGCGACCTCGCCCGGGAGTACGCGCGGCGGATCACGGAGCGCCGCAAGCCCGTCGTCGTCCCCGACCCCCCCTTCCACCGGCGCGTGCTCCGCGGCGACGAGGTGGACCTGGGGAGGCTCCCGATCCCGCGCTACTTTCCGGGCGACGCCGGCCGCTACCTCACGGCCGGCATGCTGGTCGCGCGCGATCCGGACACCGGCGTCGAGACCGAGGGCTACCACCGCTTCCAGGTCAAGGCGCGGCACCGGATGGGCGTGAGCCTCCACTCGCGCCGGCGCATGTTCGAGTACCAGCGGCGGGCCGAGGCGCGGGGGAAGGCGCTGCCGTGCGCGATCGTGCTCGGCCTGCACCCGCTCGTCTCGATGGGCTCACTCGCCTACCCGCCCGCCGACGTCGGCAAGTTCGAGGTGGTGGGCGGGCTCTTCGGCGAGCCGCTCGAGGTGGCCCCGTGCGCGACGCTCGACCTCTCCGTGCCCGCCGCCGCCGAGATCGTCATCGAGGGCGAGATCCTCGCCGGCGCGCGCGAGCCCGAGGGGCCGTTCGGCGAGTTCACGGGCTACTTCTCCCGGCGCTCGACCGAGCACGTCTTCCAGGCGACGGCCCTCGCGATGCGCGAGCGGCCGTGGTTCCAGTCGATCGGCTCGGGGCGCGCGGGCGACCACATCACGACGCTCGGCCTGGTCCGCGAGGCCGAGATCCTGAACGCGCTCACGCGCGCGATCCCGAACGTCACCGGCGTCCACGTGCCGCTCTCGGGCACCGCGTCGTTCACGGCCTACGTCGCGCTCGGGCAGTCGCGGCCGGGCGAGGCCAAGCACGCGATCGCGATCGCGCTCGGCGTCGACCACTACCTGAAGCTGGTCGTCGTCGTCGACGACGACATCGACGTCTTCGACGAGTCGGACGTCCTGTGGGCGGTCGCCACCCGCATGCAGGCCGACCGCGACCTGGTCGTGATCCCGGGAAGCCTCGGCGCGATGCTCGACCCGAGCGCCGACGAGCGGGGCGTCACCGCCAAGCTCGGCATCGACGCGACCCGCCCGTTCGGCCAGCCGTTCGCCGAGAAGCTCGTGATGCCCCCCGACCGGATGGCCTGGGCGTGCGCCCTCGTGGACCGCCTCGGCCGCTGACCCCCACGCCAGAGGAGGCCCCGCACCGATGACGCGCCACATCGACCTCTCCGTGACCGTGGACAACACGACGATGAGCCCGCCGTCCACCAACCTGCGGCTCGAGACGACGCCCCACCGGCGCGGCCCCGGCTTCTGGCAGGTGACGAGCGTGAGCCAGAGCCTGCACACGGGCGCCCACATCGACTCGCCGCTCCACGTCTACCGGGACGGCATCACGACCGCCGAGATCGCGCTCGACCAGGTGCTGGGCGAGGCGTTCGTCGTGGACCTCTCCTTCACGGGCGCGAACCACGAGGTCACGATCGACGACCTGCGGCGCGGCGGCGCCGACGACGTGAGGAAGGGCGACATCGTGCTGCTGCGCACCGACTGGACGGACAAGATGTACGGGACCTGGCCCGACTACTTCACCCGGTCGCCCTACTTCCCGCCCGAGTCCGCCGAATGGCTCGTCGCGAAGGGCCCGAAGAACATCGGCTTCGACTTCTTCGAGGAGTACTGCGCGCGCCTGCCCGACTTCACCTCGGAGGACTTCCCGATGCACCGGGTGATCCTCGGCGCCGGCGTCGTGATCATGGAGGGGCTCACGAACCTCGGCGCGCTGCCGCGCCGCCGGGTGGACTTCGCCGCGCCCTTCTACAAGATCGCCGGCACGGAGGGCGCGCCCGCCCGCTTCTTCGCGACCGTCCAGGGGGGCGCCGACAGGTGATAGTATAGGAGGCGCACCGCGTCGGTGCGGGTTCAGCGCCCGGTCGAGCCGGAGACGGGACCATGGATCTGCTCGAAGCGAAGAGCCGGATCGCCGAGGCGCTGGTGGAGTCGATCTTCCGGCGCGCCCGCTACCACATCCGGCCCTACCGGAGCGAGGCGCTGCCCCTCCGCTTCGGCCGGGAGGACTTCTCGCCCGACTTCCGCGTCTCGCTGGACTCCGAGGCCGTGGCCGATCAGACGGTCCTCGTCGAGGTCAAGTACCGGCCGTCGGCCTACCAGTTCCTGTCCGTCGAGAACCAGCGCGGCGACCGGTCGGTGTTCCTCATGGCCCGGCGCAGCTGGCCGAACCTCTACTTCATCCTCGTGACCGACCGCCCCGAGCCCGGCCGCTCCTGCTTCCAGGCGATCCCCCTGGCCGCGTGGCACCCCGGGGAGCCCTTCCGCACCGTGGACCTCGTCGAGCTGAAGGAGCTCAGGATCTTCCAGCACAACGTCGAGGACCACGAGGAGCTGATCCGTCGGATCTTCGGCCTGCTCTCCGGCGCCTCGCTCTAGCCCGCAGTATTCACGAGCGATGAACCCGCGAGGTCGCCACACCGGTCGGCGCGCTCGCCCGAGAGGCGACGCCGGGGAGGGGTCGCTCGACCACGCGGCACGCGCCCGCATCCCGGTTTGGCGGCTGGGCTCCATCCGGCCGCCCGAGGTCCGCATGGACGCGTGGAGGGAACGGGTTCTCGTCGACCCCTCCCCGGCGTCGCCTCTCGGGCGACTCACCGGTCCCGACGCTCACCGGAGGCCGCGCACGAGCAGCCAGGCGCCGAGCGCCGTCAGGAACACGAGCACGAAGCGGTTGAACGTCGCCTGCTCCACGCGGTCCTGCACGCGGAGTCCCGCGGCGAACCCGCCGAGCGCCGCCGCAGTCAGCGCGAGCGAGCCCGCCACGACGGGCCCGCCGAGCAGCCCGTACGCCGCGAGCGCGCCGAGCTGGACGATCTTGGCGACGAGGAACGTGAGGGCGACCGACCGCACGAACTCGTGTTTGTCCATGGCGAGCGCGTAGAAGTAGACGATGAGCGGCGGGCCGAGCGCGTTCGTGACGCCGCCCAGCATGCCCGCCAGGAGCCCGACGAGCGGCGAGAGCCACGGCTCCCAGCCCGGACGCACCCGCGGCGAGACGCGCGTCAGGTTGAGCGCGACGAAGGCGAGCACGAAACCGCCGAGAACCAGCATGACGGCGCGCGCCGAGAGGGCCACCAGGATCCGCGTGCCGAGCACGGTGCCGAGCGTCGTGCAGCCGAGCAGCACCCAGAGCCGCCGCGCGGTGTCGGCGAGCCGGCCGCGCCGCCGGATCTGCAGGCCGTCCATGACGATGTTGGGGACCACGAGCACGGCCACGGCGACCTTGACGTCGACGAGCAGCGTGAGCAGCGGGGTGGCGAGGATCGGGAAGCCGACGCCGATGGCGCCCTTGACGAACGCCGCCGCGAGCACCGCGGCGGCCGCGCCGAGCGCTACCGCGAGATCGCCGTCCAGAGGACTTCGGCCGGGTGGCGCGCGCGCCGGCCCGCGAGGTGGTCGATCTGCTGGCGGCACGAGACGCCCGGGGCGACGATCTCGGTGTCGGCCGCCGCGGCCCGGACCGCGGGCGCGAGGCGGCGGTTGCCGAGGGCGACCGAGATGTCGTAGTGCTCGCGCTCGAAGCCGAACGCGCCCGCCATCCCGCAGCAGCCCGAGTCCACCTCCTCCACCTCGAAGCCCGCCCAGGAGAGCGCCGCCACCGTGGGCCCGTTGCCGACGAGCGCCTTCTGGTGACAGTGGCCGTGCAGGAGCGCCTTCCGGCCGCGCGCGGCGAAGGGCAGCACGAGGCCACGCGCGCGCTCGCGGAGCAGGAACTCCTCGAGCAGGAAGCTCTGGCGGGCGACCGCGCGCGCCTCCTCCGTCCGCAGGAGGTCCACCGACTCGTCGCGCAGCGTGAGCAGGCACGAGGGCTCGAGCCCCACGATCGCCACGCCGCGCGCCGCCAGCGGCGCGAGCTGCCGCACGTTCCAGGCCGCGTGCTCGCGCGCCTCCGCGAGCATCCCCTTGCTGATCAGGGGCCGACCGCAGCACTTCCGGTCCACCAGCCCGACGCGGAAGCCCGCCGCCTCGAGGAGCCCCACCGCGGCCTGGCCGATCTCGGGCGAGTTGTACGTCGTGAACGTGTCGTGGAAGAGCACGACGTCGCCGCGCGGCGCCTCGGCCGGCGGCGCGTGGCGGGCGAACCAGGCCGTGAACGTCTCCGCGGCGAGCGCTGGCAGCGGCCGCCGGCGATCGATGCCCAGCGTCTTCTCGAGGAGCCAGCGGCCCGCGCCGAGGCGCGCGAGCCGGTTGGCGAGCGCGGGCACGCGGGCGCCGAGCCGGTTGAGCCGGGCGACGCGCCCGAAGAGCCGGTTGCGGAGCGGCAGGCCGTTGGTGGCGTGGTAGTGGTGGAGGAACTCGTACTTGAGCTTCGCCATGTCCACGTTGGCCGGGCACTCGGCCTTGCAGGCCTTGCACTCCAGGCAGAGGTCCATGACCTCCCAGAGGCGCCGGCCGGTGAATTCCGCCGGCGGCAGCGCGCCCGAGAGCACCGCGCGCAGCGCGTTGGCGCGGCCGCGCGTCGAGTGCTCCTCGTCGCGCGTCGCCATGTACGAGGGGCACATCGTGCCCTCGAGGGTCTTGCGGCACGCGCCGACGCCGTTGCACATCTCCACGGACGCGGCGAGCCCGCCCTGCGCGCCGAAGTCGAGCAGCGTCGCCGGCGCCCACGTCGTGTACGCGGCGCCGTAGCGGAGGTGCTCGGTGATCCCCGGGGAGGCGACGATGTTCCCGGGGTTCATCCGACCCTCGGGGTCGAAGGCGGCCTTCAGCTCGCGGAATGCCCCGACGAGCCGCGCGCCGTACATGCGCTCGAGGAACGGGCTGCGCGCGCGGCCGTCGCCGTGCTCGCTCGAGATCGTGCCGCCGAACTCGAAGACGAGGTCGAAGATCTCCTCGGCGATGGCGCGCACCTGCTCGAGGCCGCGCGGCGTCTTGAGGTCGATCACCGGGCGGATGTGCAGGCAGCCGACCGAGCAGTGGCCGTAGTAGGCGCCGACGGCGTCGTGCTTGGCGAGGATCTCGCGGAAGCGCGGGACGAACTCCGGCAGGTGCCGCGGCTCCACGCAGGTGTCCTCGACGAAGGCGATCGGCTTCTTGTCGCCCTTCATGCCGAGGAGGAGGCCGAGCCCCGCCTTGCGGAGTTTCCAGATCGACTGCTGCTCGGCGGGGTCGAGCGCGACGTGACTCGCGTAGCCGAACCGCTCGCGCGCCCGCCGCGCCTCGAGCGCCTCGACTTTGGCGCGCACCTCGGCGTCGCTCCCGCCCGCGTACTCGACGATGAGGATCGCGGCGGGGTCGCCCTCGACGAACCCCATGCGCGCGGCCTGCTCGATGTTGCCGCGGGCGAGGTCGAGGATCACCTTGTCGGTCAGCTCGACCGCGTACGGCCCGGTCTCGAGGATCGCCTGCGAGGACTCGAGCGCCTCCTGCATGTCCCGGAAGTGGATGACGTCGAGCGCGGTCCGCGCCGGGCGCGGCACCAGGCGCACCTTCGCCTCGAGGAGGGTGACGAGCGTGCCCTCGGAGCCCACGACGAGCCGGGCCATGTTGAGCGGCGGGCGCGCCGTGGCCGCGGCCGGCGCGCCGGAGCCGCGGACCGCGCCGTCCACCAGCTCGCTCAGGTTGTAGCCGGCCACGCGCCGCCAGTGTCTCGGGTAGCGCGCGCGGATCTCGTCGGCGTACGCCGCGCGGATGCGCGCGACCTCGCGGTAGATCCGCCCCTCGAGCCCACCGAGACCGCACCGGGCCGCGAACGCCTCCGGCGTGACCTCGCCGAAGACGACGCGCGTGCCGTCGGCGAGCAGGCATGTCAGCTCGAGCACGTGCTCGACCGTGAGCCCGTAGGCGATCGAGTGCGAGCCGCCCGAGTTGTTGCCGAGCATGCCGCCGAGCGTCGCGCGGTTCGAGGTCGAGGTGTCGGGCCCGAAGAGGAGGCCGAGCGGCCGCACGTGGTGGTTCAGGTCGTCCTGCACGAGCCCGGGCTCCACGCGCGCCCACCCCTCCTCGGCGTTCACCTCGAGCACCCGGCGCAGGTGCCGGGAGAAGTCGAGGACGAGGGCGCGGTTGACCGTCTGCCCGGTGAGCGACGTGCCGCCGCCGCGCGGCAGCAGCGCCACCTGCTGCGCCCGCGCGACCTCGACCGCGGCCTGCACGTCCTCGGCGTCGCGGGGAATCACGACGCCGATCGGCTCCACCTGGTACATGGACGCGTCGGTCGAGTAGAGGAGGCGGGAGGCGCGATCGAAGCGGACGTCGCCGCGGACGGCCCGGCGCAGCGCATGCTCCAGATCGCTCACGCCGGCCATTATACCCGGCCGTCACCGCGGATCGCGCGCGCTACAATGGCCGCGTGGGCCGTCTGCTGCTCGCGCTTGCGCTCGCGCTCGCGCTCCTCCCCGCCGCCGCCGGGGCCGCGCCGGCCGCGCCCGGGTTCAAGGTGCGCCTGCTCGACGGCCTGGGCACGGTGGACTCGCGCGAGCTGATCGGCAAGAAGATCCTGGTGCTCCGCTTCCAGGCCTCGTACTGCAAGGTGTGCGCGGCCGAGTCGGCGGCGCTCGGAGAGCTCGCGGCGCGCTACCGCCCGCGCGGCGTCCAGGTCCTCGCTCTCTTCGTCCAGGACACGACGGCCGACGTGCGGCGCTTCGTCGCGGCCCAGCGGGTGACCTACGACGTCGCCCTCGACCCGAGGCTCGCCGTCGGCAACCGCTTCGGCTTCAAGGGCACGCCCTACACGGTCGTGGTGGACCTGCGGGGCGAGATGGTCGCCCGCATCCACGGCGCGAGCGCGCTCCGCCGCTTGCCGCGCGTCCTCGACGAGACGCTCGCCCGCGGCACCCGCCGCACCCGCTAGGGTCGGGGGCTAGGGCCGGAGCAGCACCTTGATCGCGCGGTCCTCCTTCCGGTCGAAGATCGCGTAGCCCCGCGGCCCGTCCGCGAGCGGCATCGTGTGGGTGATGATCCGCGCGGGGCGGAGCTTGCCGCCCTGCACGAGCGGCATCAGCGGCGCCATGTAGTTGCGCGCGTTGCAGATGCCCATCCGGAGGTTCAGGTCCTTGAAGAAGGCCTCGCGCGCGGGAAAGCCCATGCTCGGCTCGACGTAGACGCCGACCGACGAGACCGTCCCCGCCGCGCGCACCGCCTGGATCGCCTGGGTGAACGGGACCTCGTGGCCGACGCACTCGAGCACCACATCGGGCCCGCGGCCGCCCGTCAGGCGGCGGAGCTGCTCCGCGGGGTCGCCGTCGTCGAGGCTCACGGGCTCGGCGCCGAACTCCTGGGCCAGCTCGAGCCGGTAGCCCACGCGGTCCACCGCAAAGACGCGGGCGGGCCCGAAGAGCTGGGCCGCCTGCATCGCGAGCAGCCCGACCGGCCCGGCGCCGAGCACCGCGACCGCGTCGCCCGGGCGGATGCCGCCGTTCTCGGCGCAGAAGAACGCGGTCGAGAGGATGTCGCCGAGGAAGAGCGCGTCCTCGTCGGACATGCCCGCGGGCACGGGCTCGGTCATGTGGTCGGCGAACGGCACGCGGATCCGCTCGGCCTGGCCGCCCGGCCAGATATGGCCCCAGCGCCCGCCGAACACCGCGCGCTCCGTCGTCGTGCACTGGGTCGGGAGCTTGCGCTGGCACCACGCGCAGCGGCCGCACGAGATCGAGAACGGCGCCAGGACGCGGTCGCCGCGCTTCACCCTCCGCACCTCGGGCCCCGCCTCCTCGACGACGCCCATGAACTCGTGGCCCATCACGGCGCCCGGCTGCACGGCAGCGCCGCCCCGGCCATGGTACTGGTGCAGGTCCGAGCCGCAGACCGCGCTCGTCGTGATCCGCACCACCACGTCGGTCGGCTCGACGAGCCTCGGGTCCGGCACCGTCTCGACCCGGACATCCCCCACCCCGCGGAACGTGATCGCCCTCATGGCGCGCCCCTCCTTCCGGGCAGAGTCCCTTGTATCACGCCCGGCCGCGCCGGGCACGCCGGGGTCTCCCGGAGATCGGCTGAGCAATTCGCTTGACGTTTATAATTCGCTCGCGCTAGAGTGCGTCCCCGGTCGGCGCGCCGGGCGCGCCGCCGTGCAGCTCACCGCCATTCCACTCGATGTGTGGAGGATGATCCGGATGACAAGGATGTTGCGAACCGCGTCCACAGCACTCGTCGCGCTGGCCGCCCTGGCCCTGGCACCCCCGGTGTCGGCCAACGGGCCGCACGGGGACAAGACCGTGCGGGTCGACTGCGCCCAGGGAAAGAGCATCAACCGGGCGCTCCGGCACGGCGACGAGCGCAAGCCTCTCGTGGTGATCGTCGAGGGGACGTGCACCGAGAACGTCGTCGTCGAGCGCGACGACGTCACTCTCCAGGGCGAGCCGGGCGCGACGATCGTCGCGGCCGACGCCTCGAAGCCGACCCTCAGCCTGGACGGCGCGCATCGCGTGGTCGTCACGGGGCTCACGCTCTCCGGCGGCCGGGACGGCATCGCCGCCACCCGCGGCTCGACGCTGGAGGTCGGGGTGTGCGTCCTGCAGAACAACGCCCGCTTCGGCCTCATCGTGAGCTACGGCGGGACCGCCGCCGTGGACAACTGCGTGATCCAGAACAACGGCGGCGGCGGCGCGGTGGCCGCGAACGGCGCCCAGCTCGTCGTGACCAACAGCACCGTGCGGAACAACACGGGCAACGGCCTCGCCGCGGTGCGCAACTCCCACCTCCGGGTCGGCCAGGACACCGCGGGCAGCCTGACGCCGGGGCCCGTCACCGTCCAGGGCAACACCCAGGGCGGGATCGTCGTCAGCGACGCCTCCGCCGGTATCGTCGTGGCGACGAGGGTCGAGGCCAACGGCGGCCATGGCATCGTCTCGCAGTCGTCGAGCAGCGTCTCGATCGGCGTGGGCACGCTCGGCCTGGTCGCGCCCGTGAAGATCCTCGGCAACGGCAACAGCGGCGTCTCCATCTACCAGGCCAGCCGCGGCCTCGTCCAGGACAGCCTGGTCAAGAACAACACCCGCGACGGGGTCCGCATCGAGGGCTCGGCGGCCACGGTCATCGGCAGCCAGATCCGCGGCAACGGCCGCTACGGGATCGCGTCGCTCAACTCGGGCAGCGCGCGGATCGGCCTCGCGGACTCGCCAACCGGCACCTCCGGCAACACGATCGAGAACAACGTCCTCGAGGGCGTCCACCTGGTCGGCGCCTCGTCGGCCTGGATGTTCGGCAACCTGATCCAGGGCAACGGGACGACCAACGCTCGCTTCGGCATCCTCGCCGTCGAGGGCAGCGCCGTCCGCTTCGTGGGCCTGAACACGATCACGGGCAACGGCAGCATCGCCGGCACGGTCGTCGGCGGCGGCGTCTTCCTCCGCGCGAGCGGCCTCTACGTGATGAAGGGCGACTTCGACATCACGCCGAACACCAACACGATCTCGGGCAACACCGGCGACGGCGTCCAGGCGATCGAGAACTCGACGGTGGAGCTGCGCGACGGGATGACGGTCTCCGGCAACACCCGGAACGGCGTCTTCCTCATCCACGGTGGCCGCATGCGGTCCCAGGGGACGACGGTCTCCGGCAACGCCGCGAACGCCATCGAGCTCCTCTTCGGCTCGACGGTCCGCTTCGGTCCGACGCCGAGCACGGTCAACGGCACGATCGCGTGCGACGACGCCGAATCGAGCGTGGCCGCGCCGCCCGCGACGGTCCTCGGCACTCCGGCGTTCGGCGCCGGCTGCACCGGCTTCTAGCCCATGTTTCCCTTATTGGGCAGGGGCACGACGTGTAAGTACGCGAACTGACGAGAGTAGGGGGGGCGCTGGCGCCAAAAGCGTAGTGACAGACTCATCG
>Ga0209211_10009812_pt1 | contig 12651 bp, 13 predicted proteins | sample RifGroA2_FD_183992 | JGI IMG/M metagenome (GOLD analysis project Ga0209211, IMG submission 183992) | Groundwater microbial communities from Rifle, Colorado, USA - Groundwater A2 (SPAdes) (version 2) | ecosystem: Environmental > Aquatic > Deep subsurface > Groundwater | place: Rifle, Colorado... | reverse complement strand
TTTTACTTAATTTAATGAATTTACATATTTAAATGTTTTGGTTTTTAAGAGAAAATAATATAAAATCTAAAAGATTTATTATAAAATATTTATTGATATACAAAATAACTTGGTTAAAAAAATAAAGCTAAATAAAAGCAAACCCCCACTAAATAAACAAAAAATCTGGATTTTATTTACATTTTCAGAAAAAGTAAATGAATTCGAAAGGTATATAAATAACAAAGAGATATATTATTTCATCAGCGGTCAGAGTTATTTGAGCTTGTTTGTCCAAAGAATCGTTATTTTGCCAACATAAGATAAAACAGGTTTTAAAAATAATATAAGACGTTTTAACGGCTTTTGAGTTCTGTAAATTTTAGTTTCGTTTGGGATTTTTATTCTGAGTTAGTTTAATTCTCAGTTCCTGGAATAGAGTACTCTTTCATGCCACATTACTGATCGTTGACAAAAATCAATTAATCTTCAGATAATTGAATATAGCTCAATATTTTAACTAGATTATTAGATAAACTTCAATTTATTGAAAATAGAAAGATTTATATATAGCATTTGAGTATCTATTCTCTAAATATTGAATATAGGTTAACAAAAATGTTTATCGAACAAATACTAGCTTCAAAATCAAAAATTAAGATACTCCGCATATTGACAGAAGTAAGAAGAGCATACAATCTTGATGCATTGCATAAAGAATCTGGGCTTAGCACAGGAATATTATCAACAACACTAAATGAATTAGTAGCTACCGGTATACTTACAAAAATGAAAGGTAAAAGAAAAGAAAGGTTATTTACCATAAACACATCTTGCCCATATGCACCTACAATACTGCAGATATTTGCAGCGGAAAAGCTGAGAGAGAGGAAGAATGTTGTAATGCTAAATATATGGAATACACTTGAACATTCTTTGCAAAAGATAAAAAATAAGATTGAGCTGATGGTTTTATTTGGAAGCCATGCGCGCGGAGAATCAACTGTTGAAAGCGACATTGACTTATTTATTGTTCCTAAAGCAGGCATCCAAATAAACAAGCTTAAGGACAAATTGCACAAGATAGATAAAAGGCTTTCTCCATTGGTTATGAGCAAAGAAGCATTTTTTTCTAATATTAAAGAACAGACGCCTTTATACCTAAATATAAAAAAAGAAGGGATAATCATCTTTATAAATGATGTATTAAAAAATAGCAAAGAGAGTGAACATTTTTTAGAGGGATTTAAGACAGACTAGGTGATTTTACGCCAAACGTTGCAATAAATCTTAAAAATAATTGAGAATCGATTGAAATAACTATAAGAGGTAATGCTGATGGACAAAGAATTCAATGATAAATGCCTGAATGAAAGAACAATCACTCAAAAGGCTTCGGTTACACCATTGATAAGAAAAGAAGACATAAAATCACTGGCAGAAAAACATAAAAATAGTGCTGATTATTTTATAGGAGGAGCTAAGGTTATGCTCCAAAGCAAGACTCCTTTATTAGCAGTTCTTCTTGGTTATTTCGCAATGGAGCATAAAGCCAATCAGCTTCTTGCATTGCACGGCTATAAAGTTGAAAGCCATATATGTACACAATTAGGAGTAAGCAGAATAGTAGGTAGAAAAGATTTAGCAGAAAAACTTAGCACTGTTTTTAATGAAAGACAAGATATAGGATACAGGTTATTTTCTAGAGAAAATAAAGATGAACATGCATATTCTCAAGCAATTATAGATAAACATATATTAACATTTCTTGAAGAAATTGATAAGCTGATAAAAGAAAGGCAAGAGAGATGAATATCCAAAAAAAGTTAACACATACTTAATATATGGTCAATAACTTTTCTCATTAAGACACTCGATAAAATTCTAGTTAACTTATAAAAACAGAATTTCCGCAACAGTGTTTCGGAAATCTAAAGAAACTAATATGGGTTTTCCGTTAAAACATATTTTCTATTTTCCAAAAATTCTAATCAAGCAGACTCTACTCCAGCTCAATCTCCACAATCTCATCAAGCTCTTCCTGAGATAATGCGCAGCCTCTTATCTTTAATCCCCATAATAATGACTGCAATAAAGTTTTCTTTGGGTTTGTGACAACAGTTGTCTGCTTGGGAATATAATTATCCAGTAAACCAAGTTCTACTGCTCTCATGACAAGCTCAACTGAGCGTATGACTTTTACATTCTTCAGTTCTTTTTTCAGTTTTGCAAGATTATCATTATCAATTGTTGTCTTTGACCTGAATTTTATCTTCAACAGCTTAGTAACTTCATAAGGATCCTCAACTAACTTTCTTGTGACACGCTCATCAACCACTAGAGCATCTGCTTCAAGCAAGATAGCTGTTGCCAATGCCTCCATCTCTGCATAATGTACAATCTTCAGCCAGTTTCCATTTCCTTTGAAGCAATGGTTTGCAAGCTCCAATAATTCTAATGTTTTCTTCTCGATCTCAGCGCTGTCAATGATATGCAATGTCCCTTCTCTCAGTTCCTTCATGACTTGTAATGCTTCAAACTTAAAGCGTTTAGTCATAAGAGGGATATCAATAAGCTCTTTTTTAACTTTTAAAGGAATTAAAAATCTGCCAGGATATCTTGCATTTAATGCTCTTAACAGCCAAAGAAGATTATTTGTAGTCAAGCTTATTATAGGTCCAGTATCAAATACTATAATTTTCTCAATTGTGCTTTTATCTTTCATGCAAACACCGTCTTTTAAACAAAATCCTAATTTCAATAAAATAACAATAATCAAACATACCTATAAACAATATATCCGTCAAACAAACAACTCTCTTGTTATCTCAAGCCTTTTTCTTGCTCTTGTCTCAGGAACCTGCGCATCTATTATTTTAGTTTTGCCTAGATAACTCATCATTTCCCATTGTGTAATTCCCATTAGCTGAGCTGCTTTCGCTATTGATAAACCATGCTCGACCATCTTAGAGCCTTTCTTGATCTTGGCTTTGCTCAGCACTTCCTCAATATATACCCTCAGCTGCCCGTCATACTTAGAGATTGTGGAAAACGCTTCTGAAATATTCAACCTGTAATTATCCAGATCGTTTTTTGAGAGATAATGCTTTGCCCTCTTCAGGAATGGTGTAAACAGCTTAGGCTCTGTTATGATCTTTTTGGAGAAAACTTTGTACAGCGCATACATCATGACAGCAATCGAGATAGCATCCTCATCCTGGTAAAGCATTGCCCCATGGATTATATGGTTGCTCAAGTCTTCTAGAAAATCCAGCTTCTTCTTTTCAAGCACAATAATCGCATCATCAAGAATGTTCAGAATGTCCTTTCTTATGATCTTATTCATACAGTAATGTAAGCTATTGATTTATATAAATCTTGCGGTGATGTGTATAGCTGCTGCCATCAGTGCCGATTAAATTACAAAAAAAATAAATCAACAATTTATCATCCTGCGCTTCGTCCAAAATCCAGATACTCATCCTCATACACAGCTTCCTCGATATCAGCTAAGTCAAACTGCTGCTCAAAGATGTCATCTTCCTTATCTTCTTCGTTAAATTCATCTTCATACAGATAAGAGATATAGTCTATGTTTGTCATCTTTCTCACCTCATTTATTCTTATTATAATTTCTTAATTAGTTATTTTTTATCATATCTATTTTTCAATTATAATAAGCAATATTAACTTAACCAAAGAGGTATTTATATATTCGTGACAAATAAATTCCGATTGGAATAATAGAGATTAAATATATTATTTAATATTGATGTTAATAGCCCATTTATCTCCACTAAATTTATTAACACCTATTTCCTACTCTAATCCATGAACTATAAAGAAGCGCTTGCATACATAAACTCTCATGACATAAACAAGATAGACTTAGGATTAGAAGACATAAAGAAACTCTTAGAATCATTAGGCAACCCGCACACTAAATTCAAGAGCATCCATGTTGCTGGCACAAACGGAAAAGGCTCTGTCTGCGCAATGCTCTCATCAATACTTCAGAAAGCAGGATATAAAGTTGGCTTGTACACTTCTCCTCATTTAATTAAATTCAATGAGCGCATCAAGATAAACAACCAAGACATTTCTGACTTAAAACTTGCAAGATTGACAGAAAAGATTAAGCCATTTGCAGAGAAAATTAAAGGGATAACTTATTTCGAGCTTACAACTGCATTAGCTTTCTTATATTTTGCAGAACAAAAAGTTGATTATGCAGTCATAGAAACAGGCTTAGGAGGAAGATTGGATGCAACAAACATATTACCTGCAGAAAACTGTTCAGCAACTGCAATCACAAACATCAGCTTAGAGCACAAAGATTATTTGGGAGACACCATTGAAAAGATTGCATTTGAAAAAGCAGGGATAATCAAAGAGCATGTGCCTATAGTGACTTCTGCTTCTGGAGCAGCTTTAGAAATTATAAGAAAGAGGGCAGATGAAAAACATGCTCGTTTAATTGTTGCAAAGCCCATGGAATATGAATGCTCACTGCAGGGCGAATTCCAGAAATCTAATGTAGGGATAGCTGCAGAAATAGCTTACTTACTTAACACTGATAACAATATTAGCGAAGACATCATCAGAGAGGCATTCAAAGAAATTAAATGGCCTGCAAGATTAGAATTTCTTAAACATAACTTATTAGTTGATTGCGCGCATAATCCAGGCGCTTCTTTAGTTTTGGCAAAAGAAATAGAAAGAGCAAAGGAAGACACAAAAAACCATTATGAAAGAGTAAGGAGAATTCCTTATTTCAGAAAATTAATTCTGGTAATTGGGATTTTGAAAGACAAAGATTACAAACAAATGCTGAAATATCTTGCTCCATTATCTGCAAAAATAATACTATGCAAGCCAAATACAGAAAGAGCATTAGATCCAGAGATTCTTGCTGCAGAGATCCAGAAAGAGTATGCAAAAGACTATGCCATAATAAAGGATGTTAAGGAAGCAGTCATCTATGCGCAGGAAACTGCACAGAAGAATGATCTTGTGCTGGTAACTGGCAGTTTCTATATTGTTGGGGAAGTTTATATGTTGTATAAGAAATAGGAAAATAATTAAATAACAATCTTATTTATCCGAGCAGGACAACATCGTGAGGGTCAAACCTCGAATCAGCCGGCTTATCGGCTCCTCTTGGATTAGACACTAATGGTTTGGGAAGTTCTGCCTTTCTTCGAATTCCGTAATATTCCTCAATTATATCTTTTATTTCAGCAGTCATCTTCGAACGTATCTCATCATGATTATTTTTGGTTAATTGCGCCGTTACGAGACCAAAATAATCCCAACTTTTATTGATGATTTCAGCCATGCTGGCTAAAGGAGGATAAAGCTCTTGCATACGAACATCCATAATAACATTAGTTAATCTATAGGCTATCTCCCTAACGACTGCATCATTAATCCCAGTTACAACCAAAAAATTCCCGCTTCCTTTGGTAAATGAGTATGAAAGAAGGTCAGAAGCTGAAGATTTAGCTTGTTTGGCTTTCCAAATTGTATAGTCCAAATTCTGCCTTGTAACGCATTCATATCTCCCTTCCCTATTCTGGAATATAACACCATCTACTAACTGTTCAAGAGTCATTGCATCTAAATTATCAATATCAAATCCCCTATCATTAAATGGTACAGATCTGCTTGCCATAATCTTTCACAATATCACAAAATGTCCTCTCAAATATAAATTTTCTCAAATATAAGTAGATAATAAAGAAGAATGAATTATACTATGCCCGTAAAACCAATTAAACCCCAATCATCACAAAAACCTTTATAAAATCAGGCTCTAACTTAGCAGTTATGAAAGGGCATGAGACAGGTAACAAGCAGGAAAAACTTGATAGCAATAGTGCCAAAAATGAAGTTGATAATAGTGAGCTTGTAAATATTTCTGAGATGAACGATAAACAAGTTGCTGAATTTCTAAAAAAGAATGCAATCTCATTAAAGTTAAACGAAGCAAGAAAGATAGTTGAGCTTATTGGCAGAAACCCAACAATTACAGAGCTGCATATCTTTAACATCCAGTGGAGCGAACACAGCAGCTATAAAAGCAGCAAAAATTCATTAAAGCTTTTGCCAACAACTGGCCCAACTGTAATTCTTGGTCCAAAAGAAGATGCTGGAATTCTAAAGCTGAATGACGAATACGGCATCGTAATTTCGCATGAAAGCCATAACCATCCAAGCCAGGTTGTTCCTTATGAAGGCGCAGCAACAGGCATCGGCGGAAATGTAAGAGATGTGCTCTGCATGGGTGCAAAAGTCATCGGTGGAGCAGACCCATTGAGATTTGGAGATCCATTTTATGACGAAGAAGATAAGAATAAAGAAAATAAAAATACAAATAAAGCAGTAGCTAACAGGACAAAATATATCGCTTCTCAGGTTATTAACGGCATAGCCACATACGGAAATGCAATCGGCGTTCCAGTCATTGCCGGAGACATATACATGAACTCAAGCTTTAACGACAATTGTCTAGTAAATGTTGTACATATTGGCTTGATAAAGAACAATGAAATAATACATAGCTGCGCGCCAGAAAACAGCATTGACTATGATGTGATAGTTATCGGCAAACCAACAGATAATTCTGGGTTTGGCGGAGCTGCATTTGCTTCTCTAATTCTGGATGAAAAAGACAAAGAAAACAATAGGGGAGCAGTCCAGGTTCCTGATCCTTTTTTAAAAAATGTCTTGATGAGAGCTTCTTACAAAGTCTTTGAAGCAGCAAGAAAAGAAAAAGTTACTTTAGGTTTCAAAGATTGTGGAGCTGGTGGCATAATGTGCGCAACTTCAGAACTTGGAGCATCTGGAGATATTGGTATTGAATTAAACTTGGATGATTTTCCTGTTTCTATGCAAAATCTGCCTCCATATGTCATAGCCTGCTCTGAGACACAGGAAAGATTCTGCTGGATCTCACCAAAAAGTTTCACAAAAACGATTCTTGATATTTATAACAAGGAATTTGAGCTTCCGAATGTAGCTGAAGGCGCATGCGCAAAAGTTATCGGCAAAGTTATTGCTGAAAAAAAATACATCCTCAAATTCAACAACAAGATTGTCTGCAATGCAGACATCCACGTAATAACTGAAGGAATTAGGTATAACAGAGAGAGCAAAGCGCCTGAAGAGAAAAAACAAGACAAAAATTCAGAGCCAGAATTGATTGATACAGCTGATTTTAACTCTCCATTATTAGACGTCTTAAAACTTCCTCAGATTGCAAGCAAATATACTGTTTATGAGCACTATGACAACACAGTACAAGCAAACACAATTATCCGTTGCGGAGAAGCAGACGCTGGATTGATTGCGCCATTACCTGGCAAAAAATATGGAGTTGCATTAAAGGTAGATTCTAATCCTCGATACAACAGAGTTAACCCATATCATGGTGCAGTAAATGCAATTGCTGAAGTTATGCGCAATATTGCTGCAATCGGCGCAACACCTATTGGATTGACTGACTGCCTGAATTACGGCAATCCTGAAAAGCCAGAGCAATTCTGGCAATTTCTAGAGGGTATTCGAGGATTAAGTGATGCTGCTAAAAATATTTGGATAAAAGGAACAACTAACCCAGTTCCATTTGTATCTGGCAATGTCAGCTTCTATAATGAATCTGCAAACGGAAAGTCAATTGACCCTAGCCCAATAGTTGCCTGCGTTGGAAAAATGGAAGATTATTCTAAAGCAATTACCATGAAGATAAAAAAAAGCAGCACCGGCTTATACATTATTGGTGCAAGAAAGAATGAATTAGGAGGTAGTGCATATTATGAATTATTTGATGAACTCGGCACAACTCTTCCAAAAACTGATTTTGCACAAGAAAGAAACATGATCTATGGGGTAATAGATGCAATCAATGAAAGATTATTGCTTGCTTGCCATGACATAAGCGACGGCGGCTTAATGGTTACTGTTACAGAAATGATCCTAGGAGGCAAAGGAGAAGGCAAGATAGGTGCAAGTTTATTATTAAATGATGACCTTAAGACAAGCGCACTGTTATTTTCTGAAAGCAGTGGCTTTGTAATAGAGATTGAAGACAAGAACTTAGCTGCAGCAGAAAAAGCATTTGCAAAATATGATGTTGACCTGATCAAGATAGGAGAAACAGGAGGAGATTATCTGATTGTTAACCACAATGACAATGAAGTCATTAATCTAGATATTGTTTCATTAAGAGATGCATGGATGAATGGTTTTGGAAATGCAATGAAATGACTAATAATAAAAGTAAAAAGAATATAATAAGTTAAAATCACTAATAAAACATGGCAAACAAAACACCAAAAATCGCCGTAATCTGGTTTCCTGGACAGAATTGCGAAGATGAGAGCAAGCTAGTCTGCGAATCCGCAGGGATGAAAGCAGACATTATAGTAGTCAATTCCTCAGTTGATCCAAAGATTCTAGAGCAGTATGACGGCTTTTTTATCGGCGGCGGCTGGAGCTATGAAGACAGGATAAGAGCAGGAGCAATCGCTGCAAAGGATCCTATCATGCTCAAGATAAAAGAAGAAGCAAAGAAACTTAAGGTTGTTCTTGGCGTCTGTAATGGTGCGCAGATATTGGTTGAGACAGGCATTATTCCAGGATTGAAAGATAAAGTACAGCTGGCTCTTGCCCCAAATACAAATCCAAAAATTTCTGGGTATTACAATACATGGGTTTATGTCAAGCATGAATGCAAAAAGACAAATGCATTCAATATTGCAGGAGTTGATGAAGTTATGCATATCCCTGTTGCCCATGGAGAAGGCAGATTTACGACAACAGACAAGGAACTTATTAAACAATTGATAAAAAATGACCAAATCCTATTTAGATACTGTGATGAAGAGGGTAATATTGATGAAAAGTATCCTGTAAATCCAAACGGTGCAGTCTATAATATTGCCGGAATAACAAACAAGGAAGGAAATGTTTTAGCAATCATGCCTCATCCAGAAAGAGCTTCCTGGAACAAGCAGCTACCTTATTACGAACAGCATAGTTTTGAAGAGAATGAGAAAGCAGCTCCTTGCATGAAAATATTTGAGAGTATTAGAATGTATTTGGAGAAGAGGATAAAATAGATAATATGCAATAAATACAAATTTTGCAAAAGAAATTAACTATTACATAAAGTAATAATATTATTACAATAGATAATAACAAATCAAACAAGAAAATGACATCAACAAAACAGCTAGAAATGTTTGTAAGATTAGTGATGCCAGATAACATAGCTTTAACAGCTAAACATACACTGTTAAAAATGGGATTTAAGCTAGCAGATTTAAGGAGAGAAGATTACTTTAGATTTGAGGCAGATGCAAAAAATACAGAGGAGCTGAAAAATCTACTGGCAAAAACAGATGTTCTTGCAAATGCTAACAAGCATAAAGTCAGCTTTGATCTTGAGAGAGATGGCACAAAGATACTTGTGACTGAAATAGATAATACTAGCCAAGGATTATTGCACACTTTAAGAGAAAGATTAGGATTTGCACAGATTCATGCTGCAAGCAACGGCACATTATGGACATTTATCGGGTGCACTGAAGAAGATGCTGTTAAGATGACTAAAGAGCTGCTGATTAACGAGCATTATCAGGAGTTTAAGGTTTTGCAGTAAAACATATAAACAATATCTCATTTTGTTATGATAAGAGGTGTTATATAGCCTCTAGATTTTCTAGAGAAATTAATATTATTTAACTTAATTAAAAGTGAGCATTATGAGTTTAGCTGATAAAGTAAGAATATTGTATGTGGAAAATGATATATCACAATCCGAAACAGTTAAAGGGATATTAGAAAGAAAACTAGGAGCCGATTATAGCATAGAACTTGCAATAAGTTATCCTAAAGCAGTTGAGGCCATTAAAAAAAATGGTGCTAAACATTATGCATTATATATTTTAGATGTAAAACTTAAAGATGGGAATGGCATTGATATAGTAAGAATGCTTAGAAAGAGTAAGCAAGATCAAGGCATGGGCTATAATGGATATATAGTAATATTGACAGATGGTCCATTTACGCAGGTTAAAGCAGAACTTGAAGGAGTGGGAATTAGAAAGATAGAATATGTAATGAAACCATTGGCACCGGAAGAAAAATTAAATGAATTTGTAGCAATGCTGAGGAAGATTGCTGGAAAAAAAGATTCATTGGGTAATTATATTGCAGCTAGTGATGATTATCTAGATGGCACCTAAATATTAGAACAGGTATTTCTATTTTCTAAACATAACATTTAATAATAATAACTGACTTCTTAAATAAATAATAAGAGATAAGATAGAAATAATCAAATAAATTTATAATAAATTAATATTAACAAAAAACCAAGAGGTAGATTATCATGGCAGAACTGTTTGACAAGGATTATATGAAGGCAAGCGCAAAGTTTAAAGAAGCATCAAAAGAGCAGGTAGAAGCTTTCAAGAAATACAAGGAAACCCTGACTAAAGGACCATTTGACAAGAAGACTTCTGAATTATTGATGTTAGCAGCAGGAATTGCAATACAATGCGATTATTGTATTGATTCCCATTCAAAGAAAGCAAAAGCCGCAGGAGCAACATCAGAAGAGCTTGCATTTGTAGTGCATCTGGCTGCTGAAGTGAAGCACGGCGCTACAGTTAGCTATGGGTTGAAAGCGCTGCAGGAATAGAAAGCAGAGAATAATATTTCAAAGATTGCTGCAATTAGGAAAGTTTTTCTTTAATCTCTTGCTCAATAGGCAGCATTATCTCAACTACTGCTCTCTTTTCTCCGGCTTTATCTTCATTATAAGCTTTAATCTTACCATTATGCCCTTCAACATATTTTCTAGCAATGGCCAATCCCATACCGAATAAATTGCTTGAATCCCTTGTGTAACCTGGCAAAAAGATATCATCAATATCAGCTTCTGCTGCAATTGGCTGAGCATGATCATCAAGTAATTGCCCAGGATTGGAGATAGTGATTACCATATACCTTATCTCTGCTTTCTTTTTGGCATCATAAACATCTTCTACTCTTGTTTCTATATGGATATTGCCTTTATTATCTTGCCTTTCTCTGACTGCATTATCTATTGTTGCACCTATTATATAATTTAAGGTATCAAAATCCGCATCTAAGTTAGTATCTCCATAATATGTTGTAGTGGCATTTTCCACCTTTTTTTCTGTTAAGATATTGCCTATAATAGTGCGAATATCGTATTTAAGAAAAGAGTAATATTTTTCTGCGAAATAACTTACAAATATTTCTTTGGCTCTTATACCTTGCTCTGCTGCTTCTTTTATTGCCGCAACCTCCTGATCAAATGTAGGAGAGTCTTTAGCCAATAATCCTGCATATGTGTGTATTATCATAAGAGGATGGCTAAAATAATGTGCTATAGCAGTGGTAAGTGCCTTTCTTTCTTTTCTTTCCAATTCTGCATCGCCTAATAACTCTGCGAGTCTAGCATCTAGATCCGCATTTCTAGCTTGCAGTTCTGCAATCAGTTTATCTTTAGCTTCCTCTGCCATAAAAAGCTGATTATAGCAAGCCATATTTAAATCTTGTGTATTTAACTACTATTTGATAGTTATTTTAGAAAGCTTTTTAAATATAAGCATATCTTATAATGAAAATGACACAGACACTTGATAACAAAGTAAGAATATTATTGTTAGAAAACGACCCTATTCAAGCCAGATTATATACTGATAATATTCAGCTAAAATGCGGTAATGGCATTGAGATTACTTCTGTTGGAACATTAGAAGAAGCTAAGAGACTAATAGATGATAAAGGCAGCCAGTATTATTCTATGATTATTGTTGATCAAAGAGTAGATGATGCTTTAGCAGCAGGAACCAGTTTTAGCGCATACCTAAGATCTGATGTAGAAATAACTCCTGAAAAAAAAGCAGTGAGATATAAAGGTCCAATTATTATAGCTACCGGCAGCCCTATAAAAGATACTCAAGATGCATTAGCTGCTCAAAATGTAATAGATGTAGAATTTTACCAAAAAGGCACTCCTTTTGGACCGTTAATGGAAACCATTAATAAATTATTGAACAGAGAGTTACTTCAAAGGATGGATTCTGCAACAAGTGCACTAGTTAATTCTGATTTTGTAGATGACACAATAGATAAAAAAGTAACAGAATTAAAAGCTCTCTCATATAGTGTGATAGCAGAATATACACAATTAAAACAAGAATATGAACCAATATTTATGTCAGGTACACTAACTCCTGAAAATAAAGATAGATTTAGGGACACAATAAAAGTTTTAGGTACAAAATTATGGCCATTATTAGCTAAGATACAAGATATCGCTGCAGAATTAAAAGAAAATGCATATGCTAATCCTCAAGCAAGAACTGATTTAGCTGTAATCCAAGAAGGAGCTAAAACTGCAGAAAAACTTATAGAAGCACAATATAGCAGATTTGAAATTTTAGAAGAATGCACTTATACTATACTACAATTGGATGATGAGCAATTTCAACGTGAAATATTAAGACGATCTTTGCATGACAAAGTTATGACATATCACGGCAAAAAGATTAGATTCAATATTGTAACAGTAGAAACATACGAAGAAGCATTAGCTTATCTTAAAAAAGAAAATGTAGACTTATTCCTCTG
>Ga0209211_10009810_pt1 | contig 12654 bp, 15 predicted proteins | sample RifGroA2_FD_183992 | JGI IMG/M metagenome (GOLD analysis project Ga0209211, IMG submission 183992) | Groundwater microbial communities from Rifle, Colorado, USA - Groundwater A2 (SPAdes) (version 2) | ecosystem: Environmental > Aquatic > Deep subsurface > Groundwater | place: Rifle, Colorado... | reverse complement strand
GATATTTCAGTCGATGTCGGCATACTCGCTAATTTTGGAGACCAGATTCTGGCCAAAGACCTCGTTGCACCTGCCGGAGTGACATTGCTCGTCAACCCCGAAGAGGTCATTGCCTTAGTTTCGGCCCCGCGTGAAGAAAAGGAGGAGGAAGTGGTACCGATCGACCTCTCGAGCATCGAAGTGGAGAAGAAGGGCAAGGAAGAAGTTGAAGGTGAAGAAGGGGAAACCCCGACGAATCTCCCAAAGCCGCCAAGTAATCCATAAATTAACCTAATTTCTAATTATTCTAATTGACCTAATTGGGAATTGGGATTTATTTAGAATAATTAGAGTAATTAGAACAATTAGAAATTCTTGATGAAAAAGTTCTTAATATTTTTAATAGTTTCGTTAGTCTTGCCTGTATCTATAACAGCGCAGTCGGCAACTTGCCCGAGCGATGTGCGAGCCCGAGAACCAGTAGCATGTGCTGAGCTCGATAGGTTGTTAAAAGAAGAAAGTGAAGCTCAAAAGGAGGTGGATAGACTAAAGGGTCTGGGGGCCGGTTTTACCAGTGATATCGCATTTTTGACAGCTAAAATTAATACTGCGCAAGCCAACATTAAAAGCAAGAACAATCAGATTGCCCTTTTAACAAAAGATATTGCGATCAAGCAGTCTAAAATCAATGTCCTCGACGGCCGTATAGTCAAAGGCAAGCAGGCTATCGCCGCCATTTTAAGAAAGACCAATGATATCAATTCGTACTCGCTTTTAGAAACTGTCCTTTCTGATAAGAATCTTTCTGAATTCTTTGTCGATATGGACGCCTACGCCTCGACTGAAGAAGCCTTGGGCAATCTCTTCGCCGAGCTTCGCAGCGTTAAGGCCTTGACCGAGACAGAGAAAGCCGCCTTGGCCAAGAAGCGCGAGGCCGAAGCGGTGGCCAAAGCTGCTATAGAGACCGCCAAGAAACAGGTGGAAATAGCAAATGCAGAAAAGAAAACACTACTGGCCATTAATAATGCTAATAAGAAAACTTATGAGCAAGTAGTCGCCGATAGACAAGCTAAGGCCGCAAAGATCAGAGCAGAGCTCTTTCAACTTCTCGACATCAAGCCTATTGAATTCGGTGATGCGCTTCGCTACGCTGAGACTGCAAGCGCCAGAACTGGAGTGAGACCAGCTTTTATATTAGCTGTCTTGCAGTACGAATCTAAGTTAGGAGCTAATGTAGGAAGATGCAATAGACCACAGGATGCGAAAAAGTGGCAAGACATCATGCCTGGTCCCTTGCACTACAGCAACTACCTTAAGAATGGCAAGACTTGCAACGGCCCCAACAGTCCCTGTTCATACCGAGACGACCAATCGGCCTTTGTCCGTATTATGAACAGCCTCAGTAGGAGCACTGAAGGAACACCACTCTCTTGTCCCATCGTCGGAATACCAGGCTGGGGGGGCGCTATGGGACCAGCACAATTTATACCCACAACTTGGGAGATGTTTCAATCAAAGATTTCTCAAGCTTTAAATATCGGCACACCAGATCCTTGGAATCCAGAGCATGCCATTACAGCTATGGCTCTATATTTAAGTGAGCTGGGCGCCGGTACTCAAGATTGGACTAATGAGCGCACGGCCGCCTGTAAATACAATTCCGGCAGAACTTGCTATATCAACGGCAAAGCCGGCCCTGGTTTAAGTTATGGTGTAAATGTCATGGCTATAGCTGAAAGTATCCAGAGAGACAAAATCGACCCGCTGCAGAATTTGTAATTTCAATTTTCAATTTTAATTCTCAATTTCCAGTAGATAGAGATAACATATACAATACAGTCATGCCATGGCAGAACTATATTGTATGTGACAAAATCAATTAATGGGTAAGCTTGAAGAAGAAAACAAGAAGATAGTTAGAAAAACCAGACTTCAAGAAGCGGTTTTAATTACATTGGCATCAGGCGGCCGAGTTGGCTCCGATGAGGTAATTGGTAGGACTCTAGATTATCTTCTAGATACGGATTTTATAGATTATAAAAGGAACAAAGAGGTCGTGAAGTCAGCTGCATCACGCCTAAGATCAAGAGGACTTATCACATTTTCAGATGGCAAATATTCTCTAGCTAAATCAGGGAGGGAGATCCTAGATAAATGGCAGATGTCTAGATACAGCATAAAACAACCACGAAAGTGGGACGGTAAGTGGAGAGTGGTTATTTATGACATTCCTCATAAAAAGAAGGCACTGCGTGAGAGAGTCAGAGAGATCCTTTCTGCGGCGCAATTTAAAAAATTGCAAAATAGTGTCTGGGTTTATCCGCATGATTGCGAAGATGTGATCGGGTTAATGAAAACTGATCTCGGCGTTGGGAGGAATTTACTCTACATGATAGTTGATCAGATCGAGGATGATAGATTCTTGAGAATGGATTTCAACTTAATCTAGAGCAATAAAAGCAAAATACAATATAACGCCGCCATGGCTGCGTTATATTGTATTTGAGATATTTTAAAAAGGAACCGCCATGTCTGAAGTGATAGGCCTCTGATTCGAGTGCGTTTATAACCACGACTCCTGGAGGTGTGTCAAATTTGCGTAATTTAGGAAAATTAGTATAATTCTGAATAATGAAAAAGGAAATTCACCCAGACAACTACCGCTCGGTGCTTTTTATTGATAACTCGGACGGCACGGAATTCATCATTCCCTCGACGGTCAAGACCACCGAGACCGGCAAAGCCAAGGCGGATAAAAAGGAGTATCCGATTTTCCGCGTGGAAATTTCCTCCGCCACCCATCCTTTCTACACCGGACAAGAGAAAACGCTCGACAGCGCCGGACGCGTCGAACGCTTCAAGCAGAGGCAAGCCAAAGCTAAGAAGAAATAGATAATTAACCTAATTATTCTAATTAACCTAATTTCTAATTGGGTCTTGGTCATTATTTAGAATAATTAGAGCAATTAGTATAATTAGAAATTATGGAAATTGATTTAGATAAATATAAATCAAATCCCAAAACAGCCTATCTGGCCAAGACGTATTCAGAGTTGCCGGATGAGGAATCTAAGTCCTTGATTCTCGCCGAGATGGAAAGGATTTTGAATGCAGAAACAGAAACAGAGGGTGGTGATGAGAAATTCCCCAACGAAATTATTCTCGAAGTGCGAGCCGGCGCTGGCGGGGAAGAGGCAGCGCTTTTCGCCAAGGAATTAGCCGAGATGTACACCCTTTATGCCGCCAAGCAGGGTTGGGCGGTCGGTTTGGTAGCCGCTTCCGAAACCTCGATAGGCGGCTACAAAGAAGTCTCTTTTGAAATCCGCGGCAAGGACGTCTACCGGAAACTGCGCTTTGAGACCGGCGTGCACCGCATCCAGCGCGTGCCGGCGACCGAGAAAATGGGCCGGGTCCACACCTCGACCGCTTCCGTCGCCATTTTGCCTGTGCGGAAAAAGACCAGTATCGAGATTAAACCATCAGATTTGGAAATCGAGACTTCACGCTCCGGTGGCGCCGGGGGACAGAATGTGAACAAGGTGGAAACGGCTGTGCGTATTATTCATAAACCGACCGGCATCGACGTGCGCTCGACATCCCAAAGAAACCAGCTCAAAAACAAGGAAATGGCTATGTCCATCCTCATCGCCAAACTCGAAGCCAAGAAAGAGGAGGAGGAAGCCTCGAAATACTCGGCCGACCGCAAGTCTCAGATCGGCACCGCCGACCGTTCGGAGAAAATCCGTACCTATAACATTCTCCAAGATCGCATCACCGATCACCGTATCAATAAAAGCTGGCACAATATCGAGAAAATCCTGGAAGGGGGGATAGAGCCTATTCTGGACGCAATGCAATAATTTTGTTAGACTCTATCTTTATGGAAAAAATCAAAGATTCTAAAGAGGCGGGCAAGGGCGTCGTTGACGCTCTTTTTGCCGTCGGCGCCCACTTTGGCTTCGTGAAGAGCCGTCGCCACCCTTCGGCCAAACCTTTCATTTTCGGCTCGAAAAACAAGATTGAAATCTTCGACCTGCAAAAAACCGGCCTGGAACTCGAAAAGGCGCTCGCTTTCGTCGAGAAACAGGGCAAAGCTGGAGTCATGGGCCTGGTGGTCGGCGGCAAGAGCGAGGCCAGAGAGGCCGTCCGGAAGGCCGGCAAGGAACTCGAGATGCCGTTCGTTTCCGGACGCTGGATCGGCGGCACCATCACCAACTTTCCCGAAATCAAGAAGCGCATCCTGCGCCTCGAAGAACTAACTTCTCAGAGGGAAAAGGGCGAACTTTCCAAATACACCAAGAAAGAGCGTTTGCTCATCGACCGCGAAATCGACAAACTCGCCATCTACTTCGGCGGCCTCGCCGCTTTGAAGTCTCTGCCGAAATTTCTCCTGGTCGTTGACCCGAAGAAAGAATACATCGCCGTGGCCGAGGCCAAGAAAATGCATATCCCGGTAGTGGCCCTCGCCGGTTCGGACTCGAACCTTTACGATATCGACTACGCCATTCCCGGCAATGACTCTTCAAGACAAAGTATTTCATTTATTTTGAACGAGTTGGTTAAAGCCTATAGTAGAGGCAAAGCTGAGGCTGAGAAAGATAAAGAGTCGGCAAATTAACCTAATTTCTAATTGACCTAAGAATTTTTAGAATAATTAGAGCAATTAGAATAATTAGAAATTTACATCATGATCACCATCGAAGAAATCAAGGCTCTGAGAGAAGAGACCGGGCTCTCTATCATGCAGTGCCAGAAGGCGCTGGAAGAGGCCGACGGCGACAAAGCCAAGGCCATTGCGCTCCTCAAGGCCAAGGGCGCTGAAATCGCCTCCAAGAAGGGCGAGCGCACCCTGGGCGCCGGCACCGTAGCCGCTTATATCCATGCCGGAGAGGCCGTCGGGGTCCTCATCGAACTCCTCTCCGAAACCGATTTCGTGGCCAAAAACCCGGAATTTAAAGCGGTGGCCAAGGAAATTGCCATGCACATCGCGGCCATGAAGCCGGCCGACACTGCCGAGCTTCTCTCCCAACCTTTCATCAAAGACCCTTCCAAGACCATTGCTGATATAATTAATGGCACCGTGCAAAAGTTCGGCGAACGCACGGAAATCGGCCAATTCGCCCGTTTCGCTATCGATTAGTGCGCCGAAGACATTAGAACCTATGATTACTTTCTACATCTTCATTTTCTCGGGTGTGGCTCTCGTGACACTGACACTCACCAAGAGAATTGAGGAGAAAAGAAAGAAGCCCTTCTTTCTTTTTAAATTAATCTCAAATGGCGACGAAAACGTTCGCAAACTTCACCACAAGTCTCTGCATTTCTACTCGGTCGGCAAAGATAAAGCCGCTTTCTTCGTCAAGAAACGGCTGCCGATGCACTCTCGAAATTCGTTGAACAAATTCATCACCAAACTCGGTGAGCAGACAGAGAAATATATGGGCGACATCAGAGACTCACGACTCCTCAAGAAATCAGACGGCATTTCTGAATTCTTTAAGAACATGTCGACCATTGAGAAGGGAGCGGGAGAGATAAACGACCCTTATGAGAGCAGGGAAATGGAAGTTATCCAGGTAAAAATCGAACCTATCGCGCCAGTAGTAGCCGCGGTGTCCGCTCCCGCCAAGAAGTCTCATAAACCAGAGCCAATTCACCAAGCAAAACCGGTATTGGCGGAAGTCATGACTGCTCCCGTACCCCTCAAACGCACGAGAAAAGTTCCGGCCCCCACTTCGCAAGGGCTTCGCGGGGCAAGCAAAAAAGTGGTCAGGCTTGTAGTGAGAGAAGAGGTGGAATATTAAAACTTGCCTCAAGAGAGACAAAAGGTACACTAATACAATTGCCGAGGTAGCTCAGTTAGTAGAGCAGCCGATTTGTAATCGGCCGGTCGCAGGTGCAAATCCTGTCCTCGGCTCCAACTACCATAGTAGACCGTTATATACCGGTATTTAGTGGTATAATTTAATCATGAAAATTGAGAAATTTTGTAATGGCTGCAAGTCTCCTTTGTTAGAACGGCACAAGATAAAATTCTGTTCCAACAAATGCCAGATGATATATCAGCATATATGGTGGGTCGAGAATTGGAAAAATGGAAAAGTAGATGGGAATATAGGCATAACGGCAAGAAATTTTTCTAAGCATTTAAAGATATATTTGGTTGAAAAATTTAAGAATAAATGCTGCGTATGTGGCTGGGATAAAAAACATCCAATCACAGGCATAGCCCCTCTAGAAATCGACCATATCGACGGAAACTCAGAAAATAATGTGGAGAATAACTTACGATTAATATGCCCGAACTGTCATGCTCTTACTCCTTTTTATAAGAATATGAATAGAGGAAAAGGTAGGAAGTGGAGAATGAACAAGTATATTAAAAATGCGGGGAAAATTACGGTCTAACTTACCGGTCTGGAGTCGTTGTGGCGGTGCTTGTGGCGGTCTTTAGGAGTTTGATGGCCGGGACTTTGGCCTCGAGCTCTTCGACAGTTTTAAAGCCGTAATACGGTTGGCCGTTGATGATCAGCGCCGGCAGGTCTGGTTTAACTTTATAAATGGAAGTGAGGGTCGAGATGGCGCCCAGGTCGTAATTATAATCGAAAGAATAAACGCGCAGTTCCGGATATTTGTCGCGCAGGGCCGTGAGCACATAGCCCATCTTCTCGCAGTCCTCGCACTTGTCCCGAGTGGAGTAGAAATAAAGGATGAAGAAAGTCTTTTGATTGCACTTCTCCGTCAAGCGCTTCATCAAAAGATAGTCCTTAATCTCAAGAAGGAAGTATGAGCGCTTCAAGGAATCAACATCTTCGTTATTAAAGCCGGTCTGGTCTTCGGCAAAGGAAAGTTTCTCTCCCAATGGCCCGAGCTCTTTGGAAAGGAGCCCCGGTCCGATATCGCGGCAGGAAGTCTCAGCCAGAAGAGCAAACTGGGTTTCAGAGGAGAGTATGTCGAGCGCTACGCGATTCTCGATAGCGCGTACGTCCTCCACCTTTTTATCTCCCAATAAATTGCTGGCAATAATAGCGGTCCCGAAGATGAGTCCGGTAATGAAAAAGGCGACTAAATACTTCCTTGAATCAACCATAGATAGATTGACAGAGTACCAAACATAATTTACATTATCAAGCGGAAAGAGGAAGTGAGGGTCTATGAAATCATCAGCAGTTACGAGAGCCGGCCATGAGCGGCAGTTCGGACTCTAGGGCTCGACGGGCGCCGCGGTCAGAAGACCGCGGCGCCTTTCCCTTTATAAAAATGAATCTTAACAAATTAAGCGACCGCTAGAAATGTTAAGATTCTTATTATATTTTGATAGTTTGACAAATACCTTTTAAGTATTGTATTGTAGAGTAAGGAAAGGGGGGTGCGTATGACTCTGGGGAATCTCTCGAGAAGTGAGTTGCTAAGTCAGTATGTCGTTACAGTACAGGGGCGGCAAGACGGACGAACCGAGTTGTACAACGAGATCATCAGGCGCATGGGCCCCGACGGGCCGCCGAAAACGGAGGAGTCAACATTCGGCGAGCTCGCGCCAGGAGGGGAGTTCCTCACCCCTGATGGAAGCAGGAACCGGGTGGTGAGAGGAGCTGGGACCTATGGGACCTATGCCGCCATTGCCCTTGATGGGCCAAGCAAGGACATCCTGTGGTGGCCTGGTCCTTTTTACCGGGTCGAGAAGATCGTCGGGTAGGGTTCAGCAGGACAACACAAGGGCGCCGCGGTCAGAAGACCGCGGCGCTTATTTTTGTTTCTATATTTTAATTTACGAACATACATAATAAGCAAACGGTCGTATTCTTATTATGTATGCGGAGCAAATGTAGGACAGAAAAACATTTATCTCCAAGACACCTTCCTTCTAAATGCCGTGTCAAACAGGGCTTTGACGAGCCAGAGCGGCACCATGAAGGTATAGAGGAAGAGATAATAGAGAATGCCTCTGTGGAATTTAAATTTGCCGTCAGAGAGCTTGAGCGATAAGTAAAGAATAAAGAGTGTCAGAGCGACTGCCAGAGCAACGATAATAGAGAGTACTCCGGTGTTGATGAAATACCAATCAAATGACGGGACAGAGAACCTCCAATTGAACCCGACTGCCTGATACCTAGTAAACATTTGAACCCCGCGGGTGATAAAGCCCCATAACACATTTAAAACCATGAAAAGGGAGGAGAAGATTGAGATGATGGCAATGGGCATGATAAACATACCAAAGTGACCATAGCTCTTGTTGAGCAAAAGCCCTCTGTAATCAAAGGTGTTATTGAGAAAGCCGTACGTCCAACGGGCTCGCTGTTTAACCAGGTCCTTGATGTTGTGCGGAGTAACGGTATAGACATGAGCGCCGTGGGAATTGACGATTTTGTAATGGTTCTTCTGCATGCGCATAGCCATTTCCATATCCTCGGTCATATGCGCGTATCGATAATTACCAAGCTCTTGGAAAACCCGGGTCCGGAAAATTGAAAACGGCCCGGGTGTGACGTAGAGCGCTCCCATCGACGAGAGCATGCGGCGCAGGAAGATGCTCCAGCTGTATTCGGTCTTCTGAATATATTGCAAAATGTTTTTCGGTTCGTGCACTTTAATACTTGGTGTCACTGCCATGACGGAGGCGTCTTCGAAATGAGGCACGATTCTTTGTAGAGCCTCTGGCATGACGAATGAATCCGCATCGAGACAGCCGACCAAATCGCTTTTGACGTTCTCCAGGGCGAGATTGACGGCCGTATGCTTGCCGCCGTTCTCCTTATCAATGATGCTCACTTGAGGGTAGTTTTTAAATCCGGAAAGGGCTTTGAGCGTGCCGTCTGTCGAACCATCGTTTACCAGTATTAATGAGAGCTTATCCTTCGGATAGTCAAGATTAAGAATGGACTCAATGGTGGCCTTAACAGTCCTTTCTTCATTAAAGCAGGGCACGACAACTGTCACAGTTGGATATGAGGCCTCTATACGAGGCTTCATAAACTGCTCTTCCTCAAGCTTTAGTTCGGAGCGCACTTCCAGGTAGGTAATAAGCAAGAACACCTCGAAAAAAAGGGAGACGAAAAGGGAGCAATATAAAAGAATGCTTTGCAGTTCGGCCATAGATGGAAATCCTATTGATTATAGACGTTTATTTAGTGATTTTCAACCCTGCTGTCGACCAAGGCAGGGCTTTATCGTATAATTCTCTAGATGCAAATAAGGATTGAATCTCCGGAGGAGAAGTCCTTGGTACAAGGGCTTCAAAACCGCAAAGACCCGGAAGCCGTGAGACTCACGCGCTTTCTTAACTTACCAGACCTTTCAAGAGTTGAGGGTAGCCCGCTTAAAGAAATTGTCGACCGGACACTAAAGGTAAAGAGTCTTGAAAGCTTTGATGTCATAGAAGTGCCGGAAATAATCCCGGCCCCGATTATGTTCGACCTCTTCAATATGCCTGACGGACATCCGGCCAGAAGCAAGTCCGACACCTACTATGTCGACGAGGAAAATGTCTTGCGCACCCATGACACCGTCTTTTGGTATTACTATCTCAATCATCCGGAAATAAAGGCACGCATAGCGAGAGGCGAGTCATTCGGCACTCTCTGCCACGGCAAGGTTTATCGCAAGGACGAAATCGATAACCGGCACATGAATGTCTTCCATCAGATGGGCGGGCTCTATCTGGCGCCCGACAGCAAACAAACCGTCACTCCCGATGACCTCAAAAACGTGCTTTCCGAAATCGCCAGAAGCATTTTCGGCCATGACGTAGAGTTCCGCTTTTACGACCACCAGTTCCCGTACACAGACCCTTCTTTCGAGATGGAAGCGTTCATAAACGACCAGTGGATTGAGATGCTAGGTTCGGGTCTGCCTCGAAAGAGTGTCCTTAAAAACTTCAAACTTGAAACTTATAATGGTTGGGCTTTCGGCTTCGGCCTCGAGCGCCTGGCCATCGCTTCGATGGACCTGCCTGACATCCGGCTCCTCTGGTCCGATGATGAGCGTGTCAAAAGGCAATTGGTCTTGGGCCACAAATACCAGGAAGTTTCCAAATTCCCGCCGGTGCTGCGAGACATCTCTTTCATCGTGCTGAAAAATTTCATTCCCAACGATTATTTCGACCTCATCCGTGAAGTGGGGGAGAGTATGGTCGAAAATGTCGAACTTTTGGACAAATACGAGAACGCCGAGAAGTTCGGACCGGAGAAGTTAAGCTACACCTTCCGCATCACTTACCGCCACCTCGACCGGACCTTGACCAACGAAGAAGTGAATAAAGTTCACGCCGAATTGGAGCGCCGCACCGAAGCCGATTTCGGGGCCCAAATCCGCCGGGTCTAATCCCCAAAAAAGAGCATGGTTATGCTCTTTTTTGGCTTTCTTTCCGGCTCTATTTATGCTAGAATAGGGTATACAAAATATGGCGGAAAAGAAGCTAAAAGAGAGCTACAGCGCGGAGTCCATTACCGTCCTTGAAGGCTTAGAGCCGGTGCGCAAGCGCCCCGGAATGTATATCGGCACCACGGGCCCCGACGGTCTCCACCACCTGGTGACCGAGATTTTCGACAACTCACGAGATGAGGCGATGGGCGGCTTCGCCAATGACATTGAGATTACCCTTCTCCCGGGCAACAGAGTGAGAGTGGCGGACAACGGCCGAGGCATTCCGGTTGATATTCATAAACAGACCAAAGTTTCCGCTCTCGAAACCATCATGACGACACTCCACGCCGGCGGCAAATTCGGCGGGGAAGGTTACAAAGTCTCCGGCGGCCTCCACGGCGTCGGCGGCTCGGTCGTCAATGCCCTCTCCATCTTTTGTCGTGCCGAAGTTCATCGTGACGGCGGCGTCTACGTCCAGGAATACAGCCAGGGCAAAGCGAAGTTGAAAGTTAAGAAGTTAGGAAGTTCAAAGGAACGCGGCACTATCATCACTTTCCAGCCCGACCCGGCCATTTTCCCGGATACCAATTTCGATTTCGACCGCATCGTCACCCACCTGCGCCAGCAGGCCTACCTGGTGCGCGGCCTGCGCATCAGCGTTTTAGATGCACGTGGTCTCGAAAAAGTTAATGAGGATTCCTTCTACCTTCGAACTTCGAACTTCGAACTTCCCAGTATGTCCTTCTGCTTCGAGGGCGGGCTGATCTCCTTGGTCCGCTTCGAGAACGAACATCAAAAACCCGTTCACAAGAATATTTTCTACGTCGAGAAGAAAGCCAACGGCAATGATTACGAAACGGTCGAAGTGGCCCTCCAGTACGTCGACGACATTTCTTCCCGCCTCCTGCCTTTCGCCAACAACATTTACACCGCAGAGGGTGGCACCCATGTTACCGGCTTCAAGACCGCTTTGACCAGAAGCCTCAATACTTACGCCAGGAAGAACAACTTGGTGAGCGAAAAGGAGGATAACTTCACCGGCGACGACGTCCAGGAGGGACTGACGGCCGTCATCTCCATCAAACTGCGTGAAATCCAGTTCGAAGGCCAGACCAAGGCCAAACTCGGCTCCGTCGAGGCCCAGAGCATGGTCACCACCGTCTTCGGCGACGCCTTCTCGGCCTTCCTCGAAGAAAACCCCGACGACGCCCGCGCCATGATTCAGAAAGTGGTGCTCGCCCTCAAGGCCAGAAAAGCTGCTAAGGCCGCCAAAGATTCCGTCCTGCGCAAAGGCGCGCTCGAAGGCATGACGCTTCCGGGGAAACTCGCCGACTGCCAGTCCAAGTCCGCCGAAGAGTCCGAACTCTTCATCGTCGAGGGAGACAGCGCCGGCGGCACAGCCAAGCAGGGTCGCGACCGTCGTATCCAGGCGATTCTGCCGCTACGCGGCAAGATTTTGAACATCGAGCGCGCCCGCCTCGACCGCATGCTGGCCTCCGAGCAGATTAAAAATTTGGTGGTTGCTTTCGGCACCGCCATCGGCGACACTTTCGACATTTCCAAATTGCGCTACCACAAAATCATCATCGCCACCGACGCCGATGTCGACGGCGCCCACATCCGCACCCTGCTTTTGACATTACTTTATAGATTTTTCCGGCCGCTCATTGACGCGGGCTACGTCTACATCGCCCAGCCGCCACTTTACAAAATCAAAATGGGCAAAAATCTCTACTACGCTTATTCCGACAAAGAGAAGGAGTCTTTGGTAGGGAAGGAAGAAGCCGGCGACATCCAGCGCTACAAAGGTCTGGGAGAGATGAACGCCGAGGAACTTTGGGAAACCACCATGGACCCGGCCAAAAGAATTTTGAAACAAGTGACCGTCGACGACGCTCGCGAATCGGACCGCATCTTTGATATCCTCATGGGCTCCGACGTGCCCAGCCGCAAATCTTTTATACAGTCGAACGCCAAAAAAGCCGTTTTGGACGTGTAGGTTCGAGACTTGCGTATAGGAAAGAAAATAAGTATGATAACGTCATACTATATAATCATACAATTATGAGCACCATATCCGTACCTATAAAAGCCGAGGAAGAAAAGTTCATCGAGAACTACATCAAGAGCGGCCAGGCAGAAAATAAGGCTCAAGTCTTTCGCCGTGCCCTACGCCTCTTGGCCGAGGAAGAAGCGCTCTCTCGCCTACGACGTTCGCAAGAGGATGTCAGGCAAGGTAGGGTATTCCAAGGTGACCTGCGAAAGATATTGAGAAAGTTTAAATGATTAAGGTCATTTATACGGCTTCAT
>Ga0209211_10009809_pt1 | contig 12654 bp, 6 predicted proteins | sample RifGroA2_FD_183992 | JGI IMG/M metagenome (GOLD analysis project Ga0209211, IMG submission 183992) | Groundwater microbial communities from Rifle, Colorado, USA - Groundwater A2 (SPAdes) (version 2) | ecosystem: Environmental > Aquatic > Deep subsurface > Groundwater | place: Rifle, Colorado... | reverse complement strand
CCTCCTTGCCGGCGCACGTCACTGGACGATCGACTACGCGCTGCCCACGTCCATGCGGCTCCGGGCGACGCCGCGGACCCTGGGGGTGCAGTTCACGGAGCGGATGCAGGGCTTCTTCGTCCCGGGTGCCGTCACGGACTACGAGGCGGGCGCGCGTCAGGGTGAGGCGGAGGGGAGCAGCTTCGCGTTCACGCTCACCATCGTCTCCGACGACCTCGAGGGCCTCGTGGCCGGGTCAGGGCACGACGCCGGGATGTACGGGACGGTGACGGCGCCGCGACTCTCGCCCAAGCCGCTCACCGTCACGAACGGCATCTTCAACCTCTTCACCGTCGATCCCGGCGACCCGGAAGCGCGGCGCATGCGCTACCGCATGGTGCTCGCTGCGGACGACGGCCGTCGCTTCTTCGTCGACGGCTTCAAGCTGGCGGCACCGGCGGCGGCGACCGATATCTGGCCTGCCACCAGCACGCTCTACATCACCGTCTTCGAGGGGCCGAACGCCCAGGGGCCGGTGCCCGGCAAGGGCATCCTGCGCATCGAGAAAGCGGACTTCGCGCTCCAGCTCACGACGATGCGCGCCCTGCACGCGTCGAGCGAGACGCAACGGCTCGAGGCGCTCGCGCGCTTCGGCCGTTACTTCGCCGGCCAGCTGTGGGAGGTGTACGGGCGGTCGGTGCTGGAAGGGATCGCGCGGAAGCTCCGGGTGTGACGCGCGAGATCCCGCTCTACACGCTGGACGGCGTTCCCGACGCCGAGATCTCGACGCACCCCTCGGCGTGCTCTACGTCCGGCGTGGGACGCCGCTGGTTCCCTTGATCCACGGTGGCGATCAGGAACGGGGGCACCGGGCGGGCACCGAGAACGTGGCCGGCATCGTCGCCTGCGGCACCGCGCTCGAGCTGGTCGAGCAGCACCGCCCCGCGACATGCGCACGCCTGGCCACGCTGCGTGATCGCCTCCTCGCCGGGATCGAGGCGACCGTGCCCGGCGTGCTCCTGAACGGCGACCGGAAGCGTCGACTGCCAAGCAACGCCAACTTCTGCTTGCGCGACGTGCACGGCGAGACCATCCTGCTCGAGCTGGAGCGGGAAGACGTTTACGCGTCGAGTGGATCAGCCTGTCACGCCGGCTCTCAAGATCCTTCCCATGTGCTCGTGGCGATCGGCCGTAGTCCCGAGCTCGCCCACACCGCGGTCCGCCCGACTCTCCGCGCGTCGACGACCGAGGTCGAGGTCGAGCGGATACTCGAGCTCCTGCCCGTCGCCGTCGATCGCCTGCGTCGGACGGTCATGAGCCGCGCCTGTTAGACTCCTCCGCGGTCAGCGCCGTGTCCCTCGGCGCCGAGGTGCCGCACATGGAGTGCCCCCGCTGCAGGCAGGACAACCCGCCGGCGATGAAGTTCTGCGGGGAGTGCGACGCGCGACTGGCGGCGGTGTGCGTCGCCTGCGGGACGCGGAATCCGCCTGGCCAGAAGTTCTGCGGCGAATGCGGGGTGGGCCTCGGTGAGTCACCGCCGGCCGCTCGGTTCGCAGCACCTCGGACCGAGAACGGGCTTCATGTCGCCGAGCCTCTTCACGGCCGGCACGAGCCCGCGGCCTTCGACGTGCGCGTAGATCCCATCTACGCTCGCCTCTTCCACCGCCGCGCTCATTCGCCCAACTGGTCGCGGAGCATGCTCTCGCTTTTCGACCATACTCGCCCGGCGCAGGTTGAGCGCGCATCGTGGATATCGCGGTCCGTCTCGTCGACAGGGCGGTTCGAATGTTCCGGAACCGCCAGAATCGGATGGTGGCGCAGCCGCTGGCACGCCACCGCGAGCCAGTCACGCCAGTCGGCGCGAAATAGGCGCGCGCTCCCGTCCAGACTCGCCGAAACCACCAGATTGCGAAGCGGATGGAATGCGACGCTCGCGACCTCTTTATTGTGTCGACGAGTGAAGGCGGCGAGGAGCCTGCCGGTATCCCCTGACCACAGCGCCACAGTGGCGTCGTCGCCCGCCGTGGCGATCAGCGAGCCGTCCCGGTTGACGGTCACACTGCGAATGGTCCCGCTGTGGGCCCTGCGCTCATGGTGAATCCACCGGGTCTTCCAGTCCAGGATCACCAAGTTGTGATCCGCGCCGACGATCAGTCGCTCGCCGTCAGGCGTGAAGGCGAGCGAGGTCACCCCGCCATGCCGGCCTGTCTCATTGCGCGGGCCCGTCACTGCTTCGCTCACCTGGGTGCCGTTGAGATCCCACAGCACGACCTTGCCGTCTTCGCCCCCGCTCGCGATCATGCGGCCGCCAGGGTGAAATGCGATTGAAGATGCGCTGCCGCGGTGAGCGCGCCACGGCGGCCGCACGGGCCGGCCTTCAATGTCGAACAGTGTGACCGCGCCGTCGACGCCGGCGCTCACGATCATCCTGCTGTCGGGACTTGCGGCGAGACCGGTGACTTTCGTGCCCGCCGTTGAGGACGCGCCGATGGGCACACCGTTCCAACCCCAGAAACGGATCGCGCCGTCCGCATCTCCCGTCACGAGTCGCCTCCGGTCGGGCGTCGCGGCGAGCGCGGTCAGCCGGGTACCCGCGCCGTCCGACAGCGGGACCTCAACGTAATAGGGCCGCGCTTTCAGGTCGACGATTCGCAGTTTCCCGTTGTCGCCGCCCAGCGCCACGCGCTGGCCGTCGGGCGCGAACAGCGCGGCTCGCATCGGTGGCCCGTGAGCGGCGAGCGCGGAACCCACCTGCGTACCCAGATAATCCATGACGCGCACGCTGCCGTCGGCGCCGCCGATGACCACGACCCGGCCGGCGGGCAGATACGCGATCGAACGAACGGGCCCGGTCCCGGCGTTGGAGGGCCGACCGCGGGGATTCCCATCCCAGTCGGGGTGCCGCACCGTTCCGTCCTCGTCTCCGGTGACCAACCCGCCGCCGGCGGGATCGATGGCGACCGCCTTCACCGCAGCGTCGTGGCCAGTCATCGTGCGACCATGCTGTGTGCCATCGAGGTTCCAGATGCGCACCGTGCGATCGTCGCTGCCGCTGGCCAGATGCAGCCCGTCGGGCGTGAACGCCACGGAGTTCACGCGGGCCTCGTGGCCCCTCGCGAGCACTTTGCGCCCCCGCGCCCCGTCAAGTTTCCAGATGCGGATCACCTTGTCGTCGTGGGCGGCGGCGATTCGCCCGCCGTCCGGACTGATCGCGATGGATCGAATCGAGGACTTGCTGCCGTCCGACAGTGTGCCGACCCATGCGCCGGTGCTGCGCCACAAGCGAATCATCCCGTCGTCACCGGCGCTCGCGAGCCACTGCGCATCGGGACTGAACACCACGGCGTTGACGGAGCCCTCGTGCGCGCGCAGCGGTGAGCCGCGAGGACTGCCCGACTGGTCCCAGAGGCGCACCGTCCCATCCTGCCCGCCCGTCGCAACGACGCCGTCGGCGGCGGCACCGAAGGCCACGGCCTGCACGGTCTTCTGTTCGCTCGCGAGCGTCACGAGGGGCTCTTTGCGGTTGCCGTCGATCTTCCAGATCTTGACGTTGCCGCCCTCGCCGCCGCTGGCGATGAGCGCCCCGTCCCGGCTGACCGCGATCGCATGGATCGGCCCGCCATGCTCATACACGTTCTGCTCGAGCGCTTCTTGGGTCAAGGCGCTCAGGCTGTACTGCACTTTCGGAATGACCTCTCCGCGCCACGCCAGGCTCTGACCGGTCGCTGCGATCGCCTGCATCAGGCTGCTCGCAGGCTCGTGATCCCTTCGGGCGAGCGCCTCGGCAGCCGTTCGCCGCAGCTGGGCGAGCCGGTCGGCGCGACGTGCGCCGTCCCACCCCCAGGTCGCGACGCCGAGGCTCGCGAGCACGAGGATCAGCGTCCCGCGCAGCAGAAAGCGCTGGGTGCGCCGCCTTCGCTCGCGCTGCAGGCGCTCGTTGAGTGAGGCCTGCATCAGCCGCTCCTCGTCGGGTGCGGGCGCGCGCATTGCCGGCAGTCCTTGCAGCACCTGCGCCAGGTCGCGCTCGTCGAGCGGTGTTCCCTGGCGGCCGCCCGCCCACTCGGCGGAGCGGCTTTCGATGATCCGGCGCGCCCGTTGCCCCGGGCTATCCGATCGCGCGAACATCCTGCGCACCAGCGGAGCCAGCGTATCGTGCGCCAGCCGCGTCGACGGGACGCCATCGCGACGGTCCTGCGACGAGTCCGACAGCAGATAGAAGCCGCAGAGCTCCTCCACCACTTTCGGCACGTCGTCGGCCCGGTGCCGGTAATCCCTGAGCAACTGTTCCCTCGTGCGTTCCTCGGCGGTGGCGTCGGGCGTCGTGTGATAGGCAAGCAGATCGAGGGCGAGGCCTGACTGGACGGTGTCCGGGGTCTGGGTCTCGAGGGCGCCCAGTTGCCGCTCCAGGAAGTCACGCAGCAGCAGGCCCTGCTGCTTCAGGTTCCCGTAGAGATCGAGGCTGAAGTGCGGCTTGCTCGGACTCGCGCGCGTCGCCGCCTCCCAGAGTTTGGTGAGCAGGATCTGAAGCGTCGGCGCAACGGGCGATTCACGGTCCTCGAGCAGGTCATCTGCGATGCGCGCGGCCACCCCTGCTTCCACGGTCAGCCCGTACTGGTTTCGAAGTCGCCGCGTCGCAGCGAGACCGTTGACCGCTTCGATGATCCCCTCGCGTCCCAGCCGCTCGAGGAACACGTCTGCGGTCGGCAACTTCCTCGCCTCGAGCGGTTTACGGATTTCGGGATACCACTCCTTGCGGAAGGAGAGGACGAGCCGCCCGGCCGGTCGCATTGCGACCTCGCCGAACAGTCCGTCGAGCTCGCCGAAGAACTCCTCCAGCTCGTCCGCGCGCGACCGGGCCGGGTGCGTAAAGACTTCCTCCACCTGGTCGAGTAGCAGCACGAGCGGCCGGCCGCTTGCCGCCTCGCGTTGCCTCCAAAGATCGCCGATCGGGAGCGAGCCGGTTGCCGACAAGGCCGACCTCACGCAGCCAGCGAGTCCCGCCTCGCCGACGCGACGCACGTACAGAACATCGTGCTCCCGCTTGAGGCGCGGCAGGACGCCAGCCGAAAGGAAAGACGACTTCCCGACGCCCGACTGGCCATAGAGCAGGATGACCGGCGACCCATCCTGCGCCACGATCCGCTCGTACAGCCCCCGAATTTCTTGGTTCCTGCCGAAGAAGATCTCCGCGTCGTCCTCGGTGAACCAGGACAGGTACCGAAACGGTACCGGCGGCAGGTCACGCCACGGCATTCCTGGCAGACCCCAGCACGGATCGGGCAGCGGCAGCCACTTGGATGCGCGCTCCACGATCGGCCCCACCGGGCAGGAGTAAAGCGTGCCCGCGACGTTCAGTCCGTCCTGCATCAGCGAGTAGCGCAACACCCCTACCGCCGCGCCGTCGACGACGACTGGCGCTCCGGACAGGCCGCGCACCGGACTGCCGTTGCCAGCCGCGGCTTGCTTGCTGAACAGTTGCATCGCCACCACGCCCTGGATCTCGCCCGCCGGATTCTCGACGGTCCCGGAACACACCATCCCGTCCTGCGGATTCGCGTCGGGAAAGCCGAATGTCTCCCACGTGGCACCCGATGCAGACAGGTCCGCGAGCGGCAATGGCCGCGCCTTCGGCGGTTCCGCGCACTCGACAAGCGCCCAGTCCGCGCCGGCATCCCACGCCCCTTCGACCGTTCGACCCGGGCATTCGAGGCCGGGAAAGCACAGGAACAGGCCATACTGCTGCTCGTACAGGACACGCTGGGTCCGGTCACCGACGACGTGGAACGCGGTGAGGACGAGCCGGTCGGTGACGAGAAACCCGGTTCCGCGACTGAGGACTCGGACGCCGTCCCGGACCTCTATGCGAGCGATCGTCCCGCGTATCTCTGGGAGCATGGTCGTCCGCTCAGAGGCTTTCGGGGCCCGTGTAGTCCAGCAGCTCGGCGCGAGCCACGCGGCCGTCGCCGGTCACGTCGAGCCGCACGAAGGTCGGCGTGAACACGATGTAGCGCTCCAGCCGCGAATTCGCGGCGTCCTCGCAGAAATGCCGCAGCTTGTCGCGGACGTCGGATTGCGACCCGGAAAGGATGTCCTTCGGAAACTGCAGCAGATCGGCCCAGGTCCCGCTGTTGAGATAGCGGGCGCCGCTCGCCAGCGGCAGGTCGCGCGCGAGGTGGGTGTGCCCGAATATGACGTGACTGAACCCGCCGTCGCGCGCGAGCTGCTCGGCCGCCCGAGTGTAGACCGACGGCGCCTCGAAATCGCGATCGAACGTGCGGTCGGTCTGGAGGACGCGAACAGCCCTCAGCAGAGCGGGCAGACGCGTCTCCAGGCTCGCGGAGCCGCTCACGAGAAGGGACAGCAGACCCGCGACGCCCGACAGCATTTCCGCGCCGGAGGCGATATCGCCGCCAACTTTGTCGACGAGCCGCGAGTCCGTCTCGAGCGCAGAGAGGAACGGCCCGGTCTCCGCGCCCAGGACCTTCTCGAGTGCATCATCGAGCCGGCGTTCCTCTGGATCCGCGGCGGACGATGCCGGCGCGTGCATCCCACCCATGTCGCCTCCGACCGGCTCGGCCGCCAGGGCGCCTGCCGCGCTGATGTCCCCCCCCCTCGACGGCAGCGCGTCCTCTCGCAGCGTGTGGCGCGACGCCTGCGCCGCGATCGGCAGCACACGCGCCAGCTTGCTGCGCAGGCCGGGCTCGAGCGCGAGCAGCAACGGGATCGTCGCGTCGACCTCGGGCTTGAGCAGGTCGACGAATTTGTAGCGCTCCTTGATCGGGTTGATCACCTCGGCCACCATGCGGCTGCCCGCCGGCGCTTCGAATTCATGCTCCGCCCCGATCGGCTGGCGGCGCGACAGCAGCGAGCGATACTCGCGCAGGCGGTCATGGTCGACAACGTTGAATTCGTCGTATCGGTTGCCGTGCTCGATCAGGGCATCGCCGATCACGTAGGCTTCGCCATCGTACAGAAACCGGAAGCCGTCGCTCGCGAGAAGATCTTCCAGCGCGCGGCGCACCTGCGGCAGTGCCAATTCGATGTCGTGATTGCCGAGCACGAGCGTCAGTCTGTGCCCGCGCGCGAGCAGCTTGCCGAGCGCATCGAACAGCGGGCGGTCACGCGCCACGATCTCGCGCAGTGTCTCAACCGCCGCGCCGGGCCGCGCGAGAAACGGGCTCCACTCGGCCGGCGGCGCGCGCCGCTCGGCCAGGAAGTCGACGAAATCGCCGTTGATCACGAGTTCGATGCGCGCGGCGCCGATGGGCTTCTCGGCGAGCACGTCGACGAACTGCGCCAGCTCTCGGGCACGGGTGCAGATGCGAAAGCCCCGGTCCCCGAGGTGCGGCGACTCGGGGTAGGCGCCGCCGATATGCAGGTCGGAAATCAGGTAAACCTGGCGAGCGCGACTCATGACGTCGCCCCCCTTCCGATGGATGCCATGTAGGGCCGCGCGAGTTAACCCCTGGTGGCTTTCTCGACCCAGAAGGGGATCAGAAGATGGTTCAACGAACGCGCGGCACTCCCGGCCGCCTCGACTCTTGCCAGCCCCGTGGAGGGATCCCAGAGCAGCGCGAGCCGGAGTCGATCCGCGCCTTGAGAGCGCCGGACACCCTGGCGTCGGCGCCGGTCGCCTTGTTGTAGCTGTCGATCGCGCCGGTGACGTCGCCCTGGGCCTCCTGCAGGCGGCCGAGCCGCCCATCGAGATTTGCCTGCTTCGGCGCGATCGCGATGGCCTGGCGCCGCTTGTCCAGAGCCTGACGGCCCTGGCCCTGCGCCTCCAGCGCATCGGCCCAGTGCGCCAGCACGCTGGCGTCCCTGGGGTGGAGCTGCGCCGCCTTCTGGAACGCGGCGGTGGAGTCGGCGAATTTCTTCTCCTTCGCGAGCGCGACGCCGAGATTGACGTAGCCTTCGACGAAGGCCTGATCCAGCGTGATCGCCTTCTGGAAACTGGTCACCGCGTGGGGATAGTCCTTGCGGTCGAGCGCGTAGAGCCCGAGCAGGTTCCACGGCACGGGCGATTTCGGATTGACGTTGGCCGCCTTCTGCGCCTCGGCACGCGCGTCCTCGTATTTGCCCGTGCGATGCAGCACCACGCTCAGCTTGCTGTAGGCGGCGGCGAAGTCGGGCTCGATCTCGATGGACTTCTGGAACGCCGCCGCCGCCTCGTCGAGCCGGTTGAGCGTGTGCAGGACGACGCCGAGATCGAGATGCGCTTGCGAACTGCGCGGCTCCTCCTGCACCGCCTTCTGCATGAGCTCGAGCGCCTCCGCGGTCTTGCCCTGGTCCACGAACACCAGCGCCAGGTTGGCGTAGCCCCGCCGGTCCTTGGGCGCGAGCGTGATCGATTGGGTCGCGACCTTGGCCGCCTCTTCGAGATCGCCCGTCAGCCGCAGCGTCTCCGACAGCTTGTAGTAGGCGACGGCGAACTTCGGCTCGCGGCGGATCGCTTCGCGGAACTGCGCGATGGCCTCCGGACACTGCCCCTGGTCGCGCAGGATCAAGCCGCGCATGTTGAACGCCCAGCCGTCGTCGCCCGGCGAATCGTTGGCGAGCGCGGTCTCGGTCATGCGGTAGGCATTCACGTAGTCCTTCCTGCGGTACAGGTAGTAGCCGAGGTTGATCGGATCGAAACGATGCATGACCTCGATCGCCGCCTCGGCGATCTGGCTGTCGATGCTCGCCGACGGCTTGGCCGAGTGATAGAGGACGCCGTGTCCGACCATGCGCAACCGCAGCGTATAGGCCGGCGCGTTGCCCTTGTCGTCGCCGGCCGACTCGGTGACGATCTCGCCCGAGATCTTGGTGTCGACGTATCCCAGGAAATGGCGGATTTGGGAGATCGCGACGGCGAGGTTGATCCCGCCGACCGGGAGCTGGATGTCCGGCAGTTGCGACTCGGTGCTGGTGCCGGTGATTGCCTCCTGCTCCTTCTTCGACCCGGCGTTCATCTTCATCTCATGCAGCTGGTCGAGGATGCGCCGCGAGATCACATCGCTGGTCAGGCCGCGATCGGCAACCGCCGACGGCACCGTGATGTCGTTGATCACGACGCCCCTGGTGGTCACGAGCTTCACGAACACCGGCACGCCGACGGCGATCGCGGCGATGATGACGACGTTGAATGCGACGCGCTTGGCGGTCTCGAGGAGGGCGGCCCAATCCGGCCACTGCCGTTTGCCCGATGTCGTGCCGTTGGCCTGCGTGCCGCCGCCGGCGCTCTGGCCGGTATCGGTCTGGTCACTCATGTCAGGTCGCCTCCCCGCCCCAACGCGGGCTGCCAGCATAGCATTCAAGCCGCGCGCCCGCTTTGCGCGCGCCGCGGGACCCTCCGGAGCACGTTCATCAGCGCGCCAACCGAGCCGAGGGTGCGGGGCCGCTTTTCCCTTTGACACTCTCACATCGTCCCGCGTAGAGTTCCCGCCGTGAGCGCCATCCGGTATGTCTGCATGTCCGACGTCCACTTCGGCGCGGCGAACAGTCTGCTGACCCGTGTCGACACGGACTCGGTCACGGTGAAGCCGAGCCAGCCGAGCGTCGTCCTCGGCCACCTCGTGGAGTGCCTGCGCGCGCTCGTCACCGCGATGGGCGGTGATCGCAAGCCGACGCTGGTCCTGCACGGCGACGTCCTCGATCTCGCGCTGTCACCGTTGCCCGACTCCGCCATGGCCTTCCAGCGCTTCGTCGAGCTCGCGTGGCCGGCGCAAGGGGAGCCGCTCTTCGACAGCCGGGTGATCTACGTGCCCGGCAACCACGACCATTTCCTCTGGCGCACCGCGATCTCGCAGCTCTATCACGAGGACATTCTCGCCACGCCGCTCGACCAGCCGCTGCCGCCGATCCGCAGCGTCACGTCGATGTTCTCGGCGCTGGACATGGACATCTCCAGCCCGGTCCTGGCGGAGATCCTGGGGCGCGGCTCGAAGCGGCGCGCCACCGTGACGACCGTCTATCCGAACTTCGGCATCGTGAGCGACCGGCGCGACCGCTGCGTCGTGGTGAGCCACGGGCACTACATCGAGTCGATCTATCGGCTGCAGTCCCGCCTGCTCGACCTCGTCTTTCCCGACCAGCCGCTCGCCGAGGACATCGCGACCATCGAGCGCGAGAACGGCGACTGGATCAACTACTTCTGGTCGAGCTGGGGCGCCGCGGGCAAGGTCGGCGAGGGCGTGATGCTCGTGTACGACAAGCTCCAGGATCCCGGCCACACGAAGGCGCTGTTCAAGACGTTCGCCGAGAGCCTGGCCACGCTCCTGCCGGGCGCGCGGTGGGAGCACTGGCTGGAGGCCCGCGTGCTGGATGCGGGCGTCGACGCGGTCTGTGGCCACATGGCCGGGATGGCGCGGAACCAGACCGCCGACGTGCTGAGCGCCGATGCGCGCGCCGGGCTGCGGTGGTACCTGGAGGGCCCGGTGCTGAAAGAGCTCCACGCCGAGCTCGGCACCCGGGTTCCGGACGACGTGACCTTTGTCTTCGGGCACACGCACAAGCCCTACCAGGCGGTCGAGGCCTTCGCCGGGTACCCGGTGCCGGTGAAGCTCTACAACAGCGGCGGGTGGGTGGTCGACACGCCCGCGCCGAACCCGATCGAGGGCGGCGCGCTCATCCTCATCGACGAGACGCTCGGGGTCGCCTCGCTCCGCATGTACAACGAGTCGGCTGACGCCGGCCGCTACACCGTGACGGTGGAAGATGCGGCGACGGCGACGGGCGGAACGCCCGGACCGTTCTGCGCCGCGCTGCGCGCGAAAGTCGATCCCGCGGCGGATCCGTGGGCGACGTTCTCCGCGGCGGCGGCGCGCGAGGTGAGCCTCCGCAACGACCAGCTCCGGGCGCTCATGAACCGGAGCGTCTAACACCGTCCGGACTGAAGAGGAAGAGCCGATGCAGCGACTGTCCTCGCCCGTCGAGACTATGAAGAGCCACTACACGGTCGTCGTCGTCGGCTCGGGCTACGGCGGGGCGATCACCGCGTCGCGCCTCGCCCGCGCCGGGCAGCAGGTGTGCGTGCTCGAGCGCGGCAAGGAGCGGCAGCCGGGGGAGTATCCGGACACGCTCGCATCGGCGACGGCCGAGGTCCAGCTCGACACGCCGGCCGGCCACCTCGGTTCGGCGACCGGGATGTTCGACGTGAAAGTCAACGCCGAGATGAACGCGGTGGTCGGGTGCGGGCTCGGCGGCACCTCGCTCATCAACGCGAACGTCTCGCTGCGTCCGGAGCCGCGCATCTTCTCGGATCCGCGCTGGCCGGCCGAGGTCCAGCGCGCCGGCCTCGCCGGCCTCGAGGAGTGGTTTCGCCGTGCCGAAGAGATCCTCCGACCGACGCCGTACCCGGAGGACTTCCCGCCGCTCCTGAAGATGCAGGCGTTGGAGCGCTCCGCCGGCTCGATGGGCCAGCGCTTCTATCGCCTGCCGATCAACGTCACGTTCGCCGACGGCGTGAATCCGGTGGGAGTCGAGCAGCGCGCGTGCACCCTCTGCGGCGACTGTGTCAGCGGCTGCAACGAGGGCGCGAAGAACACCCTGCTCATGAACTACCTGCCCGACGCCGTGAACCATGGCGCGGAGATCTTCACCGAGGTCTGCGTGGGGTGGCTCGAGCGGCAGGACGGGCGCTGGCTGGTGCACTATCAGCCGCTCGCCGGCGATCGGCGGGTCTTCGATGCGGCGGATCTCGTCGTCGCTGCGGAGGTCGTCGTCCTGTCCGCCGGCACCTTCGGCTCCACCGAGATCCTGCTGCGCTCCAAGGCCCGAGGCCTGCCGCTCTCGGATCGGCTCGGCCACCATTTCTCGGCGAACGGCGACGTCCTGGGCTTCGGCTACAACGGTGACCACGCGATCAACGGCATCGGCTTCGGCCGCCTCCGCCCCGGCGAGGCGGAGCCGGTGGGCCCGTGCATCAGCGGGATCATCGACATCCGCGAGCAGCCGAAGCTCGAGGACGGCCTCGTCATCGAGGAAGGCAGCCTCCCCGGCGCGATCGCCGAGGTCCTGCCGACGTTCTTAGCCGTCAGCGGCGACCTCGTGGGCGAGGACATGAAGCACGGCGTGGTCGACTTCGCCAAGCGCGAGGCGCGCAAGGTCGAGAGCCGGCTCCGCGGCCCGCGCACGGGGGCCATGCACAACACGCAGACCTACCTCGTGATGAGCAACGACGACGGCGAGGGCCGCATGGTCCTCGAAGACGACCGCGTCCGCGTCCACTGGCCGGGTATCGGCGACCGCCCGGTCTTCCATCGCGACAATCGCGAGCTCGAGGCGGCGACGCGGGCGCTGGGGGGCCAGTGGGTCGAGAACCCGATCTGGTCGAAGGCGCTCCACCACAGCCTCATCACCGTCCATCCTCTCGGCGGCTGCGTCATGGCCGACCGAGCGGAGGACGGTGTCGTCGATCACCAGGGCCAGGTCTACGCCGGGGCGGCCGGCACCGCGGTCCACGAGGGGCTCTACGTCGCCGACGGCGCCATCGTGCCGCGCGCGGTCGGCGTGAACCCGCTTCTCACGATCTCGGCGCTCGCGGAGCGCAACGCCGCCCTCCTTGCCGGCGCACGTCACTGGACGATCGACTACGCGCTGCCCACGTCCATGCGGCTCCGGGCGACGCCGCGGACCCTGGGGGTGCAGTTCACGGAGCGGATGCAGGGCTTCTTCGTCCCGGGCGCCGTCACGGAC
>Ga0209211_10009808_pt1 | contig 12655 bp, 11 predicted proteins | sample RifGroA2_FD_183992 | JGI IMG/M metagenome (GOLD analysis project Ga0209211, IMG submission 183992) | Groundwater microbial communities from Rifle, Colorado, USA - Groundwater A2 (SPAdes) (version 2) | ecosystem: Environmental > Aquatic > Deep subsurface > Groundwater | place: Rifle, Colorado... | reverse complement strand
TTGCGGCACCGAGAACTCCGAGAGTCCAGGAGAGTGTCGCCCCCGTAAGTCCCAAGAATGCGACGACCACCACGACGAGCCCGAGCAATGCGTTCGTATAACTTTGCCACATAAAAATGTTGGAACGCTATGCCTAATAATGCCGACCTCGCAATATTATCCTCTACGTCCCTAAAAATACGATGAATTTGCTAAGGTGGTCGCTTAGCTCGAGGGAGCCGCTCTCCGTCGCCAGCTGCAGGATTTCGCGCTGTTGTAACTGCGCTGCAGGATCAAAAAGAACGACACGATTGGATCGTGCCGCTCGGGGAAACTCCATGTTGAACACGTATGACGCTGTTGTTATCGCCAGCGTCGGTGCGGCGAATGATCGTAGACAGTCCAAATCGTTTTACGTCCGCGGTTGTCGTATCGTGTTACCACCGTTTGCGGACGGTGCCCGGTGCAAACGGTCACTGGAAAAATTCCCAGCAAATCGTCGTAGACCGTCTCATAGACCGGCACCATCTGATCATGGACGGTTCTCAACTCATTCGGCCCCGTTCGACGCGCGAATCTGCCTGTCGGACGAAGCGGGTCATCAAGCTCCCGCTCGCGCATTATCGTCGAATGCGCGACATCCTGCACTGTCCGCTCGAAGTCACGCACGGCGTCATTCAGTTGCCAGACATCATGACGCAACTGACTCTCCATTTCAGGAGCAAGGACCAGGTACTCTTTGGCCTGCTCCTCGATCGCCTTGATTTCCTCGCGGAAACCCGAGCATTGCTCCTCGACATGCTGCAGTCTCGCTTCTCCGACATATGTCCTCCCGGCGTACCATTTGTGAGCATCATAGATGCGGTCACTCATCCGCGCCAAAGCTGCCGTCAAAGTTGCGCCCAACTCCTTGCGAGTTGCCATGATGACTCTCCTCTGTTGTTTGGGAAGGTGCTGCTCGGCTAGGAATCTACCATTACATACGACAACATGTCAAACGAAAATAGAGGCTCTTTGAACCGCTCTTTTCAAAAAACAGTATGAAAGAATTTCTTTTCCCACTTCGACTCCGCTCAGTACAGGCAAGTTTTTCTCTACCCTGAGTATGTCGAAGGGTTTGGCGGCAAATTCTAAACCAAATCCTTTTTCTTCTCCTCAAATTCTTTTTTATCAATCTCGCCCTTGGCGTACCGTTCTTTCAAAACCTCGAGCGCGGATTTTTCGTGATTGTAAGTGCCGCGAGATTGGCTTGTGAGCCATTTGATAAGAGCGACAATACCGGCGATTATCAAAACCCACCAGAGGATCATAAAAATCCAGCCGAAACCGCCAAAGGGCCCGAATCCAAAGTTCATCATATTGCTTGTTGAATTATTACTGCCAAAGGGAGACGACCACCCTCCCCACATCATATTCATCATCGGCATCCAGCCACCGCTTCCGGCCGGAAACGCCGCCGAGGTATCGCAACCGGAGAAGCGTTTGCCCATAACAATATGGATTTGTTCTTCACCCTCCTCGCCGTGCGTCTGTATCATCATCGCGTTCATTGCCGCATGCGAATCTCCGGCCATCTGACCCATAAAGTATTCTCCAAGCACTCCGTACTGCTCATCGCTTAGATCGGCACAAGAGACTTCTTTTGCTTGAAGTTTATTCCAAAGCTCTTTGCCTTCTTGTTCTTCGCGTGCGGTGTGCTCAACAACTTCATTCCAATCAGCTTGAGTATTGGAAAATCCACCCATCATTTGAGCGTTTACGACACCAGCGAATGAGCCGACTATGACTGCCACAAGAATTGTGAAAATAATTTTTTTCATATTTATTAAGTTAGCCAAACACTAAAACCTTGTCCGACCCTTCAACCATTTTTAATAAATCGGACATGGTGGAAACCGGACACACTTTGCTTTCGCTCTTGCCGCGCACTTTCAAACAACTTTCGCACGCATAGATTTGTCCCTTCAACTCTTTGAACTGGAGTACTTTTACCGAAATATCAAAATCTTTGCTGTCTGGAATAGTGTCTAATTCCGAGCCCTCACTCATCAGAAAAATCTCCACTTGGTGATTGGCTTTAAGCGCGGTAATCCCGAGGCGGAGTGTATTCCACGCGTGTTCGGGTTTATTTGACTGTAAAATGATACCAAGTTGCATAAAATTACTTTAACATTTCTTCAAGTTTTTCTTTGGCGGCAAATTCTTTTAATCTAAATCTTGAAGCTATTTCAAAATACCCACTATCGCCAGAAATCCCAAGAGCGTAAAAATAACTCCCACAAATCGCATAATTTTATATGTGCGTTGACCGGGTTCATATTTTGCACCCATAATTATACGTTGCGTCCAAATTTGGAAACGCATAAAAACATCCGGTCTTACCATCGCAAGTCCACCTACAACCAAAAGAATAAATCCGACTATTTTAGATTCCATACTTGTTCAATTTGTCTTTCTAATATCCGCCCGTCACGAATTCGAGAATGGAATAAAGCCAATTATATCGATCTTGACTGCAAAATCGGCCAGATAACCAGAATAATGATGTCTGCGCTGAAATGGGAAACGACTGCCGCTTCAAGTCCTTTTTTCCAGTACAACCATCCTAGCACTAAACCAGCGATTCCGTTGAGTAGAATAGCTCTTCCTATAACCAGCGGTGTCAGTTCGGTAATGACCGAAGTCACTGGCAAATGTCCGAGTCCGAAAAAAATGGTTGCAATGGTAATCGCCGACCATACCAAACCGCTTCGCGACAGAGGTGTCTTGCTTCGCGTAATTTTTCCAAAGACCCAGACTAACATGCTGACAAGAAACAGGCGTAAAAGTATTTCTTCCGCTATGCCCCCGTAGAAGGCTGCTAAAAAACTTTTCCAAAGCGGAACCTCGGTAACATATTTTGCGTCAATAACTACACCAGCAAGCTTGAAAAGATAATCACCGAAAATTATTGCAATACCAGTAAGGATTCCCAACGCTACCGGCAATCGCAAAAAATTTTTCCATTGAATAATATTACCATTTCGCGACAGTATTTGCTCCAAGACAGGAAACGTAAATCCAACTTTCCTTGCAAAAAATAGCCCAAGAGAAGCAGTGATCGCAAGAAGTACTGCGCTTTGGAGTACCGAAAGCAAAATCAATACGGGCAATGAGAACGGAACGCTTTGTAATGTATCTTGCTGTAAATAAAAAGCATATGGTAGTACTGCTAACACGCTTAGTGTTCCCGCGAGCCAAATAATCAGAAATAATTTTTTGTTTAGAGACATCGATATTATTTTACCAAATCTTCCATCAGAACGCTTAACCCTTTGGCCACAAGTCTTTTTCACACTGCTCCAAGTTGCCAATCTGGCGGAGAGGGGGAGATTCGAACTCCCGATGCCCTTACGGACATGCCGGTTTTCGAAACCGGTGCCTTCAACCACTCAGCCACCTCTCCGTCAAAAAAACACTAACATTTTTTTGCGTTTGAGCCAAAAAAATCGTATCATTTCAATGCTCTAGCGTCTTCTGCTTTCTTCTCTAGAAGCTCGCAGCTAGAAGCTAAAAGCTATTAGAGGCCCTATCGTCTAGCTCGGTCTAGGACGCCAGGTTTTCATCCTGGAAACTCGGGTTCAAATCCCGATAGGGTCACAAAATGTGTAAAGCAGGCAGACTGCTTTGCCTGCGAACATTTTGTGAAGGCACAGGCATACTTTTTGAGTACAAAAAATGCCGAGCCCGGGTCTGGAAAATTCATGTTCGTCGGAACATGAATTATTGTGGACCACGTAGATTACGCACGTGAAGCGTTCTTTTTTAGACTGGTAAAATGCTGTCTGTTCTCATTATCCAACCTCTGCGCAGGCTTTTTTTGAGAGCTAATCGCACGCTCACCCTAAAGGGACTGCTGTTTGTAGCTAGTCGCTACGCTCTTAGACAAACAGGAAGCGCGCGCGAAGATCAGGGGTTGGTAAAATGGGTTCGAGCGTGGTTGTATAGAGTCACACAAATTTGCACAAATAATTGCGTGATACTCTGATAGTTATTCCTAGTATGCATACGCGGAAATTATATTTGGGATTCCTGTCTATGTTTTTTTCATTCGCGTCCTTCATTCCGGAAGTCGGAGTTCACAACAAATTGCTATTGGCGGCGCTGTTCTATGTGGGGGTAGTATTTATTTCCGAATGGATTACGATCCATTTTGCGCATAAATCATTGTTGCAAGAAATACGAAAGAGTTGGCACAATACTTTTGCTTTTATACTAACAACAGCGGTAGGAGGGTTGCTTTTAGATGGCGTCGCAAAGTTTTTGGGCAAACTCTGGATTTACCCCGACTGGACCCCTATTTTTTACGCAGCAATTTTTATCCCAGGCTTCGCCGCGTATTGGCTTGCAATATGCGAAAGCTATCTCGCCGTAAAAGTATTGCTCGACAAAATTACACCCGGCAAGAGGCGGGTTGGAAAACTGCATAGATATGAGCGTTGGTTTTACAGCACGCTAGGTATGTGTGGTGTCATATTTTCACTCTTAGCGACGCTACTACTTTTAATCGATTTCTTCCAACAGTCGCTACCATTATTTGTACCCGACGATGTACGTGTGTCCGCGCCAAGTTTTCAAGTCGCATTCACAGAGGTCATGCTTCTTTTCTTAGGTATTTGGTTCTTTTTAGAGTGGCTGGAATATTATCGAAAGAAAACGTCTCTGATAAAGGATATAGTGCATCATTACTACACACCTCTCATTGCGATCGTATTGGGGTCCATGATCACATCTGTTTTTATGGAATTACAGAATGTTCCTGCTGGATTGTGGCGTTATACAAATTGGCCACTGAGCGATTTTGCTGTACTTGATATGCCCATCTTGATTTTCATTATCTGGCCACTGCATTACATAACGTTCCTGTCGTTGTTTCGAGCCATGACTAACAAGGAATCAGCCATGATCTGGCAGAGTGACCGTATAGCATGAGAGATATGAATTCTATTAGGGGAGTATTTCCTCTAGCTCCGGAGAAGACACAAATCCATGTTTCTGCTAGGACCTCAAGCCCCCAGTAATGTCTTGAATCAAGAGTTATGAATCAGAAAGAATTTGTATCTATTTGCAGCGATAAGCAATTATGGGACTGGATGAGAAAAGAATCAAAGTTTCCTTATCCAACGATCCCTAATGCGGAACGAGAGCGCTATCTAAAAGAATTGTACACGCGAGTTAGTGAGAGACTTTACTATCCTCAGCCCGCATTAGACTACTTGACTCTGAATAAGGGCAAGGGTGTCTTAAGAGTAGTTCCCGTTTTGAGTTTGGACGATATCTGTGTCTATTACTATTGTGTAAGGAAACTGGAAAAATTTATAGCTAAAAATCGCATTAATACTACTTTTGGAGGATTTGGGCTCAGCGGAAAGTTGAGACGTCATGAGCTCGATAAAGCGATTCAAGATACTCAGACGAGAGAGATAATCTATCTAGATGACGAATACGGATATTCCGTAAAGTATGTTTTCGGCGCCAGAAAGTGGTACCACGAGTGGGGAGATTTTAACCGCAAACTCTATTTTTGTTGCTTGAAAAATGCAGACGGATACGCAGCTCAAGCAGATATATCAAATTTCTACGACTCAATATCGCTCGATAGCTTGGAATACAAACTTCGAAAGGTAGTTGGAGCGAAGTCAAACGACATGGTCTATTTATTAATGCACTTTTTACGTTATTGGAATAGACACATATATTTCTATAGGCAACAGGGGGTTGGATTGCCTCAAGACTTGTTCGGGGAGTGCTCCCGTATCCTGGCGAACCATTTTCTGCAAACTTACGATAAGTCTATAGCGGGCTTTTGTCGCAAGTTAAAGGCACAGTATTTCAGGTATGCGGATGACCAGTTCTTTCTTACAAAGGATGAAGACACACTTGAATTAATCGTTGCGAAAGCATCGAGTTTACTCATGAAAGAGGGTTTGAATTTTAATCAAAAAAAAGTAAACATCTCTACAATTAAGAAACTTAAAAAGTCATTCGCATTTAACAGTCTTAGTGCTCTTGGAGGCAAACCGCACTTGGCGCCAATCCCGAAGGTACAGAAGGCCATCTCGTTCTATTTGAATAATAGGAAATCTTTACGTAAGGGAGGTCTAACTTTGGTTAGACGAATACTGACGGTTATGGAGTTTATCAATCGCAGATCGTTAAAATTATCGGGGCTCAAAAAGCATCTGCTCAGTTCTTCCTTTCTAAATAGAAATTATATTTTGACCTACCGTGATTTAACTAAAATCTATAAAATCCTTAACACAAAAGAAAGAAGGAAATTTCTCCGAATGATTAAATCGAATGTGGAGAATTGTCACTACACTTACTATCTTTATGATGTCCGGAGGTTTTATGAAAAGCACAATATGTCCACGAGATTAATTGCTTTGAGAATAGCGAAAGTTCGAGGGCTATATAAATTTGAGAGGTAATCCACTTTTATCCTCAGGTTTTAACTCTATTAGGGGAGTATTAGCTCTGGCTCCGAGACAAGCAGAATTCCACGTTTTTCAAGGGAAGCGAATTTGGAGGCCACAGCGCTGAGCGTCTGGAGGAACTGTATAATTGGTTTTGAGTTCTGTATCGTTAGGGTCACAAAATAGAACTGCATCTGGATTCAGTTCGGAACCGAGCGCGAGCGAATTTGATAAAATGGATCCTATGGTCAAAAAAACGCTTACCCCTGGGACGGTGCACAAACTGCCGGAGGATTTACGTAATGCTCTGATTAAGACGCCTGCCGCGCGAGCAGTATGGGAAGATATTACACCGCTTGCGCGCAATGAGTGGATTTGCTGGGTAATCTCTGGTAAAAAAGCGGAGACGAGAAGCAGACGTATCGAAAAGGGACTCTCGAAGTTAAAGGGCGGAATGCGCAGGCCTTGTTGTTGGGCGGGTTGCCCTCATCGTTGAAAGCGCCGCTAGCGTTGAATGAAATGGTAAAATTTATCGTCATGCAAAACATTACAAAAAGACTCATCGTGTGGGCTGTCGTCGGAGTGCTTATATTGGCGCTACTGGTGGCAATGCCGTTCACCAATGAAGTGCAGTGGGATGAAGCCGTTGCTTATAGCGTCATACTGCTCGCCGCTGGCGGTTTCTACGAACTGTGGCAGTGGCTGAAAAAGACGCGCACCAGAACGTATCGCATCGCTTTTGGTGTTGGGCTTGCGGGAGTGCTCCTACTCGGCTGGGTCAGTGGAGCTGTTGGCATTATTGGGAGCGAGAACCAACCCGTCAACTTGATGTACTGGGCAGTACCCGCTGTCCTACTCATCGGCTCTCTTATGTCACGCTTCAAGCCGCGAGGAACGGCGCGCACGTTGTTCGCGACGGCAGTCGTTCAAGTGTCGATTCCCGCGATTGCACTGATTATCTCGCCAGAAGTCAGCTGGGGCAACGCAGGCGTTATCGGGGTGTTCGTTTTCAATTCCATTTTCGCACTGCTGTTTGTCGTATCGGGCTTACTGTTTCGTCGCGCCGATTCCCACCGGGATTAAAAATGGGCTTAGAAACTTCAGAGGGTCTTCGTGTATAGTGACTCTATGGGCACTAATCCATACCTCAATGCCTTCCTCGCATCCGCGTATATCGCAGCGGTTGCTTCGTTTATGTATTTTGGCCCGAAGAATATTGGACCGAACGACAGCGTACTTGCTCCAATCGTGTTTCTCTCGGTCTTTGTTCTTTCCGCCGCCGTGATGGGATACCTGTTTCTCTCTCGGCCACTTCAGCTGTTTTTGGAAGGAAACAAGGCCGAGGCAGTCGCATTTTTCTTGAAAACTGTCGCGACTTTTGCGGTCGTCACGTTGATACTTATCGCCTTGCTTGTTTTCTTTTCTGCATGAGACTCCCTAAAGATATTTTAAAAATACCGGACTTGAGCCGCGCGCAGGTTGATCTGATCCTCAAAGAGGCCTTTCGATTCAAAAACAAAAAGGGGCCGGCTTCCGCAAGTGACCAAGTGCTGAGGGGAAAAGCCGTCGCGCTCATATTCGAGAAAAATTCGCTCCGGACACGCGTCGCGTTCGAAGCGGCAATCAGCTACCTCGGAGGCCAGCCGATATTTCTCTCGGGCGAGGATATTCTCTATCGTGCCGATAAAGACACGAGCCGCGAGAGCATCGAAGATATTACGCGCACGCTCGATCGGCTCGCGCACGGCATTGCCGCGCGCGTGAAGCGCCGCAAGACGCTCGTTGATATCGCCGCGGTCTCAAGAAACCCTCTCATCAACTTACTCTGCGACACGCACCACCCGACGCAGGCGATCTCCGATGTGATGACGATCCGCTGGCACAAGGGAAAGAAAAAAGTAAAGGTTACATTCGTGGGAGATGGAAATAACGTCGCGACATCACTGATGGACATATGCGCACTCATGGGACACGATTTCTCGATCGCATCGCCACAGGGATATGAAATAAAAAAAGATCTCCGGGAAAATGCGTCCCGCACGGCGGCCAAATCAAAATCGAAGATCGAATTTCTCCGCGATCCAAAAGAGGCCGTACTGAACGCGGATGTCGTCTACACTGACACGTTCGTATCAATGGGAGATGAGGGAGAGACAGCGCGGCGCGAAAAAGATTTTGTGAGATACCGAGTGGATGCGAAGCTTATGTCACACGCAAAAAAGGATGCGCTCTTTATGCATTGCCTTCCTGCACACCGAGAAAGCGAAGTTTCTGCGGAAGTTATGGACGGCCGCTGGTCCGTTATCTTTGACGAAGCCGAAGCGCGTCTTCACGTCGCAAAGGCACTTCTGTATCTCCTTTTTCGCTGATTCCGCTAAGTATTCGGGAAAACAAGATACATTACGGTCCCTTTCCCGAAAGTCGAGGCAATACTGACGGAGCCACCATGCGCCTCAGTGATGCCCTTTACTATCGAAAGTCCGAGACCTGTTCCCCCTCCCCCTTTATGGAGCTGCGTAAATTTGCTAAAGAGTTCGGAGAGCTTTTCTGCAGGAATCCCCGCTCCGGTATCGGCAATGGCGAGCACAAATCCATTTTCAATATTCCGCTGCGAAACGTCACGCGACACTCTATGCGCCGGCACACTGCACGCCGCCGCTCCCTCTTTCATAACGTCGCCGCCGCCCCTATGCATGAATGCATGCACCGTCACAGAACCACTGGACGTGAACTTGAGCGCATTCGAAAGAGCGTTGTTAAGCGCGCGGCTCACATAATTTTCGTCAAGCAAAACAGATTCGGGAACGTCACGCGATATGCATTCTTTCAAAAGCACCCCCCTCACCTTCGCGCTCTCCTCAAAGAACGCGATGCGCCCCTCGATGAGGCGCCGTATCGGAACAGCGGAGGGAGCGACCTCAAACTTTCCTGCTTATTTTTGCAAGATCAAGAAGATCGTTCACCAATTCAAGCATGCGCATCGAGTTGTCGCGCACCATATTGAGATATGGTACCCGGCGGTTTTCTTGCCCACCGTCTTTCCCCAGAAGCGCGTCCGATAATTTCCGTATCGCGTCGAGAGGCGCGCGCAAATCATGTACCATCATTGATATGAAATCCTGTCGGATGCGCTCGACCTCTTTCTGGTGTGTCGTATCGTGAAAAAGTACGATACTGCCGAGAGGAAGGCGCGTATCGCTCGAAGATTGCACAGGGGCTACGAGAACGGAATAGAAGCGATCTTCAAAGAGAACATCGTCGACATGCGCGGTCTCGCGGGAACGTACACTCTCTTCGAGGTGCGTTAAAAGATCAATATGCTTCGTGAGAGCATTCGCACACTGCCGGAGAATAAGGGTTTTATCGCTCGTTCTGAAGATTGACTGCGCCGCTTTGTTCGCAAGCCGCACGTTGAGCGACGAATCCACCATGATGATTCCGTCGCGCATGCTCTCGATCATCGAATCCAAGTATGTGAAGGACTCACGGATAGCTCGCTCACGCTCGAGCGCGGAGAGATACTGCGATGCGCTTCCCACGAGCGCGACGAGAGCGACACCGAGGACCGGATATAAAATATCCAGCGCAAAAAAGTTCGCGATGCTGAAGGCTGAGAGAGAGATGTATGCGCCCGCGATAACCGCAAGAAGAAGCACCATCGCAAAAAGGCGCCGCACATGAACGACAACGATAGTCGTGAGAAAAGTGATAAGCACGATCGAAGCAACTGTCGCCTCGAAGCTTTCACGGAAATGCCTCCCTGAAAGGAGCGAATCTGCGATATTCGCCTGGATCTCGATTCCGCTCATGAACCCGAACGGCGTAGGGCGGAAATTCTGCAGATCGCTTGCGGTAACACCGACGAGAATAATTTTCCCCGCAAAGTCTTCTTGGCTCGTCGTCCCGGATAAAACATCGACGAACGGCATGGAGGGAAACGAACCGTTCTGTCCTCGGTACGCAATGCGCGCGGTCTTCTCCTCTCCGGCGAGCGGGACAATTTCTAATCTTTGCGCGGATGCAGTAACGGCATATGCGAAACTCGGCTCATCTACTTCCCACACCATGCTCCGCCGTACGACGCCATCGCTGTCCGCGAGCAAGTCAGAAAACCCCTCGATCGTGTGAATTGCAAAGAGAGGCAGCGGACCTCCTCGCTCGTCCGGGTCTGCTACCGACGGCAAGATTATGGGAAAGGGCGCCTCTGCGAGCGCCGCTACAAAGGCGGCATCATCCACGCTTCCTGCGTGCGACGGCTCTCGAAATCCGACATCGATGCCAACTGCGGCTGCTCCATCAAGCTGTTTCAGGAATTGTGCGAACACTGCTCGTGGCCAGGGCCACTGCCCTATTTTGTTTAGACTTGCATCATCGATTTTGACGAGAATAATGTGGCCCGACGGCCGAATCGTAGGCAGGAGCATGTCCGAGAGCCGCGCGCGAACGCTGGGAAACAGATCTGCGAGAAACAGTGCTGAAAGGATCAGGGATATGCCGAGCCAGATGTATACATGTCGCCACTCCAGTTCAAAGATGGATTTCATGCCAGGTAATGACGGTATTGCACGTGCTTCGTGCAACCCTTTCTCTAGGGGCGATCGTCGGGAGCCAGAGATCTCAGAGAATCTGCCGAAGATGTGTCATCTTGCTCCTTTATTTCACCTGCAGTCGATGAGTTCTGTGAACCTACTGAAGACGTATTATCTTTCGTTTTTTTTTCAATGGAATCGGAAGATGGCACTTGGCTGGGCGCTGCTGGGTTCAACGTTGGTGTCGGAATTGGGACCGGAGTCGGCGGGACTCTAGAGCCACCTGATCCGCCGGGCTCGTCTTTTTGGATCTCTGGATTTGGGCGATCTCCCTGCGGTGTCGCCTTGCTCTTTTCTCCTGATTCTGGAAATACAGACGGACCGATCTCTCCCGGAACTTGGTTTCTCTGTGGGTATAGCTGCATCTGCGGAATCGCTTCCGGTCGGGGCAAATCTCCTACCGGCCGCTCCGCCTCTCTCTCCCTGACAAACTCTTCGGGCGACGCAGGCCTCTTTTCGTTCGGAAGCACTTTCTCTTCAGTTTCTTTCAGCACGCGCCGAATTTCTTCGCTTGCGGGTGGCGGTACCTCTCTTACCGCGGTCTCTAAGACAGAGCGATGCTTTGCGGTTGCCTCTCTGACAAGCTCGGTAACCGTGGTTGCGCCAGTGCGAAGACCCTGTGCGCTCGCTGCCATATCCCTCCCGAATGTCTCATAGACTCGATATGCTTCCGCCTTCTTTTCGATCAAGGCGCGCGGAGAGCTCGTCGCGATTCGATTCATGTCATCGGCATAGTGCTTCGCCGCCCTGTCGAACGCGATGGCGGCTCGCGGAGCATCAACGAGCATCATGTCGGCAATACCAGCGAGATGGCTGTTTATTGATCGATCGCGGACGCTGTCGACTGTATCCCCAATTCCCGGTGGTAGCTCACGTGCAACTGAATCAATCGTCTCAATTGTGCGCAGAGATCTCGTCAATGCCTCGCTGTACGTCTCCATTAGATCGGGCTGGCTTTTAGCGATAGCGTTGAGAGCTTGTAATTGCCTATCGTATATGCGCAAATCTTCAAATGCATCGATCGAATTCCCATTCGCGGCGCTCTCCTGCGCATCGGCGAGGAAATGCTTCTGTCCCCGAATACCTTGCGCCAAGCTCTCTTTTGGATTTTCTTTCGCGAGCTCTTGAATCGCACTTATATAATCTGCTCGCGCAACCATGATCGTTTCTTTTACGAACGGACGATCCTCTTCCGGAATCTCTGACAGAATTGATTTCAGAACATCGAGATGCGCAAGCGTTACTTGCGCGACGAGACTCCTCGTTTCGGGATTTTTTGAATCGCTTGCCTCTGCGAGAGCCCGCCCTATCAAGTCTTCGTATGAATAAAGGAGTTCTTGCACCGACACGCTCACCTCTCCTCTCTCCCGCACTTCGGCAAGGCGCTCCGCTGCCTGGCCAAGCAGGCGCCGCGTCTTTGCGTCCGGATCCCGTTCTGCCGCTCCCGCGAGCGACTCAATAAAACGTTCGATCCTGTGCACCGTGCGACTCGTCCCCCTCCCGGCGTCGGGAAGCGGCAGATTCTCTAGGAAGAGTACAATATCGCCAACCGCAGGCCTGCTCGCGAGTTGCGCCTGCTTGTTGATTTTCTCGGCAAGGACCGATTCCGTGAGCTGCTGAAGCGCGCTTTCA
>Ga0209211_10009807_pt1 | contig 12656 bp, 12 predicted proteins | sample RifGroA2_FD_183992 | JGI IMG/M metagenome (GOLD analysis project Ga0209211, IMG submission 183992) | Groundwater microbial communities from Rifle, Colorado, USA - Groundwater A2 (SPAdes) (version 2) | ecosystem: Environmental > Aquatic > Deep subsurface > Groundwater | place: Rifle, Colorado... | reverse complement strand
TGTTTAACGAATCAATTGAATTAGAAAACGTATTAAAATTGATAAATAAAAGTAGCAGAACAAATCTCAATTTCATGAAGTTGCGAATTTCAATATCTTTTACTGTATGTCTTCTAGCTTAAGCTTACGAAAAACACCTTCAAGTCTGAAATCTCTACTTTTATAACCTCTTTTTGTAATATCATCAGTAAAGAAAATTTTTCCATCAAAAGGGATATTCATTCCTGTGTCCGGATCCATCAATAATGTATCTAACGGATTTTGAGTTAAATAAACGGAAATATTTGAAAAACCCCAAGTTTTAAATTTCCATTTACAATCCCACTCTTCTGACTCACTTTTACTATTTGTCTTGTAAATAACAATATCTGCCTCTTCTGAATTACCAACTTCTAATAATACTAATCCTGCATCAATTGGATGAGTCATTTCAATAACTGTTTGTGAAAAACAACTTATTACTGAAAATAAAACAAAAAATATTAATAAATAATATACTTTATTCATAAATTAAAAAATGATTAAACCATCAAATTTTTATCAAAAATAGTAAATTTTATAAAAATAACAATTTCATTTCAAATTTGATTATTTTTGAAATATGAATTTTGTAAAAAATGACAAATAAAAAAGTTGGCGATATACCTGGAAATCCAGTATTTACAGGTAAAAAAAAACTAGATAATACATATATAAGAATTATTGAGTATAATTCGGAAAATTATAAAAACACTGAAAATATTTTAGAAAATAACTTTCAGATAGATAATTCTAATTCATTAATCAAGTGGATTAATATTTCAGGATTGCATTTATCTGATACAATTATTAATTTTTGTACTTGTGAAAACATTCATACTCTTCACATTGAAGATATTTTAAATACTTCACACCGACCAAAAATTGAATCGAATAATAATTATATTTTTATTATTTTAAAGTTAATAAAGCAAAATGCCAACTCGTCGAACATTGATACTGAACAAATAAGCTTTATTCTTAAAAATAATACATTAATAACATTCAGAGAAACAAAAGATAACTCTTTTGATGCTGTAATTGAACGCATTAAAAACTCTCATGGAATTATTAGAAAAAATGGTTCTGATTATTTAATGTTTTCGTTAATTGATATTATTTTTGATAATTATCATAATATAGTTGAAAAATTTGGTGAAGAAATAAATGATTTGGATTACATAATCGTTAATGAGCCTACAAAAAAAACTATATTATCTATATACAATAATAAAAAAAGATTAAACGTATTTAGAAAACATATAAATCCAGTAAATGAAGTACTACTTTCATTGTCAAAAATTGATTGTGATTTAATTAATAAAAAGACGAAACCTTATATTAAAGATTTGAATGACATTGTTTTACATATAAATGAAAAATTAGACCAACAATCATCTATTTTGAATGACTATTTAAGCATATATCATTCATTTACAAATAATCGGTTAAATGAAATTATGAAATTACTTTCAATATATGCATCTATATTTATTCCTTTGACTTTTTTAACAGGTGTATATGGTATGAATTTCGATTTCTTCCCCGAAATACATTATAAATATTCATATTTTATCTTTTGGTTAATTGTTATAATTATAGTTTTAGGTTTATTAATATACTATAAACTAAAAAAATGGCTATAATAATTCTAGAATTTTTAGTTTTATTTTGTTTTTTAGAATACTTCTGTCGTTCATCTCCAGCATTGATTGGAATTGAGTACAACACTAGAAATGAAACAATGCTTATACTTCAACATTTTTAATAAAATTCATGAAAACGAGTTATTTTTTTCCCTTATTAATTATTGTTTTAATAATTATAATTACTGATTTATATGCTTATAAAGGTTTAAAAGCAATTTTAAATCAAAACATTAATTTAATTTCGAATAATCTTTTTAAATATTGTTTTTGGTCGTTTTCGATTATAATAATTGGAATTTTTATTACAATTTTTCTATCGTTACCATACATAAATCTTGCAAAATCATATATATACATATTTAATCTTGCGAGCTTCTTTATGATAGTTTTTTTTCCAAAGCTTGTTTTCATAAGTTTTGAATTAATAGAAGATTTACTATTTTATTTTTTAAAATTATTTAATTCTGATTTAAATCGATTTTTATTTATTTCAAAAACTGGGCTTATATTATCTATAATTCCTTTTGTTTTATTTATTTATGGAACTTTCTTTGGTCGATTCGATTTTAAGGTTAGAAATATTGAATTATCATTTAATAATTTACCGTCTAATTTCAATAATTTTAAAATTGTTCAATTTAGCGATTTACATATTGGAAGCTTAATAAATAATGAGGCCAAGCTACAAGAAGCTGTTGACTTAATTAATTCCCAAAATGCTGACATAATTCTATTTACAGGCGATTTAGTTAATAATTTTGCTGAAGAAATTTCTGGATTCGAACAAATTTTAAAACAACTAAAATCAAAATATGGAATATATTCTATTTTAGGTAATCACGATTATGGCGATTATTATACATGGAAATCTGAGCAAGAAAAAACAAATAATTTTAATTCAATAATTGAAAAAGAAAAAGAAATAAATTTCAAATTACTTTTGAATGAAAATCGTGAAATTTACATTGATACTCAATCAATTTCGTTAATTGGAGTTGAAAATTGGGGAAAGCTTCCATTTCCTGCTTATGGAAACTTAGACAAAGCCTTAGAAGGCATTAAAAAAGAAAATTTTAAAATTCTTCTTTCTCACGACCCTACGCACTGGGACGAAAAAGTATTGAATAAAACAAATATAGAATTAACTTTATCGGGACACACTCATGGAATGCAATTTGGAATATATACTGATGCACTAAAATGGAGTCCTGTATCATTAAAATACCCACGCTGGGGAGGATTATATAAAGAAAATAATCAAATGCTATTTGTAAGTACAGGGCTTGGTTACATAGGTTATTCCGGTAGAATTGGCATACCTCCTGAAGTAATAGTTATAACTTTAAAATGTAATTAATTTTAATCTTTATAATTTATTTCTCTATGTTTTCCATCACAAAATGGCTTACGAGAACTTGCTCCACATCTGCATATTGTTGCAATTCCGTTAATTTCTAACGTATTACCATTGGCTTCAACAATTTTGAAATTTCCTTTTACTTTTAATGGACCATCTTTCATAACAGTCAACACAGTAACATTTTCAGTTGTTGTACTTGAGATTTCTTTTTCAGACACACTTTCGTCAGCCTCATTTTTTATATCTTTATTTCTCATATACGACAATGCCTGTGTTGGACACAAATCAACTATTTCGATAATTTTATTTGTTGGTTCGCCATTAATATTTACCCAAGGTCGTTCAATCGGATTAAAAACTTTGGGTAATTTTCTAAAGCAAATTGTTGAATGGTCGCATAATGCAGGTTTCCAAAAAACAGTTATTTCACCATTTGTATATTTGCGGTCTTTCGATTTCATTTCAAATTATTTAAATCTTTAATAAGTATTTCGTTCAATGGTTTTCTTGTTCTTGGTAATTTTTCAATTTTTAGATATTCGTCTTTCAAATCATTTGCATTTCCAAGAATCTACATTTAATAATTCTGTTAATTTTTCTGAATCGAATCCGCCCATTTGACGTATATAAATTCCATGTTCTAAGGCTCTTAGGGTCATATATGCTACAGATTGCCCTAAATCATAGAAAGAATGTTTATAGTTTTTTCCATTATGCTCATATTTATTTCTAGCTAGAGTAACTATTAGTTTTGAAGCATTTTTTGCCCATCCTTGATTGAAGTTCGACATAGTGCTAAGTACTTTATTATAAAGAACATTGGATTTATCAAGTATTAAAAATCGCCAAGGTTGTGAATTAAATGAAGATGGCGATGAACCTGCAATCGCAAAAATATCTTCAATTATTGAATTATCAATTTCCTTATCTGATAACGCTCTGGGACTATATCTAATTTCAAATAAATTATTCATTTTATTTTGTTTTTTTAACAAATTTAGATTAAATAACATATTAACTTTGCAAAGTTAGTTTGTAAATTATACTTTTAGAAAAAAATTTCGATGAAAAAATTATCATTTTTATTAATTTGTTTATTTGCAATAGGTTTATTAAATGAATCATGTAAGCCTCAAAGTCAATGCAAAGCATATGCGAAAAAGAAAAAGAAGCAACAACGTTCTCGCATACATTCTATTAATCTTGAATTAAATAAAGAAAAAATTTATTATTTCAATAATTAATTATTTCTTTTTAAATAATTTTATTGAACCTAATGTGTCTAAAATTTTCTTTAGACCATCTCCTAACAGAGTTACATAAAGAAATAAAGTTGTTATCCAAATAACTAATACATTGAACCAGAAGGTATCAAGCTGAAGTCCAAGGAAAACTTTTTCGGGAGCTAAGAAGTGAGCTCTGCCAAATCTTGATTCAGGTATTTGATAAATTGGGTCATATCTTCTTATAAATCTGTCATCTATTTCAATTATTTTATTTAATTCTTTTTTATTAAGAACTAAATCTGCAATACTTCCATTATGATAATTTTGCTTTAGTTCATCTAATTTTTCTTTATCGCCTATTTTTTTCACTAAAGCATTAAAAATATTTTCTTTTTTATAACCTGCATCATTATAAATTTTAATATTTCGTTTTTTAATTTCACTTAAATAAAATCTGGTTTTTTCGGCTATATTATTACTGAATGTTTTTGTAGATAAACTATCGAATAATTGATATCTTGTATATCCATTTACAGAATTTAATATATCAATTTCGTTTTTCAAAATTTTCATATTTTTCTCTGCCGATTCAATTTCTTTATTATATATATTTTTTTCAAGGTCATCAATCTTTCCCATTAATTTAGGAATCAAGAAATTATACATATAAGCAGCATTACTCATTTCTTTATCAATTTCAAAAAATTCATATTGAAAATTGTTTTTCTTAAATTGATTAACCACAAGTGCTTCGTATGCCCAACGAGAAGTCATTAAATCTCCAAAAAAAGGTACATATAAATTGTTTGTAAAATTTTTATGAAGTTTATCAAAGCTTACAATTGTTCCACTTAACAATAACTCTGGAACCAGAATAAATGGAATTAATATATAAATTGTAACTACCGAATTTAATGCTGCAGAAATATTTAAACCTAACATATTTGCAAAACATGAAGATGTAAATAATACAAGCCAATAACTAAAAGTCATTCCTTTAATACCTAATATTAAGTTTCCTATTAACACAAATGTAATTGCTTGAACAGCAGAAATAAAGAATAAAATAATAACTTTTGAATTTATATAGCTAAACTTACTTAAATTTAAAAATCTTTCCCTTTGCAGTATTTTTCTATCTTTTATAATTTCCTCTGCACTAATAGTTAAGCCTAAAAATAATGATACAACAACTGACATAAAAATATATGCCGGCATATTTTCATTTAAACTAAAAACATAGGCATTGGGGTCGGAAATTGTTCCACTAATATATTTTGTAAAATATCCTAAAATTACAGCTAAAGCAGGTGCTTCGAGGAATGTAATTAAAAGATATTGTTGATTTGTAAGCTTTGATAAAATTTCTCTTAATGTAAAGATTGTGAATTGTTTAATTCTGTTTGGAATATTGAAGTAATTAACCGGTAATTCAGTTTTTACATTTGTAGGGAATTTAGATACAAGATTTTGTTCAATATTCTGACAAAATAAATCGTACCATTCATTTGCTGTAACTTTTCTATTTCTGGTAAGTTTTCCATATTCATCTACAACCTTTGCTTCAACAATTTGCAAAAGCTGCTCTGGGTTAACATTACCACATGTTAAACATTCACTTTCTTCGGCATTTACATAGTTACTCATTTTTTTAAAGTAAACTACTCCATCAAGCGGATTTCCATAATAAATTGCATATCCGCCTTTATCCATGATAATTAGCTTATCAAACATTTTAAAAATGTCTGACGAAGGTTGATGAATATTAACTATTACTAATTTGCCTTTAAGTGTTTGTTCTTTAAGTAAGTCCATTACCATATCAGAGTCCATCGACGAAAGACCAGAGGTTGGTTCATCAACAAACAAAACAGAAGGCTCTCTGATAAGTTCTAATGCAATATTTAATCTTTTTCGTTGTCCTCCGCTAATGAATTTATTTAGTGGACCACCAACTTTTAAGTCTTTAATGGCATATAAATCTAAATCTATTAGAACTTTTTCAACTGAATCAACTAATTGAGCTTCAGTAAATTTATTAAAACATAATTTTGCATTAAAATATAAATTCTGATAAACTGTTAGTTCTTCAATTAGTAAATCATCTTGAGGAATAAATCCGATAACTCCTTCTAATATTTTTTTATCATTTTCGTCGTTAATATCGTAGCCATTAATAGTAATTTTACCATTTTGAACTTTCAAATTTCCATTCAAAACATTTAGTAATGTAGATTTTCCAACTCCACTACCTCCCATAATACCAATTAATTGTCCCGACTCTTCGCTAAAGTTAAATTTATGAATTCCATTAGGGCTGCTTTTGAATCTAAAATCAACATCGTGAGCTACATAAACAATTTTAGCTTTTTTACCGGCTTGCAAGAATCTTCCTGCAACATCGCTATAATATATTGGATTTATTTTAGTACTTCTTATAGAAGAGCCTTTGTCGAAAATATAGCTTTTAAATGGATATACGCTATGTCCATTTAATGTTAAACTTCCATCTCCAAAATACTTAAACATATATATATTAGTACTTGGAATATATAAAACACTAATTTGTCCAGGTAAATTATCGTTTTGAATATGTTTTACTTCTTCAGAAGAAAAGTTTTTATCATTATCAATTATTAATATTCGTTGTTGTTCGGGAACATCACTCGGTTTGTTTAAAATAAATGATTTAATATTGAAATATTCTTCGCTCGAAATATTAAAAGTATCAGCTACAGTTTTAATAAAATCTAAATCATCGGCACTAACTTCGTCACCTGTATTTATAAATTCCAGTAATTGAAATAGCACAAGCATTTTCTGAGTTTGCTGTAATTCTTCGTTTATTTGTTCGCAAATTGCGAGAACTTTGACCGAATTTGCAGATAGTCGCTTTTTCCCTTTTTTGCTATGATGTAATTCGTAAAATTCATCAAACAATGCAATATACTCTAATATTTGTGCATGATTAAGGTGCTGTTTTAAGTATGATTCTACTACAGATCTTGCAGAGACAGATTCATCATCTTGCTCAAAATTAGCGATAATTGCGAATAAACGCATTAATGCTTTAAGAATTGATTCACTCATATTATAAAAAAATTAAGTCAAGTAAATATAATATTTCTTTTTGTTTCAATGGATTTTTTTTAAAATTTTATTACTTTTTTAATATTTTACTTTAAAAAAAAAGCTCTATAAAAATTATAGAGCTTTAAATTTGTAAATATTTATCATTTAATATTGTGAGAATTTTTTATTAGCAGAAACCATTCTTCCTATATATATATTAACACATTCTTTGAAGCTTTCTTCTCCGGCAGGAATTACAACTTCAACTATTAATCTTTTTGTTTTCTTAACTGTTGAATCCCAATATGCAGAATTATTTTTATTATTCATGTTATCGAATATCAAATTTTCTTTTAAAAGTGTTTGTTTTTCATATATAGTATCATATTTTACCGTTTTACTTTTAACTATCATTTCTCCTTGATCATCAACTTTAAAACTACCATATTCGTCAACTTCATATTCAATAACGTCTTCTTTTTTAATATCCTTAATAACTGTTTTAAATTCTTTAATTGGCTCAATTATTTTAAATTGAAGATCGCCTAAATCTTTATGCCCACATGAAAAAATTCGATAATCTTGTCCTGCATACACAATAATTTTAGACCTTAAAGTATCACTTGGAGCAAATTCTCCATAACTTGACTGTCCTTTATAATCGAAATCGCCGTAGAAATCTTCACAAAAACTTTTTGTGGCACAGCGACTTTCTTTGGTTTGTTCTACTCTATTCGGATTTTGAGAATATAAATCTCCATAAATCCAAACACCTAAAGTTATTAAAATAATTCTAATCATATTTCCTGATTTCATAGCTTTAATTTTTTTTTTGAATTAACTAATAAATTGAGTACGTAAAGCATCTATTTGTTTAACAATTTCTTTGTATTGTTCTTCAGTAATTATAACATCTTCTGGATTGTCATACAATAAATCAAATGCAGCTTGTAATTCAGTTAATTTTGATAAAATGTCTTTTAATTGGTCATCTCCTAAAGAATTTAAATGGTCAATTAAATTTTCTAATAAAAGTTGTTGTTCGGATATTCTTATAACCAATTGGTCATCAGATTTAAATTTTGTAACTGAATGAATTGCAATATGAACACTTTCGACCCAGCTGCCAACTAAAATATATGGTAATAAGTTTGATTTATCACGTTCTTCTAAAAAAGAAACAGCTTGCCAATATCCATCAGTTGTAATTTCGTAAAGAGAATCACTATTGTTTAAATTTTGGTCAATTCTTTTAGCAACTTGTTCGTCAAATCCTTCGGTTAAACCAAGTTCATCAGCTAAATTTTTTGCTTTTGTAAAATAAATAAATGTTTCTTGATTTTGCCCAAATACTGTACAATAAGCTAAATCTGAAGCATAAATTCCAAAATTTATTGCTTTACTAGCAGTTGTATAATATTTTGAAATATTATCAGGTGAATTTAATATAGTTTTATTATACTTAGCTTTATTTTCTTTAATATAAAGAAAAAACTCAACCGGTGAAGGCAATCTGTATTGAGTATTATGGTCAATTACTTGTTCCTTTACAATTGTATCAGTATTTAAATTTTGATCTACAGGTTGAGTGTCAGTTTTACATGAATACGCTAAAACTGATAAAATTAGTGAGCAATAAATAAGATTTTTCATATTCTTTATCATCATTAAATATATTAAATTCTTAATAGCAAAAGTAATAATTATTTATTTTGAAACAAATTTAATTGATTTTTATTGAAACTGTTTTTTAATTTTCGAAAACACATGATACAATATTGGCTCCCATTTGAAGTGCTTTTTGTCGAATTTCATTAGAATCTCCATGCACTTCCTGGTCTTCCCAACCATCGCCCAAGTCGCATTCATAATCGTAAAAACATACTAATCTGCCTTTGTAAATAATACCAAAACCTTGTGAAGATTTCGCGTCATGTTCGTGAATTTTTGGCAATCCATGTTGAAAAACAAATTTTTGATGATATATAGGATGCGAAAATGGTAATTCAATAAAATCAAGTTCGGGAAATACTTTTTTCATTTCTTTACGAATATATTCATTCAGTCCATAATTATCTGATACATGCAAAAAACCACCTCCTGTTAGGTATTTTCTTAAATTTTCAGTTTCCTGATTAGAAAAAACAACATTTCCATGACCTGTCATGTGTACAAATGGATAATTAAAAATATCTATACTTCCTACCTCTACTGTTGCATAATCGCTAATAATATTGGTTTTTAAATTTTCGTTGCAAAATTTTATAAGATTTTTTAGCGATGTTGGATTTGCATACCAATCGCCCCCTCCATTATATTTTAGCAAAGCTATTTTTATTGATGAATTTTGTGAATAACATATATTAGATAATGTTATTATTAATAATATATATAAGTTAATTAAAATTAATTTCATTGTTAAATTGTTACATTGTTAAATTGTTGCTGAAGCTGTAATTCTAAATTCTAATTTCTATCTTCTAAATCATAAATTCAATATATTAATGGTACTACATGCAATTACACCTGCTGTTTCGGTTCTTAATCTATTTACACCTAACGAAATTGGCTTGAAACTATTTTCAATTGCAAAGTTAACTTCGTCATCAATAAAATCGCCTTCGGGTCCAATAATTATTATCGCATCTGAATTTTTAGTGTAAATATTTTTAAGATTTTCGCTAATATCAACTTTGCAATATGCTATATATTTTTCTGTATCAATATTTTGATTTTGCAATTCGATAAAGTCTTTAAATTTAATCATTTCATTAAACTTTGGAATTTTAGCATTTAATGATTGTTTTGTGGCTGATAATAAAATTCTACTAACTCGTTCATTCTTAATTTTTAACTTCTCGGTTTTGTTACAAATAATAGGTGTAATTTCATCAATTCCAATTTCTGTAGATTTTTCGATAAACCACTCGAATCTATCAATATTTTTAATTGGAGATATTGCAATATGAAGCTTAAAGTTTCTATTATTCAGAACTTGTTGATTTATAATTTGAAGTTTGCAATTATGAAAGTTGTTGTCAATAATTTTACATGTAAATAGATTCCCTAAACCATCTATAACCGAAATTATATCATTTAATTTGTGTCGTAATACTTTTATACAATGCTTAGACTCTTCTTCGTTGAGAATAACTGTGTTATTGATAATATTGTCGGAATAAAAATATTGCATAATTTTTTGCAAAAATATGAATTACTTTGTTACAATTGTTTTATAAATGAAAAAAATTGGAATCTTATCTGATACTCATAGCTTTATTGACGATAGAATTATTAATTTTTTTAAAGATTGCAACGAAATTTGGCATGCCGGCGACATTGGCGATATTTCAATTTTTAATCATTTTGAAAATAAGACTATTCGTGCTGTAAATGGAAATATTGATGATACAAAAATTAAATCAATATATCCAGAGTATCAAATATTTGATTGCGAAAATCATAAAGTATTAATAACGCATATTGCAATTCAAACTGGAAGATATAATAATTCAACTAAAAACCTTATCAACAAATATTCTCCAACTGTATTAATATGTGGACATTCGCATATTTTAAAGGTTTTTTTCGATAAAAAAAATAATTTATTATTTATTAATCCCGGTGCAGCAGGAAAACAAGGGTTTCATGTTGTAAGAACTGCAATAAGACTGATTATTGAAAAGGAAAAAATCAGCGAATTAGAAATTATTGAACTTCCTCGATATTAACGAAATAATAATGTTTAATTTCTAAAATCTTATATTTCAAAAAAAACTAACAGGTTTTTAAAACCTGTTAGGTTTTAGAGGACAATTATTGTACAACAATTTTTTGAGTAAAATTATATCTCCACTAACTACAAAACTTCAAAGTATCTTTCAATCTTAACATATTTCTTTGCGGTAACCCTGCTGCAATATAGTTACACGCTTGAAGGTGTCCTTGAACAATTTAACGTTACTCTTCTTCTTTCTTCCCTTTTTTGCCTTCGCCCTCTTCGTCTTCGTCGGGAATTCCTTCTTTAATTTTTTTAAGAAAATCGTTTTTAGATTTTTCGGAAGCTATATAAAATTGATACGATTTTTGACCTTTTTCGACTTCCATTTTACGTTTATCAATTTTTAAATCTCTTATGTTGGCAACAAAATCGGGATTTGATGATAATGCTAACATCTGACCGCTTCGGTATTGAAAATAATACCATTTAGAATCATCTATTTGAAAATACATTGTAATAATATCTCCACTTCGTTTCTTTTTTATAACTACGTAGCCATCGAGCATTTTATTTACTTGATATTTTAATATATTTCCAATTCCTATTTTACCATCTGAAACATAACTATCTTGAGCTGTATCCCATTTCATTTTTAAATCTGATATAAACAACGACTTTTCAAATTCTTTTGGAAGTCTTTTCATTGAACCATTAAGTGCTATTTCTGATTTTAATTTTTCGGCTTCTTCTTTTCCTAATATTTCCATTATGTTTTTTTCGTAGGTTTTTCTTGTAAGGTCAACTCCTTGTAGTGTTACATCATTATTTACTTCTTCGGTAAAAGTTTTTAATGCTTGGTCGGAAAACATAAAATTAACTGATAATAAAATATCCATATAGGTTTCGCCTTTATCTGAATTATAATTTACATTTCCAACAGATTCTAATTTTACTTGACCTAAATCGGCTCCAAGATTAATTTTTCCTTCGCCATACAGATTACAAAATTCTTTATTGAGGCTTAAATAATTACCCGGTAAATTAATCTCTACAAGTTTTTCTTTATTTGAAATTTTATATTGTTTTGAAACGTTATCGTAAAATAAAAATCCATCGGCAGTAATTACAGGTAAATCGCTATAATTTTTTGGTTTAGATAAAAATGCTGAATAAATTCCGGGTGTGTCAACAGATAATATTACTCCATTAATTAAATTGTTGTTATTAATATCTGAAGGAGTAAGCGAAATTGGAATATATATTTGTTTTGGATTTATATCAGACGAAAAGTTTACCCAATAATTTCCATATTTTGCACATTCGTGAGCAATTTTTGTAGAACCCGAAAAGGTTAAGTATTTTATACTTGCATCAAGTCTAACATTTCCTGTAAACACAAAATTCGGATTTAAAGTAAAATTTTCGGTAACATTAATTTTACCTGTTGCATAAGTCTGAATAAGCGTGTCCACTGTAATAATATCGAAATGAATATTTTGTTTAACTTCATTTTCGTCAACATAATCATAATCGCCTGACGATGAGTATTGTTTTTTACCAAATATATTTGTTGTGCAATTATTAATTGTGTGAAATCTATCAATGTTATT
>Ga0209211_10009804_pt1 | contig 12658 bp, 13 predicted proteins | sample RifGroA2_FD_183992 | JGI IMG/M metagenome (GOLD analysis project Ga0209211, IMG submission 183992) | Groundwater microbial communities from Rifle, Colorado, USA - Groundwater A2 (SPAdes) (version 2) | ecosystem: Environmental > Aquatic > Deep subsurface > Groundwater | place: Rifle, Colorado... | reverse complement strand
CCCAAAAATTGTAGTTCGCACACTTCGTGGACAACCCACCGCACTTGCTTCGATTAAAACTAATAGGGAAAATCGATCTTATTACAATAAATATATTATGAAAAGATGCAAGGTTTTAACTGTTTTAATATTATTTCTTGCAATTTTTTTAATTGTTTTATAACATTATTTAACTGGATATTAATTTGTTGAATACTTTTTAAGGGACGACTAAATAATATTTTGATGTGTTAGATATGAATAAATTATAACTTTGCCTAATTTTTATTTTAAGATGCTATAGAAAAATATACAAGTTAAATGTTTTTTTATTCCTTTAGGAACAATATATTGGTAGAAAATAAAACGTTTAATTAACCAAAATCCCGTCAGGGACGAAATATAAACAACAGACAATCACATAATTATACAAAGGCAAGAAGAACAGACAAAAAAAACATTTCTCGAAGAATACAGGGAATTTTTAAATGCCTTTGAAATAAAATTTGATGAACGCTCTATTTTTAAACCTATAGCATATTGAGCGATTATTTCGTACCGGAGTTTACACTGACGAAGGAAGTGGCACTTTATTTGGGGTGGAAATTAATTCTACCAATAGTTCGGCAAGCTCACTACAGGTATTTTGTCCCTATCGGGACATTAAAAAAATCACCCAACACATCAAAATATTATTTAGCCGGCTTGTGTAGCTACTTTGACAATTTAAAAATAATTTGTAACTTAACGGTTTGACAATTAATACTATAAACCAACCGGCTATAACAAGCCCTGTCCGTTATAACTATTTTAATAAGACAACGTAAAAGGAATAAAAGTGCGGTGTCAAAATTATCATCACTGACAACAAAATGGAAAGTTGAGATTGATTTAAAATGCGATGTATTAAGTTTATCGAAATATAAAAAATATACGGGACTTCTAAAAATTGCTTTTTCATTGTTGGACTTCAATTTTAAAACCCTCATTTACAACAGTAAACTCCGGTTTTAAAATCTCGTCCGCCTCAAAAAATCTAATTTTTAGAGCCCCTCTATAAATAGTTGATTGTTTTAAACAAATAAAAAATATTTACTAAATTCCTAAATAATGAGATACAGTAAAAAATATTTTTTAGAGTTTTGTTTATTTATTTTTATACTTGTATGTTCAACACAGGTTACAAGAGCCCAATTTGTGAACGAAAAAATTGACTCCCTTAAAGTATTGCTGAAAAACAATAAAAATACAGTTGAGCAAATAAATTTTTTAAATCAAATAACATCTTTCTATAATAAAATAAATCCTGATAGTGCATTGTTTTATTCCGATATAGCTATTCGTACAGCAAAAATAAATAATGTAAAAATATTATTTGCTTCGGTTTACTACCAAAGAGGTGTAATCTTTAAAAATAAAGGATTAATAGATTCAGCACAATATTATTTATTTAATGCTCTGTGTTTATTTGAAGATAAAAACGATATAGAAAATATAATTCAAACAAATATCGCAATCGGAGAATTTTACAGATCAACCAATACACTTTTAAAAGCATCAATTTATATAAAGAGAGCCATCCGTTTATCAAATGATAAACATATTTATACGTTTTTACCTTATGCTTATAATCGTTTAGGAGCAGTTGTTTTTGAACTTGCATGTGAGGATTTAAAACAATATCCAATTGTTAACCCCAAGTATTTGGTAATGGCAATTCAATATGTTGACACCTCGTTTATATGGTCTAAAAAAAATAGCAGTAATAAATATGACTTAAGCAATTATAACATTCTTGGTGCCTGCCACCAAAATCTTTTGAATTTTAATATTGCAATTACTTATTATGAAAAAGCATTAAAATCTGCTGATATAAACGGAGAAATAATAGAAAAACCTATAATTTACAGAAATTTAGGTTCAAATTATTGTAATATTAAAAACTTTAAAAAGGCACTTTTTTATGGTCTTAAAGGATATCAACTTGCAGATAGTTTAGGTTTAAAAAACAATATGATTTTCGTAGCATTCAGTTTATATTTAACCTACAATGAAATAAGAGATTATCAAAATGCTCTTAAGTATTTACAAATTTCCGATAGCATTAAGTCTGTTGTTTTCGATGAAACCTATTTTTCAAAAATAAAAGAGTTTGATGCTAAATTTGAAAATCAGAAAAACCAAATACAATTTGAAAAATTATCAAAAAAAGAAGAATTGCAAAGTGCAGAAGTAAAAAAACAAAGAATAATTATTTATTCTCTTATATTGGTATTTACCATCATACTAATCTTTTCATTAGTTATTTACCGTATGTTTTTACAAATGAAAAAAACATCTGCAATTATTTCAAATAAAAATAAAAAACTCGAAAACGCACATTCTGCAATAAATCAACAAAACGAAAAAATAAAATCACAAAATGAACGTCTGATAGAATTTAATTTAGAGTTGGAAAACAAAGTAAATGCACGTACAATTGAACTTCAGGAAAAAAATAAAGAAATAGAAGCTCAAAACGAAGAATACAAACAAATAAACGAAGAACTATGTATTGCTAAAGAAAAATCTGAAGAAAACGACCGTTTAAAATCTGCATTCCTTGCCAATATGAGTCACGAGATAAGAACTCCTATGAATGGCATTCTGGGCTTTGCCAGTTTGCTAAAAAAACCGACTTTAACAGGCGAAAAACAGCAGGAATATATCCGCATTATAGAAAAAAGCGGAACACGTATGCTCAATATTATCAACGACATCATAAATATCTCAAAAGTGGAATCAGGACAAATGGAAGTTTCTATTTCGGAAACGAATATAAACGAACAAATCGAATACATTTATACCTTCTTTAAGCCTGAAGTTGAACAAAAAGGAATACAGATTTTATTCAAGAATAATTTGCCGGCAAAAGAAGCTATTATTAAAACAGACCGTGAGAAAGTTTATGCAATTCTTATTAATCTTGTTAAAAATGCCATCAAATTTACCATTGAAGGCATCATCGAATTTGGCTATGAGAAAAAGGGTAAATATCTTGAATATTATGTGAAAGATACAGGTTATGGAATTTGCAAGGAACAGTTGGAAATCATTTTTCAAAGATTTAGGCAAGGCAGCGAATCGCTTACACGAAATTATGAAGGTTCGGGGTTGGGATTATTCATTTCAAAAGCTTATGTGGAAATGCTGGGTGGAAAAATATGGGTAGAAAGCGTAAATGGAAAGGGTTCAGTATTTTATTTTACTATTCCTTACAATGCTGTATCAGATAATAATATTGTTATAACAAATAAAATATCGTCAGAGATAGAAGATGAGCAAATTAATAACCTGAAAATATTAATTGCCGAAGACGACGAAATATCAGAAATGTTCATTGCAATGGAAGTCAATATGTTTAGTAAAGAAATTTTAAAAGCCAGAACCGGGATTGAAGCTATTGTAGCTTGCCGAAATAACCCCGATATTGATTTGGTTTTGATGGATATTAAAATGCCCGATATGGACGGATATGAAGCTACTATGCAAATACGGCAGTTTAACAAAGACGTGATTATTATTGCTCAAACAGCTTATGCTTTAACAACCGACAGAGAAAAAGCTATAGAGGCAGGATGCAATGATTACATTTCTAAACCTTTCGGACAAACCTTATTTGCCGAGTTAATGAAAAAGTATTTTAAGAAATAATAAATTGTGAATTGACAATTAACAACAGGCAAAATAAGTATATAGCTATAACGGTCGAGGCTATATGCAGTAAGGGATTGCGGGCTACTTTCCTGTCCGCCTACACCGAAGTTTGAGCTGGGCAGAATGCTTGAATTACCACTGAAACCCTTATTGCATATAGCCTTTGTTGGCGGTATGTGGCTTTTGTGTCTACTTAGAAAGTCGTTTAATTTCAATTGCAATTTGTTCAACTACTTCTTCATTTTTTATCTTGTCGTCAATACTGAAAACAACAAATACCTGTCCGCCGAATTTATTGGTAAAGTCAGAAAAACTTGCTTTCATTCTTTCTGTCGCTGAATAATTACCAAAATTCGCTTTAGCTGTAACTGGCTTGATTTGAATACCAAATGCCTTTTGTCCAACCCAACCAAGATAGTCAATGTCACCAGCGTGGTCAAGTTCTGGATCACTTTCTTCAAATTTTATATTGGGGAATTTCTTAGCGAGATTATCTTCAATAACAGATTTTTCTCTTAGGAAACCATCAAATGTCCTGTTAATAGTGAGATTAAAGATATATTCAACAGAGTCTTGGAGTGTAAGTTGATTAAATGCTTCTGTCCATTCAGGAATAACAATTTCTTTGATTTTCACATAAAGTCGTTCACCTAATTCTTCAAGACTTTCTTTAGTGATTTTAGTAGGTGTTTTGCCATCAGTAATAGCATTTTCAAAATACCATTGTTCCCATTGTTCAATTGTTTTTGGCTGACATTCTCTAATGAGTGCCATTACAGTACCAACTTTGTTTGGACGAGATAACTGATAAGTCTGGCAAGCATAGTTTAAAACTTTCTCTTTCTTGCCAAATTCTTTTGAATATCGTTTCATACCGGTATAAAATTACCATTTTCACGTATTGCATCTGCTACAGTCCTTCTTTCTACAAATCTTGCAGCTGCTTCTCGTTCAATGTCTGTTAATATTATAAATGCTCCCTTTCGACAAGTTCCAATCTGCCTTCCGTGATTTAGAACCATATCTTTAATCCACCTTCTGACGTTATCATTATTGGTTCAATATGGTGGTTCGTCTATTGCTACTGCAATATCACCAATGTGTTTGGCATTAATCATACCTTGAGCATTTACAACAAGGTAATCCCAAATTATTATTTGCTCAGGTGTCATAATTTTGAGTTTACTAAATTTTGAAATTTCAGCTTGTATTTGAAGTCATTGCTATTATCTACTTGCACTAAACCACTCTTGACTAAATGAGCATTGATAAATGTTTTGTTTTCAAGGTATAAGTAGCAAAGCAAGTTGTTTTCTTTGTCGTGTTTAACATTGTCATATTTCAAAAACACCCTTTTCCCCTTTGTTTTTTCAATCAAGAATGAAGTTGCTTTCCCGTTTACTAATGGGTCTTCTTTAATCCCAATAAGTTTAATAATTAAATCGTTGCTTAACTTAATTATTTCAGGACTAATGACTTCCTTAACAGTATAAAGTTCTTCTCGTTGAGTTGAACTGTCCTTGTCTATTTTAGAGCCAAACTGCAACTTCTTTACATCAATTTTCTTGTCCAGAGTGTGCGGGTCTTTAAAGATGTAGGGCAGTTTATTGATTTCATTTTCAAAGTCAATTACTAATTGGTTTTGAGTAATGAATTCATAAGTTGTTCCATTCAAGTCTTTTTGGCGAACTTCTAATTTTTCCTTTATGAATGGGATAAATTCAGGATTGATTTCAAAACCAACAGAATTCCTGTCTGAGTTTTTTGTTGCCAATGCTGTTGTACCACTACCTAAAAATGGGTCAAGAATAGTCTCACCGACAAATGAAAACATTTTAATTAGTCGGTTTGGCAATTCTTCTGGAAACATTGCGATGTGTCCATTTTGTCTTGCTCCTGCAAAATTCCAATGTCCTGCAAAATTAGTGTTCCATTCTTCGGCAGTCATTTTAGAAAGTTCTTTCTGTTCTTTTGTTGGTTTTGGAGCATCACCGAGTTTTTTGAAAACAAGAATAAATTCATAGTCAAGTTTCAAAATACCGTTTCTTGGATAAGGATATGAACCCATTTGAACACCACCACCTGTCGTGTTTGAAGTCGTTACTTTTTGCCAAATAATTGCACCCATATAGTCAAAGCCTATGTTCTCACAGAATTTAATGATTTCTTCACGAATCGGAATGACTTTATAACGACCGTAATAAACTGCTCTTGCGAATTGGTCGCCAATGTTTACACACAATCTGCAACCGTTGTGAAGAGTACGATAGCACTCTTTCCATACTAAATTCAGGTTGTTGATATAATTTTCATAACTGTCGTGGAAGCCAATTTGATTGGCAGTTCCGTAGTCCTTAAGTTGCCAGTATGGAGGCGAAGTAATTGCCAAATGCACTGAATTGTCAGGCAATTCAGTCATTTGTCTACTGTCCCCATTTATTATTTTATGATGTGTTTTCATTCCAATTTTAATTTTTGCAAAGTTACTCAAATTATCCGACTTTTTTTATCCGATTTTCATAGTTGCGCTGGTCTTTCTGCCATTACCGCCAACTAATCGCTATGTGTACCTTATCCTACATTAACCATTTACAACCATTTATATACATTTGTTTTAGTTTATTAAAAATTGCTAATACAAATTTATTAAATTATTTGTTACAAACACAAAAAATACTTTCATTTATTGTTTGAATTTAAATAACGTTCCGCGGCTTGCGACAGTGCGGGCTTTTACGCACAAAACCATCAAACCGATACAAAGTTAAAAATATTTATTTCATTGTCAAGTTATACAAAACCCCGCATTGTTGCAAACCGCTGTTACCAGCTGCCGTTTTATTATTTTCCTATTTATTTTTTTGCTTAGAAATTGTTTATAACTTTCATAAATAGTTTCATTATCTTTGTCTTATTTATATTAAATTTGTTTTACTCAATTTTTTTAAAATGAATTTTCGTCTAGGAGAATTGTTTTGTGGTCCAGGTGGTATTGCCATCGGTGCAAGAGATGCCAGTTTTACTCATAAAAAAGTTGTCTATTCCATTAGTCACGAATGGGCAAACGATTATGATAAAGATACCTGTGATACTTATGCCAAGAATATTTGTCCTCAAAATTTCAAGTCAGTTATTTGTAAAGATGTGCGAAAACTTGACATAAGAAAACTGTCAGAGATAGATGCGTTAGCATTTGGTTTTCCCTGTAATGATTTTTCTATTGTCGGCGAGCAAAAAGGTATGAATGGTCTGTATGTCCCGCTATATTCTTATGGTGTCAAGGTATTGAGAAGGTTTCAACCGTCTTGGTTCTTAGCTGAAAATGTCGGAGGATTGAGAAATTCAAATGACGGCAACACATTTCAAATGATAATTGATGATTTGGAAAATGCAGGTTATAATGTTGTCGCCAATCTCTACAAATTTGAAGAATATGAGGTGCCTCAGGCAAGACATAGAATTATCATTGTCGGATTTAGAAATGATTTGGGTTTGAGTTTTAAAGTTCCAGTATTACGAAATGCAAGAACAATAAGCTGTCGTGAAGCGATTGAGTGTCCTCCGATTCCTAAAAATGCACCAAACAATGAATTGACAAAGCAGTCTGATAATGTTATTGAACGATTGAAATTTATTAGACCAGGCGAAAACGTGTTTACTGCAAAACTCCCCAAACACTTACAGTTAAATATCAAAGGTGCACAGATTAGTCAAATTTACAAACGACTCGATCCAACAAGACCTGCATACACTATTACTGGAAGTGGCGGCGGCGGTACACATGTTTACCATTGGAAAGAAAATCGTGCGTTGACTAATCGTGAAAGAGCAAGATTACAAACCTTTCCTGACGATTTTATTTTAGCCGCTTAATTATTTTTTATGAAACCAGAAGGAGTTAAACATAAGAACTATGAAATTCTTAACCTCATTGGTTATGGTTTAGCAAAATTTGATGATGATTTTGTAAAGCAATTTGGTTTCAAAAACAAAAGTGCTTTTTACAATTATATTGTAGAAAATAAAATTGCTGAATCAGTCGGAACAGTAAAAAACCGGCAAGATTTATTTGATCCGTTTTTTGATAACGGAAGAAAAGGATGGTGGCAGAAAGGCAATGCATATATTCACAGAAAAATTTTAATTGATAATCTTTTTGGAACATTAGATATTTCAGAATTTTCTCAAATTGTAAAGTTATATCTTACAGAAAATTTCAAATTAAAAATTGAGCAAAAAGCGGAAATAAATCCAATTCTTAAATCAAAATTTAAGCAACTACAGATTACAGGACAGGAAGCAGAAATTTATTTTTTGAATAACTACAAATCAATTTCAATTTTTGAAAATGGGAAATTAGAAGATGCAAGATTATTTGGAGATGGATATGATTTTCAGATTGAAGTTTCACCGATTTTCTATTTAGCAGAAGTTAAAGGTGTGAGAGCAAATTCAGGCAGTATCAGAATTACACAAAATGAATATCTCAAAGCAAAAGAATACAAAGAAAAATATATTCTCTCTGTTGTTTGCAATTTAAATGATGTTCCTAAAATTACGACTATAGAAAATCCATTGAAGAATCTTAATTTCTCTGTTAAAGAAATAATCAATAAACAAATCAACTATCATTCAGAAAATATAAAATGGTAATGGAAACTAAAAATCAATTCGGAGAAAGAATAGAATCAGCAGGCGGAATTATTTTGAATCTTGAATATTGGGATTGTGAATGTGAAAAGAATTTTATTCATCGCATCAATGAAAAAAAATGTTTGGATTGTAATGTTCGCCAAGAAAATCAACCTAATAGTAGAGAATCAGAAATTGAAATGCTGATTCGCGTTAGGGATTGAAGCGAAAATACTTTTTTGCTTTTCGCAAAAAAGATTGTAGCGGAAAGCCCGACCTGAAAGGGAACGCTATAATAATTTTTCTTTTTATCAATACAAACTTTTTGAGCAAGCATTAATTGAACCCCTGAAAAATAAAGCGAATAAACTTTACATTGTTTCTGGTTACGCAACTGCATTGATGGCGATGCGTCACATTGATTATGCAAAGGAAATTAAAAAAGATTTTTCAATTCGGCTTATTGTCGGAATGTGTCCGCAAGACGGAATTGAAAAAAAAAATCATCACGCCTTTGTTGATTTACAATCAAAAAAATTTAGCGTTGATTTTAAATGCAATTATGTTATAAATAAACCTGCTGTTCATTCAAAAGTTTACGCTTGGTATTGTGATAAAGAACCAATTGCTGGGTTTGTCGGTTCAGCAAATTATACACAAAACGCTTTTAGCGATTCCATGAGAGAAGTTTTGGAAGATGAAAATCCTAAATTTTGTTTAGATTATTACGAGAATTTATTAGGCGAAACTGCTAATTGCGAAAAAGAAAACATCCATGAATTAATAAACATTTTTGAAAAAAAGATTGAACGAAAAAAAACCGAAGAAGTTGCTGAAGCAGAAACTGCTGTTACCTCAAGAGAGTTAGGGTTGGAAAGTGTTACTCTTACTTTGCTTGACAGTGATACGAGAGAAACACCTAAGCGTTCAGGAATCAATTGGGGACAAAGAGATAGAAGAGAGCATAATCAAGCTTACATTAATATTCCTGCTAAAGTTGGTAGGTCAGGATTTTTTCCTGAACGATATGAAACATTTACTGTTGTTACGGATGATAATAAACAAATGATTTGTGTTCGTGCGCAGGATGAGGGAAAAGGATTGCATTCAACTTTGAATAATTCTTTACTTGGTGAATATTTTCGCTACCGTCTTGGTTTGAAAAGTGGAGAATTTGTAACAAAGGAACACCTTTTGAAATATGGAAGAACTGATATTACTTTTTATAAGATTGATGCTGAAAATTATTTAATGGATTTTTCAGTTCACTAATTTTATTGCCGCTAAAATTTTAAATACACACTTTTCAGAATCTTTCTCTATTTGTTTTGCCCATAAGCGAATTACTTTCCACCCATCTTTTTTTAATTGTTTTTTTACTTCTTTGTCTCGTTGGATGTTGCGTTCAATCTTTTTAATCCAGTATCGTCTATTGCTTTTTATTTTTTTGTTCGTATGCTTCCAGTTTTTTCCGTGCCAAAATTCGCTGTCGCAAAACACAGCAAGCTTGTGTCGTTTAAAAGTAAAATCGGGTTTTCCAAAAACTGTTTTGTCATTTTTGCGGTAACGCAGTCCTTTTGCCCAAAGTATCTTACCAAGAAGAACTTCAATTTTTGTATTCTTGCTTCGAATTGCCTGCATATTTTTTCGTCTCTGTTTTTTTGTCAGATTGTCCATTTTGCAGTGCTGTCTATAACGGTTGCTGGTAACTCGTTTATATATACACCTTATCCTACATTAACCATTTACAACCATTTATATACATTTGTTTTAGTTTATTAATAATTGTTATTACAAATTTATTAAATTATTTGTTACAAACACAAAAAATACTTTCATTTATTGTTTGAATTTAACAATCTGAACTACGAAACGACGTGCAATTTCTTGCACATTCCTGTCAAACCACTAATAAGTTTATTTATTGTTATAGTTGTCAAGTAGCACATAATTGCCTGCTAAATTTTAACCGTGTGTTACCAGCTGTGTTTTTATGTCTATATTTATTTTTCAAGATATTAATGTGATGCCTGTCAAGTCAGCAAGGTTGTTTTTCAAGAAAGCGAAAGTCAATTTATCTGCTTTACAGTTAGTAAACTGCACTCGTTTAAATTTTTTATTGTTCTTAAAGAAGGTATTTATTAGTGTTGCATTTTGAAATTTAACACCATAAAAAGAACAATTTTCAAAACGATTGTCCTTTAATGTGCCTTCAAAAACAATATCCTGAATTGCCATTTCAGAAAAATTTGTACCATTCAACTTCGTATTTACAATTGTATTTTTACCGAAACCTCCATTTTTAAATTCAGCTCCGGTTAAATCAGCTCCTGTAAAATCGCAACCTTCAATATAGCTCTTTGAAAATTTAATACTTTTAAGTGAACAGTTTTTGAAAACATTCTTATTTAACATTGAATTCTGAATATGGCTGTTGCTGATATCGGAAGCAGTGAAGTCGCAGTTTTCCACATTATTGCTATTTAGAAAAAGTCCCGACATTTCTGAACCAACAAACAAGCAATGTTGAATATTTGAGCTACTCAATTTTTCATGCAAATTTTTAAGTCCTGAAAAGTCACTGTCAGTCAAATTTAATTTTGACATGTCCCAATTCGACTTTTTCTTTTCAGTTTTTAATATCTCATCTGAATTATTATCAGATTTCTCTAAAACTGTCATTTCAGCAACAACTGCTTGAAAACTTTCGGAAAAATAGTTAAGGTCAACACCAAGAATTTCAGCAATGCGATTTAAGGTAGTAATGTCTGGCATTGATTCACTACGTTCCCATTTTCCGACTGCTTGAGGACTTATAGATACTTGTCGAGCAAGTTCCGCTTGTGAAAGATTAGATTTCTTTCTTGCTGTAGCAATTTTATCGCCAATTGATTTTGAATTTAGCATCTTAGTTTATTTTAAAATTTGATGCTACAAAGTTATTTTGTCCCATTGTCGTTATGCATATAAAGTCCACTACTATTAGTTGCTTTTACACTACTTTCAGTTGTATTACGACAACTATTCATTGTTTTTGATTCTTTAATTAATTTCAGTTTAGATTTTATCATTAATTATCTTGGTTGTTTAATCGTAAAACATAGCTGGTAACTAATCGCTATGTAAACCTTATCCTACATTATCCGTTTACAACCACTTGTTTTAGTTTATTAAAAATTGCTAATACAAATTTATTAAATTATTTGTTACAAACACAAAAAATACTTTCATTTATTGTTTGAATTTAAATAACGTTTGACGCTTAAAAAAGTTGGGCATTTAACCGCCGTCATTATCAAACCACTACAAAGTTATAAATTTTGACATAATTGTCAAATAGTTATTCCCTGCCCAGTTTTTTTTAAACGTGTGTTACCGCCATGTAATTTGTTATCGTCAAGTTAACTGACGTCAACGAGCTGAAAGCTATATGATTTTTTAAATTTGTCAACGAGAAATTATTCGAATTAATAAGTAATATTATAAGTTGTAATAGTGTCGCTGTTTTGAATAATAAAGTTTTTCAATATAGATGTATCTTGATTATTCGGCTTTGTCAAAGTATAGTGAATTTGATATGAATTGTCAGGAATAACCTTGTCAAAGATTACTGTGTCATTTGAAGTGCCGTTAATAATAATTGATTTTGAAAACGGGTCTTGATAAATATCGAATATTGCTTTATTATAAATATTATTTTGGTTAATGAGATGCAATTTTAAATTTCTTAATTTTTTTGTCAAAACTGTAAAAGTGTTTTTAGTGTAGCTTGTTATATGATATATATTTGAAGAAATTAAAGAATCATTTATTAAAATTAAGTCATATGACTGGTTTGACAAAGCTTCAGTTTCATATGAAAATTGACCGTTTGAGTTTACCTGAATATTGTCAACCCAAGCAGCTTGAGTATAAATGGAGGGTTGAATATGAGGGTCAGTAGGGTTACCACGAGAAGCGATATGAAGTATTACATTTGGAATAATATTTTGAGTATAAAAGTCTTTAACGTTTCCTTCAATTACTGTAGGCTTTTCCTTTTTATGACATGAAACTAAAGTCATTGTGAAAAACAGCATAATTATTACTTTTTTTGTTGTCATGTTGTATGTTTTTTTTTAACTATTGGCTATAACGGTTGGCAATATGGCAAGTGGCGGTTTGCGGAGCACGTTCTTAACCATCGAGGAAAAAGTTTGATGCGGGCTACAATGCCCGAATTTACTACCTTACCCGCCATTTGCTATATTGCGTGTGTGTGCCCTGCATGAGCAGTGCACACCCGTTCCAATGCTATTAAAAAATTGCAAAAATACTAATATTTTTTTAATAGTAAACAAAACGGGTGTTT
>Ga0209211_10009800_pt1 | contig 12663 bp, 10 predicted proteins | sample RifGroA2_FD_183992 | JGI IMG/M metagenome (GOLD analysis project Ga0209211, IMG submission 183992) | Groundwater microbial communities from Rifle, Colorado, USA - Groundwater A2 (SPAdes) (version 2) | ecosystem: Environmental > Aquatic > Deep subsurface > Groundwater | place: Rifle, Colorado... | reverse complement strand
CTCGACCCTGCAGCCCATTGCACGCTGTAGGTGCCTGACCAGGGGCACGAAATCGCCGTCCCCGCTAACCAGCACCACGACATCCAGCTTTGTGGCCAGCTCAATTGTGTCCATGGCTATGCCGATATCCCAGTCGCCTTTCTTTGCTCCGCCGACAAAAGTCTGCAGGTCCTTGGCCCTGACTTCATAGCCAAATTTTTTCAGCAATTCAAAAAAATTGGACTCATCCTTGACATCTGCCTTGATTACATAGGCAAACGCCCTGACAAGCCTTCGGCCTGCAACAGCTGTCTTCAGTATTTCCTTGAAATTCACCTTGGCATTGTACAGGTGCCTTGCAGAATAGTATAGATTTTGTACGTCGACAAATACGCCGACCCTTTGTTCCTTGTGCTGCGATGTGCTGTCACTCATTTTATCACCACTTTTGTTGTCTCTCTTTTTTCAGATTATCTCTTTTTCAGATTATCACTTATTTTCACTTATTTAGGCAGGCTTTTTTCAAATCCGCAGCTTGTGCAGATGATGGAATTGCTTCTTGCGTCAAACTCAAGAGTCAGCCGGCTGCATTTCGGGCATTTCTTGATTGGCGAGATGCTTTCAAAATTCCTCCTAAGCTCCTCGTAAGGATCCATGCGAGTTATTTAAGCTTTGCCGTATTTAAACGTTTCTGAGAATAGGGCTTTGCCCGAAAAGTTAGTTTGGGCATCAATTTTGCGAAGCCCATCCCCGGAGGGGTTAAGCATTTTTCGGGGTTGCAGAGGAGAAAAATGCAATGCATGAGAAGTTGCAATGCTGAGCGGATGCCCAAACCGAGCCGAAAGGCGAGTTTTCAGGCAAAGCTTGAGAATGGGGTCTCTGAGGGAGTGAAGTTAAGAAAAAAGAATATAAAGCATATACATAAAATATATAAACCTTGAAGGGCCGAATTGTACTTGATCTTTTGAGATTAAGAAGGAGATAAACATGGAACTAAACTTCTTTGGAGCACCGGAATACCTGGAGCCGCATTGCCCCGGATGCAAGGCAAAAATAGATTATGGAGTCACGACCATTTATGATGACACAGTAAAAGGGCACAAGTGCCTGGCTTGCGGCATACTTCTCTAAGGTGCCAGGTGAGATTCCATACCGATTGTGTTCCTGCACAGGCATGCCCATGCAAAATCTTTATATACATGGCATGGATTTAGCTGGTGTATGTCAGCGGATTTAATCCAGCTCCAGATTTCTGTCATCATTATCTAGGAGGCAGGCTAGCCCGGCCTTTCTTGTGATGCTCGCTAGGAATCAGAAGGATAATTCCCGCCAAGGAAAAGCATGGATTTATGACATAGAAAATAACGAAAATGGCAGAAGACAAGCCTCAAAAATATGACCCGATTAAGCTTGAGCCGGAAATGCTGAAGTTTTGGGAAGAGAAAAAAATATACCAGAAAGCCAAGTCAGCCGGGAAAGGAAAGCAAAAGTTCTATTTCCTGGACGGCCCGCCTTACACCTCCGGAAAAATACACCTTGGCACTGCCTGGAACAAGCCCCTTAAGGATATGGTCCTCAGGTACAAGCGCATGAAAGGGTTTGATGTATGGGACAGGGCAGGCTATGACATGCACGGCCTTCCGGTTGAGCTCAAGGTTGAGGAAAAAGTCGGCATCAAGTTCAAGGAAGAGATTCCCGGGTATGGCGTGGCAAAATTTGTAGAGCAATGCAGGGAATTTGCGCTCAGCAACCTGAAAATCATGAACGAGGATTTCAGGCGCCTTGGCGTCTGGATGGATTTCGAAGACCCTTACATGTCCATAACATCCGAGTTCATTGAGGGGGAATGGTGGCTTATCAAAAAGGCTCATGAAAACAAGAGGCTTTACCAGGGGCTGAAATCAATGCATTGGTGCAGCCACTGCGCGACAAGCCTTGCCAAGCACGAGCTGGAATATGAAAATGTTGAAGATGATTCTATTTTTGTAAAATTCCAGGTCAAGGGAAAAAAGGATGAATACCTCATAGTCTGGACCACAACACCATGGACAATTGCGTTCAACCTCGGGGTGATGGTGCACCCTGATTTTGAATACCTGAAAATAAAAGTTAAAGCGGACGATGGAAAAACAGAGGCCTGGATTGTTGCCAAAGGCCTTGCCGGGGTATTTATGGGAGGGGTTGTCGGCAGGGAATATGAGATCATTGAGGAGTTCAGGGGCGAAAAGCTGAATGGATGTGAATATGTGCACCCTTTTTCTGATTTGATTGACTATGCGGGCATCAAAAAAGAAAGCCCGAAGGTGCATACTGTGGTGCTTAGCGAGGAATTCGTGGACTTGTCAGCGGGGACAGGCCTTGTTCACATGGCACCTGGCTGCGGCCCCGAAGATTTTGAAATCGGGAGGAGGAATGGCATACCGGCATATAATCCAGTGGATGAATACGGCAAATATCCGGAAGGCATGGGCAGCCTGTCAGGCATGGTCTGCAAAAAGGACGACAGGAAATTCACAGAAGAGCTTGAAAAGAGAGGGGCGATTATTGCCTCGACAAAAGTGCAGCACGAATATGCCCATTGCTGGCGCTGCCAAAGCCCGGTGATATTCAGGACAACAAAGCAGTGGTTCTTCAAGGTTGAAGACCTGAAAGAGCAGATGAAAAAGGAAAACAGGAAAATCAACTGGGTTCCTGAATGGGCTGGAAGCAGGCAATTCGATTCATGGCTGGATAATCTAAGGGACAATGGCATAACAAGGCAAAGGTATTGGGGAACCCCGATTCCAATTTGGGCATGCGGCAAATGCGACAGCATAGATGTCATAGGCAGCGTTGCTGAGCTTGCGAAACTTGCGGGGAGCGAAGCAATTCCAAAAGACCTGCACAAGCCCTGGATTGATGAAGTCCAGTACAAATGCAAGTGCGGGGGAACCAAGACCAGGATACCGGACATAGCGGATGTATGGGTCGATGCGGGCACAACCTCATGGAATTGCCTCAGGTATCCCGGCAATGTTGATGATTTCAACAGGCTTTTCCCGGCTGATTTCATTCTTGAGGGAAAAGACCAGATTCGGGGCTGGTTCAACCTTTTGCTGGTCGCGTCAATGGTCAGCATGAACAGGCCAAGCTTCAAATCTGTTTACATGCACGGATTTGTCAATGACGCAGCAGGCAGGAAAATGTCCAAAAGCCAGGGAAATGTCATATCGCCATATGAGGTTATTGACAAGTACGGCGCAGATGCCTTCAGGTATTACACAGCAGGCGGCGCAAACCCGGGCTATGACCTGAATTATAATTTTGATGATGTCAAGTTAAAGAGAAGGAACCTTGAAGTCCTGTGGAACCTGCAGAACTTTGTGCTCGATTTGTCAAAGCAGGCAAAGCTTAGGAGGATCGACGAGGTTAAAGGCCGCTTTTCCATTGAGGAAAAGTACATTTTGTCAAAGCTCAATTCAGGGATAAGGGAAACAACGCTTCTTTATGACAAATACCATCTGAATCTTGTGCCTCAGAAAATAGAGGGTGTCTTTCTTGAGCTTTCAAGGGCCTATATACAGCTGGTGAGGGAAAAATCCAGCCTCGGCAGTGAAGCAGAAAAAGAGGCAGTCTTGTCAACGGTAAATCACGTTTTGATGGAATGCATCAAGATGTTTGCCACTGTTGCGCCCTTCATTTCCGAGTCAGTTTACCAGAATATGAAAGATGTGCAGCCGGGTGGGGGGCAAAAAGAAAGCATCCATCTGTTCCAATGGCCTGGCCATGACGATAACATGATTGACACAAAGCTTGAGGAGGAGATGGAGATTGTGCAGGGAATAATACAGGCGACTCTGTCAGCCAGGGAAAAGGCAAGGCTCGGCGTGAGGTGGCCGCTGAAGGAAGTGATAGTGCAGACAGGCAATGAAAGTGTAATCAGCGCCCTGAAAAACCTCAATTCCCTGCTAAAAAGCCAGTGCAACATCAGGAAAGTCGGCTATACAAAATCTTTTGACAAGGTCAAGGTGAAGATGGAGCTGGATGTTGGAAAAATAGGCGCAAGGTATGGAGGGGTTGCCCCAAAAGTTATAGCATCGCTTGCTGTCATGAACCCCGAAATGATATCAAAATTGATTGAAGAGGAAAAAATAATTGAAGCCAAAGTGGATAATGAGCTCTTGCCTGTGCCCAAGGACTGCCTGATTTTCAGGAGGGCAGTTGACCAGCCTTATGTGGAAAGCGAATACAAATCCAGCTATGTTTATCTGAATACAGAGCAGACAAAGGAGCTTGAAGCAGAAGGGTTTGCCAGGGAAATCATGAGAAGGATTCAGCAAATGAGAAAGAATGCAGGACTGCAGAAACAGCACAGCATCAGGCTTTTCATTAAATGCGGCAAGGCTGATCTGGACATCCTGTCAGCATGGAGGGATGCTATTAAGGAAAAGGTTGGCGCGGGAATATTTGAATTTTCCGCAACTGAGGCTGCGCAAGATTACACGAACAAGGAAGTGTATAAGGTAAAGGACAAGGAGTTTGAGATTTCTTTTGACAGGGCTTGAGTGGTTTATGCTTGCATGAAATAGTTTTATAAACCATGCAGCTGTCCTGCGTGATATGGCACTTTACTTGATTGGCCTTGGCTTGTCTGATGAAAAAGACATTTCTGTCAAAGGCCTGGAAGCAGTGAAAAAATGCCGCAAGGTTTACCTGGAGTCATACACTGCAGTGCTCAGCTGCCCTGTTTCAAGGCTTGAAGAGTTTTATGGCAGGAAAATAATAGTTGCCCCCAGGGATATGGTTGAAAAACAGGCAGATGTAACTATCCTTGAGGATGCTGAAAAGGCAGACACGGCCCTGCTTGTTGTCGGCGACCCGCTTGCAGCGACCACACACATGGACATTCTAGAGAGGGCAAAATCAAGAAGCATAAAGACGGAAGTTATCCATAATGCCTCTGTAATGAATGCGATTGCTGCGACAGGCTTGCAGCTGTACAAGTTTGGAAAGACAACCAGCATGCCATTCCCGCAAAAAAGCTTTGAGCCGGAGACAGCTTATGATATTATTATGCAAAACAGGAAAAACGGCAGCCATACACTTGTCCTCCTGGACCTAAGGCCTGAGAAAAATATGTTCATAACGGTAAATGAGGGCATAAAGCAGCTGCTGAAGATTGAGCTTAAAAGGAATGAAAAGGTTTTCACAGAGCAGACCAAAGTTGTTGGCTGTGCAAGGATTGGAAGCAAAGGCCAGCAAATAATTTATGGCAATGCAAAGGATTTGCTTAAAATCGATTTTGGAAAGCCAATGCACTGCCTTGTCGTGCCAGGCGACCTGCATTTTATGGAAGAAGAGATATTAATGAAATTCCAAGTTTAGATTCTCAGCGCTACAATATATTGTTGGCATATTAAAATTTCAACTTCATTTGATGCAGCCTTGCCCGAAAAGTGAGTTTGGGCATCAATTTTGCGAAGCCCATCCCCGGAGAGATTAAGCATTTTTCGGGGTTGCAGAGGAGAAAAATGCAATTCGCGAGGAGCTGAAATGCTGAGCAGATGCCCAAACCGAGCCGAAAGGCGGGTTTTCGGGCAAAGCCATTTGATGCGATAGCTTTTTAAATCTGGAAATCATTGAAATCAGATAAAAAAGCGGAGGGGAAAAATGAAAATCGGCGTTTTGGGCTCAGGCATTGTTGGCCAGACATTGGCCAGCGGTTTTATTAAGCATGGTTATGATGTGATGGTTGGAACAGGCAATCCTGAAAAGCTTAAGGACTGGAAGGAAAAAGAAGGAGGCAATGCGAATATAGGAAGCATAGCAGAATCAGCTTCTTTTGGGGATATCATTGTGCTCGCAGTGAAAGGCAAGGCCGCCAAAGATGTCCTGAAGTCTGCCGAAGCAAAAAATCTCAATGGCAAGGCCATTATAGATGTTACCAACCCGATTGCGGATGCGCCGCCGGAAAACGGTGTGCTTAAATTCTTTACAACCCTTGACAATTCACTGATGGAGCAATTGCAGGCTAATTACCCGAAAGCCAGGTTTGTCAAGGCATTCAACAGCATCGGGAACGCGTTCATGGTTAATCCGGATTTTAATGGGGCAAAGCCATCAATGTTCATCTGTGGCAATGATGAAGCAGCAAAAAAAGAGGTCCATAAAATACTTGACAAATTTGGCTTTGAAGTTGAAGACATGGGCAAGGCTGAAGCAGCGCGTGCAATAGAGCCGCTTTGCATTTTGTGGTGCATACCGGGGTTCCTGAACAACAGTTGGAGCCACGCCTTCAAGCTGCTTAAGAAATAAGTAAGGTTTAGCCGAAAAGCTTCCGGAGCTCGGTAATCTCTTCTTTTATAATGTCAAACCCGCTTTGCCAGAATTTCTCATCCTCAGGATTTATGCCAAATGGCTTAAGCATGCCAGCAGCTGATTTTGAGCCTCCATCTGCGAGCAGGCTTGCGTATTTGTCAATGAAGCTTTTGCCTTGCTTCTTGTACATGCTGTAAAGGGCCAGCACCATCAGATTGCCCCATGCATAGGCATAGCAATAGAATGGAGTGTGGTAGATGTGAGGTATGTATCTCCACTCATTCCTGAAAATGCCAGGCAGTTGCATGCTGCCGAACTGCTCCTTGAGAAGGCTGAGGTAATATGCGTCCAGTTCCTCCTTTCGCAGCCCGTCCCGTATCTTGCCGTGCGCAAATTGCTCGAAAATGACAAAATAAGCCTGGCGCGTGATTGACGCATATTGCTGGTCCAGCAGCTTGATGAGGATGGCCTTCTTTACTTCAGGGTCCTTTGCTTCGTCCAATAGCCTTGATGCCAAAACCATTTCGCCGAAGATTGACGCGGTTTCCGCCATTGGAAGCGAGGTATGGTAATTGGCATAGTTTTGCTTCATAGCAAGCACATCATGGATTCCGTGCCCAAATTCATGCATCATTGTGAAAACATCCCTGAGCTTGTCCGTGTGGTTAAGCATGATGTATGGCAAAATTGTATTGCTCGGCCCCCAGCAAAATGCGCCGCCGCGCTTATTTGGGCAGGGATGTGAATGCACATGGCTTGCCTGGAAAATCCGTGATGCGGCCTGGTAAAATCTCCTGTCGAATTTATTATAGGTGTCCAGGACAATTTTTTTGCTTGCTTCATAGGGAAAGCTGTCTTTTTCCTTTGTCTTGTGTGGTGCATAGAGATGGAATCGTGAAAATTGGTATTTTCCTCCCTGCTTCCTGGCCATTGAGTATTTTAGCTTGAAGTATTCCTGGAAGAGCCCGGAATTTTTCCTGACAACCTTGAGCAATGCATTCACTGCAGGCGCTTCAATGTCATTGGACATATTTCGGATGTCAAGCGCTGATTTGTACCCCCTAATCCTAATGCCCTCATTGTGCCAGTCCAATGCAATCATCCTGTATATTTCAGAGAGGGCGGTTGAGTTCTCATCATATTTGGCAAGCACTGTCCTGTAAGCTGACTCCCGCAGTTTTGGCACACTGGAAGTGTAATGGCTCACGACCTCCTCCTGGCTCAGCCCTTTTTTTCCATTGAAATCATATTTGTAGCTGCTTGTGAGAATGTCATATATGTCTGAAAAAGCCGACGAGCCCGTGGCGGATTTCAAGGCGATTGCCTCTTCAACTTCTGCTGATTTTGTAAATGGCGCAGTCTTTCGTGTGAGCTCCAAAGCATGCCTGTAGTCCCTGAGAATTGGGCTCTGCAAAATCCTTTTGGCAGTTTTTTTGTCAAGCCCCTTGATCCATAAGTTGAAGAAGCGCATTTTATTGCTGATGTCTGTCCCGAGCTGGCCAATGGAAGACAGCTTTGCCAGGGAATCCGAGTCTGAGGTGTTGGTGGCAAATTTCAGGCTGTAGAATGCATTCATTCGCGAGAACAAGAGGTCAATTTCCTCCTCTTTTTTTATGACTTCCAGGACAAGGCCTGGCCTGGTGGAATTGCTGAGCCTTGGCTTGTATTTTTCATATCCTGCAACAAGCTTCCTGATCTTGCCCAGCGATGCCTTGAAGTTTTTGTCATCAAAGAGGTCGCCTAAGGCCCAGACTGCATGCCTTTCTTTCATGCACAATCGTGAAAAGCACAGGTAATTAAATCTTTTGAATGTTGACAGGCCCGGACTGGCTGACCGACCACAATAAGTAAAATTGAAATAGGATTGTCAATATCTTTTATCCATGATAACCGAAAAACAGGCAATCGCGCTTCTTGAAAAGTATGCCCCTGATGAAAAAACTTTCAAAATAGTCTATGGCCACTGCCAAAAGGTCAGGGAGATTGCAGAGAGGGTTGCGAGGCAAATCAAGGGTGTTGACATAGAGCTTGTGAAGATGGGCGCATTGCTTCACGATATTGGGAGGTTTGTATACCCTCCGCCAGGCAGGGATAATGGGGTCAGGCACGGCCTTGCCGGGGCAGACATCCTGAGAAATGAGGGAGTGGATGAGGAAGTTGCGCTGATTTGCGAGCGCCACGTTGGAATCGGGCTGACGGCATCGGATATTGAAGTGCAAAAACTGCCCCTGCCAAAAAAGGACTATGTGCCTCTAAGCCCTGAGGAGAAGATAGTGGCTTATGCTGACAACCTTGCAATTGGCAATGTTGAAGGCACAGAAAAGATGGTTGAACAGAGGTTTTCCATGGAAATTGGCCCTGAATATGGCGAACGGGTCAGGAAATTCCATGAAATGGTTCACAAAATGATGGCAAGATAGCCATATAAAGAATTAAAAATAACGAAAATCGCACTATTCCCCTGCCTAAAGGCAGGGATATTTTATCGTGTGATTTTCGGAATTGGAAATTTCGACATGAATGTCGTGGTATTAAACCCCCGGAAGTTTCTGTCGAAATTTCCAATAAAATATTTATATAGCACATTGAATACCCATTGTGGATGATTAACCTGGAGAAGCTCAGGGCCGAGCAGGACAAGCTGGCCAAGAAAGTCATTACGCACGACACTTTTGAGAATGAGGACATTAAAACCATTGGCGGCATTGACCAGACTTACACCAGCAATAACCGCATAATTTCTGCAGCTGTTGTGATTGACAGGAAATCCCTTAAGGAGATTGAGGCCAAGTATTCAGTGATGGAAGTCAATTTCCCTTACATACCCGGGTTTTTGAGCTATAGGGAATTGCCTGCAATGGTTGAGGCCTACAGGATGCTGGAGCAAAGGCCCGACATGATTATCATAGATGGCAATGGCATCCTGCACCCAAGGCGCCTGGGCCTGGCAAGCCACCTCGGCATACTTCTTGATGCTGTCACAATAGGAGTGGCCAAAAACCTCCTGAGCGGCGAGGTTGATGGCGAAAGGGTGATAATAGACAAGGAGGTTAGAGGCTACAGGCTGGTCACCAAGGAACATGCCAATCCAATATTCATATCGCCCGGCCATAAGATAGGCCTGGCAAGCGCCATAGACCTGGCCAAGAAACTGATTATCCCCCCTCACAAGCTTCCCGAACCGGTTCATCTTGCGCACAAGCTTGCAAACAGGGTCAAGAAGGAGCTCAAAGACGCCGAGGATGCTGTCAAGGGCGTTGCACCCAGCCCGGCCTGAAAGGGCAGAATTGACAGGGAGTGCATGGAATAATTTTTATAATCCGGAAACAAGGGCTCCGTCATGGATCTCAGAAAACTTAGCGAGAGGCAAAAAGTCGAGATTGGCATTATCCTCATCATTCTTAATTTTGCCATCGGTTTTGTCAGCAAGATCCCATTCCTGCAGCTTGTCAGGGACCCTAATTCCTTCCACATTCACCCTTTGTATTACATCTCTGCTGTTGTTGCCTATATTTTCAGCTGGTTTCTTGGCATAATTGGAGTCTTGCTGCTGGGCAAGGAAACCTACCAGGCACTGCGCAGGAAAATGCAGAAGAAGGTTGGGCAGACCATACACCACCATGTTGGAAGGCATGTGGAAAAGCATGTGAAGCCGCATGTGGACAAATTTGTGCAGGATGTTGAAAGGATGCGGAGAAAAAGGCAGGCTGAAAAGAGGATGAAGGCACGGCTGAAAAAGCAGAATGAGCTATAGGAAATAACCTTAATTTTCGTATGTTTTGAAATGAGTGCAAGGTTATTTCCTAATAAGCAAATCACTTATTCGTTAGGAACAAAGTTCCGATTATTAAAGTGATTTGCTATAATAAAAGGACAGCCTTGACTGCTTCCCATATTCTGAAATGAATTTTTCTGCCTTGCCTAGAAGTTCCTTGCTGCTGTCATAGGTTATCTGCTTAATTGCCGCCGGATACGCAAGCCATTTGAATGCAGTGTGCTCCGAAGACAGGATTATCCTGTCCTGCGCTGTTTCCGCTGCATAAAAAACAACGCTCTTGGTTATGAATTTGCCAGCCCTCTTGAAATGGTAGGTTATTTTCTCCTTGAATCCCTCCAGTATCCTGAGGTCAGTGATGCCTGTTTCCTCCTTTGCCTCTCTCCTTGCAGCCTGCTCTTCGTTTTCGCCCGGCTCTATATGTCCTTTTGCATAATCCCAGTGGCCTACAGAGTGGTGCAGGAGCAGGTACAGCCTGTGATTCCCTTCATTCCGGAATATCACAAAACCGGCTGATGATTCTGACAATGTGGCATCTGTTGCGACCATTTTGCATTGGCTTCATTCTGCTTATAAAAACCTTTTTATAGCTCAATCAAATCTGTATCCTCGATAAATAATGATTCCGGACAGGGACATAAAGAAAATTTTCAAGGAAAAGGCGAGCAGGGAGCCAGATAAATATTATGCCACAGGTGTATTGGCAGCAGAGGGGTTCAAAAGGGCAAGGTGCGGCAATTGCAGCAGGTTTTTCTGGTCGACAACCGAAAGCAAGGTCTGCGGCGATCCTGCGTGCTCGGGAGGCTTTCGCTTCTTTGACAGCCCGCCTGCAAAGAAAAGGCTGACATACATTGAAATTTGGCAGGAATTTGCCAGGCATTTCAGGAAATTGGGCTACACTCCGATTGAGCGCTATCCTGTTGTGGCCAGATGGAGGGAGGATACTGATTTTGTGCAGGCAAGCATCTATGACTTCCAGCCTTATGTCGTTTCAGGTGAAGTTGAGCCGCCCGCAAACCCATTGGTTGTCCCGCAGTTCTGCCTGAGATTTAACGACATTGACAATGTGGGAATAACCGGGTCGCATAACACCGGGTTCGTGATGATAGGCCAGCATGCTTTTGTGCCACCCAAGGATTATGACCAGCCAAAATATTTCAGGGACATACAAAGCTGGCTCAAGGAGGGGATAGGGCTGCCGAACCATGAAATTACTTTTCATGAGGATGCATGGGCAGGCGGCGGCAATTTCGGGCCTTGCATGGAATTTTTCAGCCGTGGCCTTGAGCTTGGCAACCAGGTTTACATGTCCTATGAGCAAACGCCAGGCCCAGTAGGATACAAGGAACTGAGCCTGAAAGTGCTTGATATGGGCATGGGGCAGGAAAGGAATGCATGGTTTACCCAGGCTAAGAGCACAAGCTATGAAACAACATTCCCGACTGTGTGCGAATTCCTGTACAAGAGAACAGGCATCACGCCAAACCGTGACATTCTCAGAAAATTCCTGCCTTACTCATCCTACCTCAATATAGACGAAGTGGAGAGCATTGACAAGACCTGGCAATTTGTGGCTGGAAAAGTCGGCACTGATGTACAGGCATTGAAAAATGAAGTTCTTCCGCTGGCAGCCATTTATTCCATTGCGGACCACAGCAGAAGCTTGCTGTTTGCATTGAACGACGGCGCACTGCCAAGCAATGTTGGCGGCGGATACAATCTGCGCGTGATTCTCAGGAGGGCGCTGTCATTCATTGACCAGTACAATTGGGATATTGACCTCCCCGAATTGTGCAAAATGCATGCTGCATACCTGAAGCCGATATTTCCGGAAGTTTCCAAGAACCTGAATGAAGTTACGCAGATACTTGAAGTTGAAAGGAAAAAATATATTGCCACCAGGGAAAAGACCGGCCAGATAGTTTCCAGCCTGCTTAAGCATGGCGAAATCAGCAATGAAAAGCTTGTGCAATTGTATGACAGCCAGGGGATTTCGCCGGAAACAATAAGGATTGCTGCAAAAAAGCTTGGAAAAAAAGTGGAAGTGCCTGAAGATTTCTACAAAAAGGTTGGAGAGCTGCACGAAAAGAGCATGCAGGCTACTGCGACATACAAGGAAGAGAAGCTTCCACTGGATGATGCGCCAGACACCCGGGCATTGTATTTTGATGATTACAAGCTCTTGAATTTCCAGGGAAAGGTTGTCAAGGTCATTGGGAAGCATGTCATTCTCGACCAGACCGCATTTTATCCGACTTCTGGCGGCCAGATACATGACCTTGGGAAAATTGATGGTCATGAAGTGACAGAAGTGTTCAAGCAGGGCAGCATAATTGTGCACCAGATGGAAAATGAGCATCACGGGCTGGAAGAGGGGATGATTGTCCATGGGTCAATAGATAGGGAAAGGAGGATGCAGCTTGCTCACCACCACACTTCAACCCATATAGTCAATGCCGCGGCGCGCAGGGTGCTTGGAAACCACATCAACCAGGCAAGCGCAAAGAAAACCTTGGAAAAGGCAACACTTGACATAACGCATTACGAAAGCATAGATGATGCAACATTGAAAAAAATAGAGGACGAGGCTAACAGGATTGTCATGGCAGATA
>Ga0209211_10009799_pt1 | contig 12664 bp, 13 predicted proteins | sample RifGroA2_FD_183992 | JGI IMG/M metagenome (GOLD analysis project Ga0209211, IMG submission 183992) | Groundwater microbial communities from Rifle, Colorado, USA - Groundwater A2 (SPAdes) (version 2) | ecosystem: Environmental > Aquatic > Deep subsurface > Groundwater | place: Rifle, Colorado... | reverse complement strand
GCGTGAAGAAATCCTAGAAGAAAATTATCAAAATGATTTTAGCCGACCTGAAGGGGAAAAACTTATGTTCTGTGAATCTAGTATCTGCCCGCAGGCACAGAAGTAGAACTTTAACAAAGGAATCTACGGACCTAGCTGCAGCGTAGTCCGTAGAGGTTCAATTTATATTCTGAAATAGCAATCTCTTTATAAATCTTTCGTCTTTTTGTAATAGTTACAGTTTGGTGATTAAAGTGCCCAAGCCCAATTTTTCATCATAGATTTTTAACGTCGTTTCGTGTCGGTGCCGAGTAATATGTCGTATAACGTTTGCAAAATTCCTGTTATACGAGGTGAGCGAAGCGAAAGTGCAACGTCCCCGAGCACCGCAGACCACAGTCGAGGAGCGGAGGCGTATGACGCAGGAACCAGCATCGTTATCATAGATTAACACGGATAGTTTTGTAGCAACGTGGGGTTTTCCTCGTTCCGAGCCGAAGGCTTATTGTTTAGTACGTTTGGGGGAGGCGTTTTGAAAAAGAAGCATTAATAAAGTAGTATTGGTTTTTTCTGACCACCTATGGATAAAAAGGAGGTAAAGTTCCTGTTGAAGGAAGGTGAAGGGTATAATTTGGAGTTTAAAGAGAGTGATTCTTCTGATCTTGCCAAAGAAATCTGTGCTTTTGCAAATGCAACAGGTGGAAAAATTCTGTTGGGTGTGACTGACAAAGGAGAAATCAAAGGCATTAACATTACAAATCGTTTGAAATCACAAATTATTGATATTGCTCGAAATTTTGATCCAAAGTTAGAAATATCTGTTGAAGAAATCGGTACTGTTTTGGTTGTCAATATCCAAGAAGGAAAGAATAAGCCCTATTCTGTCAATGGAAAATTCTTCATGCGTTATGGACCAAATTCCCAACAGTTGGGGAGGGATGAGATTAGGGAATTCTTTCACCAGGAAGGATTAATCTTATGGGAAGAAAAAATAAGCAAAGAGTTTGACTTCCTGAATGACTTCAATAAAGAGGCATTGGCTACATTTCTTCGGCTTGCGCGTATCAGTCCTCTGGCTAGCGAAAAAGAACTCTTACAAAATCTTGCGTTATTGAAAGATGGAAAAATGAAAAATGCGGGCATCCTTCTCTTTTGCAAAAATGTAATCCATTTCTTTCCCTGCGCCACTATAATGTGTGTCTTGTTTCGTGGAAAAGATAAAGTCAAAATTCTGGATAGTAAAGAGTTTACTGAAGATCTTTACAATAATTACCAAAATGCTTTTCAGTTTGTGAGTTCAAAATTGAACACAGAATACATTATCAAAGGTGGGCCAAGGGAAGAAGTACTGGAACTTCCAGAGGATGCATTACGGGAAGCGTTGCTTAATGCCATTGCGCATCGAAATTATTTCTCCAATGCCCACATTCAGATTAATATCTTTGCTGATAGAGTGGAGATTGTTAATCCTGGCGGGTTAGTTTCAGGCATGAAATACTCTGATTTGGGAAAGAGAAGCATGCCTCGGAATTTCTTACTGTTCGGCTTATTGCAAAGAATGGATCTCATTGAGAAAGCGGGCACTGGAATTTTAAGAATGAAAAAAGCTCTGGAACGGTACTTGTTGCCTGAGCCGAAAATAGAAGCGGATGAGAATTGGTTTAGCATTACGTTCCAGAGGCCTGATTTGCAGAAAATGACCATTCAGGAAAGGTTAGAGGGTCCTCAACAGAAGGTCCTAGATAGGGTCCTAGAAAAGGTCACAGAAAACCAGAAAAAGATACTCCAACAGATGGCTAGAAATCCTCGTATTTCCTCTCGCGAGTTAGGGGAGATTATTGGCATTTCCGATCGAAAAGTGCGGGAAAATATACGAAAATTGAAAGAGAAAGGTGTTGTACGGAGGATAGGTTCTGCTAAAGGCGGGCATTGGAGCGTAGTCTCTTTTGAGTAATAAAAATAAGAAAGATTTATATAGTGGCGATACTTTAAGAGATTAAAATGAGCCCGGATCAAATTCCCATTTATACCCCAGAATACTCACGTTGCCCTCAGCTAAATGGTACTCCACACGTTCGCAGAGTCTCTTCTGGATTAGTGGCTAAATTCTTTACAATGTATGAATATAACATTGATGAAGTAGGGGATAGCGAAGAGGGTCGAAAGGAAAATGAGGAAGCAAGAAGATATGGTATTCAAAAACTTGAAAATGAGTATTTGATGCTTAAAGCAGTTTATGATGCTGGTGTATCTGTCCCGAAGCCGGAAGGGATATTTTTTGTTCCGGTTCTTCGACGGGGAACACTAAACTATCTTCGGAAGAGAAAGTTTCTTGCTCCTGGAATTCTTATGCAGTATATAGAAGGAATTCCACTGAATAGACTAAGAGGTAAACGGTTGAGTGAAGTCGCCGATCTTCATCATAAAGAGGTAAGGAAATGTAAAATTGCTGGATTCGATCCACGAGATACTCTTGACAGAAATGCTATTTATAATCCATTAGAAAATAAAGTTTATCTTGTAGATGTTGAAAATTGGCTAACAAGGGAACCAGCCAATCCATTACTTTTGCCGTGACGCCTCCCCCCTATTTTTAAGAGGAAAACCCCTCGTCAAGTTTAACAACGTAGTGTTTCTTCCGTGCTGGTTCCGAGTAATATGTCGTATAACGGCGCAACTTTACGAAGTTTTCTGGAGCGCCGGTTTCCCTCGTGGAGCAAAAATTTTGAGGCAACCCACAAAATTTTTGCGGAACAGAGCTGGAAACCAAGCGGAAGAAAATTTTGGAAATGTCCTGAGCTGAGGGACTTTCCGTAAAGTTGCTGTTAGGCGTCCCGACGACTGAAAGGAGGAGAGCGCAGCGGGGTGCGAAGCAAGTTTTTTCGTGGCTGGGAATGTAGTTCTTGCTGTAGTTTTGTGAATTAAAATGTGTTTTTTAGAAAAATCGGGGCGCAAAATAAAGTTTTAATTTAAGTAGGATCCTAGTTTATGGACTTGAATCACATTCAATGTTTTAAAATCATAAATGTTTGGGAATGCAGTTTTATACTCATCTACAAATTCTTTTAGTTCTGCCACTTCATTATATAAAATATCAACCAATAAATCATTTGTAATAGATCTAGATATTAGTATTACTCGACTATCGTTTTTCAGTTTTGCTATTAGACTGTTTAATTCAGGTGAATGATTACAAGAAAAAAATATTAGTGCCCAATGGAATCCAAATTTGCTAAAGTTGATTAAGAGTTTATATCCCAGAATTGCTTTATTTTTTTCTAACTGTTTTATATTGTATCTGACTCCTGTGGAGGAAGTTGCTAATTTTTTTGCTATCTCAATTGCGGTGGTTCTTGGATTCTTTGAAAGTTCATGTAAGATTTCTGTTTGAAGTGGTGATATTTTTGTTTCTTTAGAATTTTTGTTTTGAGATATATGAAAGTTAGCTCTCTCTTTTTTGTTGAAACAAAATGAAAAGATATCATGTTCCACCATATTTATTATAGACGTCTCTTTTATAACATCACCCAGAATTTCCTGTATTTCACTAATGATTTGGTTAAGTTCATACGGCGATTTGTAAAAAATTGAGAGTCCTAAGTCGTAATTTCCAAAAAAATCTGCAACCCATATAACTGAACTTAATTTTTCTATTTCTCGGGTTTTCTGATGTAGCAATTCTTTGTTAGTTTTATTGAACGAGAGAAAAAAAACAGCATTAGACAAGCCTAATCTGAAGTAATCAACAACCAAATAATAAGAGAATAATTTATTTATTTTGTAAAGATCGTCTATTCTTCGCGCAACACTTTGTTTAGAAAGGCGTATTGCTTTAGATATCTTAGAGAAAGGTAATCTGCTATTCTTGTCCAATATTTCTACAATCTTCTTATCAAACTCATCCATTATGGAACAAAAATAGGTATAAGTATATAAAATTATCTTTTTGTTCCATATTTCCCCTAGATATTTTATATTTTAGATAAGAATCCCCTAAATGATGTTGGGACCATACAAAGCAAATAATGATAGAACAATAAGTTACCAAGGAAATAAGATATTTGAGCCTATTGGGAATATTGTTAATGTTTCTTATCCTACAGATGAAGTTGAAGATCGAGTGCGACAATTTAATTCTGATACAATGTGGGGCAGAATTGCAAGAATCAACCATCAAATAAATATGAGCACAAATAATTATTTCGACAGAATGGGAGCTCTTTTTACTGCTCTTCCATTAACTACAAGAATGATTTCTTCTCCTGGAGCAGTGTATGGCAAAGAAGCAATTGATTATACCTCTGATACCTGTCCAATAACATTGAAGTGGTTTAAGCAAAAGAAAAACGCTTTTCTCTCTGAATCTTCTCAGATATACCTAGAATTAGCATTGATGCAGGAAGGAGTAGATCATGCTTATTCCATCTATAATTCATTTCGTAAAGAAGAAGCTGATGCAACACATTTGTCAGAATTTCATCATGTTGAATATGAAGGGAAGGTTGATCAATCACAGAATAATCTGGTGGCTTTAGGTTTGGTTGAGCGTATTCTTAGGGATTTACTTACTCATTATGAAGAAGATCTTGCATTTTTTCTCTCGGAAGAAAAGATAGGGAATCTTGGTGACCTTGCTGAGAATATCCAAGGGATCCCAAGAATTACATTCAGAGAAGCATTAGATGCTCTGCATAGTAATACTAAACTGGACAAATATAGACAATTTACCATGAATAGAAATTTTGGCTCATGGGAAGAAGTAAGACTGACCGAGATTTATGGAAATATGGTTGCAGTAAGTCAGTTTCCATTACTTGAAGTTCCGTTTTATCATGCTGTGGTTGACGGTGTAGAGGAGAGATGGACAGAACATAAAGTTGATATAATTAAAGGGGGAATACTTCATTGGAGCAATCCGTTTACCACCTCACCACAAGTTGTAGAATATGATAAAGAAAAAAGTTCATTAGTGGCTGACAATACAGATTTTATCTGGCCTGGATATAGAGAGACAATCGGAAGTGGCCATAGAGTGCGCTCCATTTCAGAACTTGAGGAGAAAGCACGAATCTTTAATCTTCCACGAGATGATTATCAACCATACTTACAAAGCAGGAAACTACCTCGTTATGTAGAAACATCGGGGTTTGGCTTAGGTTGGGAGAGGCTTCTTCAGGGCTTACTTGAAATGCCATTTATCTGGAGTGCATCTCAATTTCCAAGGGGACATACGACATTAAAACCATGAAAGAAACAACCGTTAACGAAGTAGGTAAAACACTAGATGATTTTCTTAGTTATACAACTTATAACCCAGATTCAATGGTTACTATTGTAAATATGCTTGATCGGGATGCAACAGAACGATTCTCAGGAGAATATCTTAGAAACAATACTGGATTAATGCAGGCAAATGGCCGTGTTGTAAATGGGGTTTATTGTGCAGTGTTTCCGAGTGAAGATGTATTTGATTATCTTGCTGCTGAGAATATTGCTAATGCTGTTCTTTTAGTAAAACACGCTATGGAATGGGAAGAGCTAGGAAATGGATTCATTCCATTGAAAAATGAACAACTAGAACTTCTGAAAGACAGAAGGATTTCACTCTATTCTGCGCATGCACCTGTGGATAATAACAGAACATGTGCACCAAGTGTATGCTTTGCAAAACAGTTAGGATATAGCATAGTGGATGAATTGGTTGAAAATGGCCGAAATTATGGCTGGGTGCTTGAAGTTCCTGAAGGAACAACGTATGATGAGTTGCACCGACATCTTTTAAAAGTAACAGGCTTTAAAAACATTCAAAGATATCACCATCATAATCCTGTTAGGAAAATTGCAGTTACAGCTGGAGGTGGAGATTATATCCCTGCACTAGAACAATCACTTAGCAAAGGCTGTGATACTTATGTAACTGGAATATTGTTTTTTCGAGGATCTGATTATGCAAGAGAACATAATCCAATATTTGTAGAAAGATTAAAAGAAAGTGGACTTAATGGGTTTGGTGCAAGTCATTATCTTTCTGAAGTAGAAGGTATCAAAACTCTAGCCGGTTTATTAAATGGTATTTTACCAGTTCCTGTGAGGTTTATCAAAGAACAGAAAAAACGTAATAATCTTGAAGAAAATTGGGGGTTAAAGTTATGACTACTTCAAACCAAGAAAAAGTGCTTCAATACTTTAAAGGTAAAGCTTCTGGATATGATCTCGTAGAAGGACAAGTCTATTGGAGACTTTCAGATCAATTGTTATGGCATCTCTTTAATGGAAGCACCCTATCCAAGTTGAATGAAAGTTTTCATTTTTTAGACGCAGGAGGGGGAACAGGACGTTGGAGTGAGAAAGTTTTACGAAGTTATGATGGTTCGACCGGAGTAATCTACGATCTCTCCGCAGATATGCTTGAGCAGGCAGGAAAAAAAAGACAGAACGATCTGGAAAGCCGATTAGAGTTAAGACAAGGGAACATCGAAATAATGAGTGATTTAGATGATGGAACATTCGATTTAACGTTCAGTTTTCACAATGTTTTAGGATTTGTCAACTCACCACAAGAAGCACTAAAAGAAATGGCAAGAGTTACTAAAGATAGAGGTTACGTTGTTTCAGTTGTTCCCAGCCAATATCATTGTATCTTCTTTAATTTAATGTTAGGTAGAGTAGAAGAAGCTGCATATGCTACAGAAGAATGTAAAGGAAGATTTACTTTAGATATGCCCTATATGCACTTATTTACTCCATCAAATTTAAGAGAACTTTACCAAAAAGCCGGTTTAGATGATGTTAGTGTTTTTGGTTTTCCTGTGACCATATACCCAGGAATGCAAGAGACACAAATCACCGGTTCTACTGGGAAAATAGCAAACCTACTTGAAAATAGTGACAATTACAAAAACATTTATAAATTGGAGCAACTACTAAGTTCCAAAGGAGAGGTTGCTGCCAGAGGCAATAATTTATTTGTAATTGGAATGAAGATGGAGGAACAAAAATGAGATATTCACACGCGTTTATTTTTACACAAAAGGAATCGGGTAAAGATATTGAATCTGTAAGCCATGACTTGACTATTCGTGCAGGACTAGCTTATCAAGTAGCCGCGGGGCATTATGATTTTCTCCCGCTAGGTACAAGAGTGCTGCGAAAAGTTGAAGGGATTATTCGTGAAGAAATGAATAGAGCTGGTGCACAAGAGATTGTGATGCCGATCATGCAACCAGCAACACTATGGCAAGAAAGTAAGCGATGGGAAATTTATGGAGAAGAAATGTTTAAACTCAAAAGTAGGACAGAAAGAGAATTCTGTTTGGGTCCTACTCATGAAGAACTGATTGTTGATTTAGCTAGGGCACATGTTAAATCATACAAAGATTTTCCATTTACACTGTATCAGTTCGGAACAAAGTTTAGAGATGAAAAGCGGCCTCGAGGTGGACTTCTGCGAGCCAAAGAGTTCGTTATGAAAGATGCATATAGTTTTGACTTGACAGAAGAAGGCTTAAACGAAAGTTATGATAAGATGCGTGAGGCATATCTCCAGATTTTAAAGAGAGTTGGTGTTACAGCAATCCCAACTATTGCTCAAACGGGAGAAATGGGTGGTAGTTTTTCTGAGGAATTTATGGCACCATCCTCCGCAGGCGAGGATAAATTCGTTGTTGGTAAAGACGGAAAGGCAAGAAAACTAGAGGACATCGCAGAAGGTGTTGAGGGTAATAATGTTCAAGTGGGTATTGAAATATGTCATATATTCAAATTGGGAGCACGATACTCAACGACAATGGGTCTAACGTACATGGATCACGACGGAAATCAGCGTCCAGTCATAATGGGCTGCTATGGTATTGGAGTAAGTCGTATGCTTCCTACTGCTATCGAACAAAACCATGATGATAAAGGGATTGTTTGGCCTAGTGAGATTGCTCCATTCGATGCTGTTGTGATTCCAATTCGTTATGATAAACAAAGTGTCAGAGAACCAACAGATAAAATTTATTCAGAATTATTAGACCGTGGCTTTGACATTCTCTTAGATGATAGAGAAATCTCTCCTGGTGCTAAATTTAAAGACCATGACTTGCTGGGGATACCCTACAAACTAATAATTGGTGAAAGAGGACTTAAAGATAGTACTGTTGAACTTGAACACCGAAGCGATGGCAGGAAAGAAATAATTGACTTAAGCAATATTGTTGAGGAATTCGCCAAAAGAAAATGAGACTCTCTAAGCAGCTCTTTCAAGATAGGCTGACTGTTCCTGATAATTGGAGAGATTTAGATACTTATAAATTATTTGAAGAATGTGGATTTGTTGAATTTCCCTACTCCGGATTTCCTCTGTTTTTGCCAATTGGGAAAAGAGTAATGGAAAGTATTTGTGGTATTATCCGAAAAGAAGCAGAGACTAGCGGATTTAATGAAGTTTATCTTCCCCTAGTTCAAAGTCGCTCTTTTCTTGAATCTACAGGACGTGCTGATCTTTTTGGAAATGAGTTTATGGAATTGAAGGATGGTTTAGATGGTTATATTCTATCTCCAACAAATGAAGAAATTTTCTTAGATTTAGCACAGCGAGGATTATCATCCTATCGGCAACTTCCAGTAAAGATTTATCAAATCGCAGAAAAATTCAGGAATATAAAGAAAGCAAAAGGGATATTACGAAGCAGACAATTTCTGATGTGTGACATGGTTTCTATGGATGAAACTGAGCAATCTTTGCGTGAATCAGCGTCGTTGTTTGAAAGGTTAGTTGATTCTGTATTTTCTCGAATGAAACTATCACCATTAAGAGTTGAGAAGAACGATGGAAAATACGTTGATTATCTCATACAATGTAAAGAAGGGGAGACCAGCATTTCTGTTGATAGTGAAGGCAAAGCTCACTATGCAGGAGATGACGATAGAGGTATTACAAAAGGATCAAGTGTTGCCATGTATTTTATTTTTGAGCAGATCGGAAGCCAAAATCCAACCTATCAATCTGACAGAGGAACTAGAAAAGAGATATATTTAGGAACATATGGGTTTGGGATACAACGATGTTTCCATGCGGCAGTTGAAATCTATAAAGATCACTTAGGGATAAATTTTCCAGATAGCATCAGACCATTTGATGTTTCCATAGTTGTCATGAATCCGGACGATGGTGAACAAATGGCAAGAAGTATTAATTATTATAATTCATTATCTGGTGATGGAAGAAAAGTGATGTTAGATGATAGGCATGGAAAAACCCTGAAAGAAAAAGCTGAATTTGCAGATTTTTATGGAGTTCCGGTAAAATTAGTAATTGGTAGAAAAGAGATAGAAACTGGTTCTGTTACAATAAAGAAGCGAGGAGACCGGCAAGGAGAATTAATCAATTTTAATCAACAATCAGTGGGGGTATATATCAATGGATGATTGTCTTTTCTGTGGAATTGTAGAAGAGAGAATTCCTGCTTACAAGATTTATGAAGACGATAGGCATGTTGGGGTTCTCGATATTTATCCTGCTGTTCGTGGTCAATCACTAGTGTTGCCAAAAAAACATTTTGGAAGTTATGTTTTTGAAATGCAGGAGAATGATTATATTGCTTTAATGGTGGCCTCTAAAAATGTAGCTAGGTTAACTGATGAGAAATTAGGATCTTTAAGAATGTGTATGGTAATGGAAGGTATGGAAGTTGATCATGCTCATATTAAGTTATATCCTATTTATGAAGTTCTTACCAACATTGCTTCTGGAACAATTGATTTAAACAAGTATCCTGGGTATATAAGTACCAAACACGGAGAAAGTATGAGTGATTCTGAACTTGAGAAGATATTAGCAAGATTTAAATAAAAGAATTAAACACATCCTATTTAACATGATCAAACCTAAAAAGCTCAAGAAGAGGGATACTATTGCCATTATATCTCCATCTAGCGGGTTAGCAAAACTATTTCCTCACAGAATCGAACGTGCTAAGAACGCTTTGGAACAATTAGGGTTTAACGTAAAATTATTCCCTACTACTTCAAAATTTAATAATGGAAAAGCGGGAACAGTAGCTGAGCGAGTTACTGATATTCATAATGCATTCTCAGATAAAAGCATTAAAGCAATTATATGTGCAATCGGAGGTCTGTCATCCAACGAACTCCTAGAGAAGATGGATTATGATTTGATTAAAAAAAATCCTAAAATATTTTGTGGCTACTCTGACATCACTCTTTTACATTGCGCATTCCAAAAAAAATCTAATCTTGTAACATTTTATGGACCCTGTGCAATGACTCAGTTGGGAGAATATCCTGAACCATTGAAATATACGGTTGATTTCTTCCTAAAGGCAGTAGCAAGTGATAAACCAGTTAGTATAATATCTTCTTCGGAAAAATGGACTGATGAAGTATTAGATTGGGGTACTAAGGAAGATTTGAAAAGACCACGAAAACTTTTGTCTAATCAAAGGCATGTATGGCTAAAAGAAGGCAAAGCAGAAGGCAAAATTGTGGGTGGCTGTTTGTATTCTCTTCTTCAGGTTAAGGGGACAGAATATGACATAGATTATAATGATAAAATTCTTTTTATAGAAGTGCCAGAAGGAGAAGATTTCACAAAAGGAACACCACTCTCATATGTTGATTCACAGCTGATGGATTTAAGAAATGCAGGTGTGTTTGATAAGATTAAAGGGCTTATTGTAGGGATGTCTTTCGGGTATGGTGAAAATGAACAAAATGAATTTAAAGAACTGGTTAGGAACCATACACATAGATATACCTTTCCTGTTTTATTCAACGCAAATATGGGCCATGCTGATCCGATTATCACTATACCACTAGGAGTTAAAGCAAATTTGGATTCTCGTAGTAATTTATTTTCAATAGATGAATCTGGAACAGAATCATAAGCGCCCCGATTTTTCTAAGTTTAATTCGCAAAATTTGGACGAAATGTAATGGAGTCGCTAAACGTACGTTAGAGGAAGTTTCAATTTCTTAGGTTGTTTTATAGTTTAGCGAAAGCAAGAACGTCCACATTCCCAGCGAGAGCACCGTAGTGCCACGAAAAAATTACGCCTAACGTATGGGGTTTACAGAAGTGGTAATCCCTCCAAAAATTTCTCCTCGATTTTTGAGGCAACCCACAAAAATCAGAGCTGAGAAATTTTTGAGATCTGGATTGACATTTTGGAATTTTACGAGCCGAGTAAAATTCCTGTAAACCCCTGTTTGCCGACCCGACCGTAGCGACCGAGAGTAAAATTCCGTTATCAAATAGCGAGGGAGCAAAGGGAGAGCGCAGCGTGGCTTGAGCCGCAGCGAAAGAGTTTTTTCAGCGTCGAGAAGGTAGGGGCTGCCGTAGTTTTCTGAAATGAATTGGTGATTAGAACACGAGCAGAGCGAGACAAGAATTAGGGGGCTTTGGCGTTCAAAATCGTAAGCTTTAAATATGTGTACGTTATTTGTACCGATATGTACGTTAATCATACATTATTGAGTTTGACTGAAACAATGATTCTAGATGTATTTCTAGACTTGAAAAGGCATTATTTTGCTGAATTAATTAAAGTTGCTAAGTTAACTCGTCCAAGGACTTTAAGGGTGTTGAGAAAATTAGTTAAGCAGGGAATATTAGAGGTAAGTGCAGAAGCCAATGTTAAATATTATTCCCTTAAAAAAACCTCTTTAGTGTATAGTACGCTTGGTTTAGTTGAATATAACCGCTCATTGCTTTTTCTCGTAAAAAATAAGACTCTCGCAAGAGCTTTAGATATGCTCAAAGAGAAGTATGCGGATTACTCAGTTATGCTTGTTTTTGGTTCAGTAGTAAAGGGATATGCTACCAAAACTTCTGATGTTGATCTTCTTTTGCTCAAAGAGAATGTTTCTCAAAGTGATATTAAGAGAATAGAAGATATTGTAGATTTGATAAATGGACGAACAGGCTTAAAAATAAGCCCCTATTTCATGGCTTTAGATGAATTTAAGAAAAAAAATGATTTAGCAAAACAGGCGATAACTGATCATATTTTAATTGAGGGAGCAGAGTTATTTTTTAGGATGGTGCTAACATGAACGAAGAGAAACCAAAGAAGTGGCAAATATGGTTAGAGAACACAAAAACCCTCAACAGAGATTTCAAGAAGTACGTCCGACAGCATATTATTCGTAAAATAGAGTCTTCACCATCTCTTTCAAAAATTCATCTTGATAAATCGTATCATAATCTCGATTTCGCCAATTTTACGGTGCAAAATCAGCAGAATATCAATAAGCGAATTGAAGACGAAACATATTACGATTGGGTTATTGTCATTGCTTATTATGCGATGTATCATGCTGCCATGGCGTTGCTCTACAAAATGGGGTACAAAGCTGGCACTCATCTGGCTACGATTTGTGTTCTCTGTAAAGAATGTCTTGGAAAAACATTAGAGAAGAAGGATATTGAGAATCTCTCAGCTATTCTGGAGCTAAGCGAGGACGAGATTAAAGAAATAGGGAGAGCAAAAGAACGCAGAGAAAAAGCAAGTTACTCTGGAAGTGTATCATTTGAAAAGCATTTGGCAGAAATGACGCTGGACGATGCAAGGAAATTTATCAATAAAGTGGCGGACATTCTCAATATGTAAAGTTGTAACTACAGAGTAGTTTTATACAGATAGCTTTATAAGAAGAATTTTATTTTTTTTTGTAGAGAATT
>Ga0209211_10009798_pt1 | contig 12666 bp, 12 predicted proteins | sample RifGroA2_FD_183992 | JGI IMG/M metagenome (GOLD analysis project Ga0209211, IMG submission 183992) | Groundwater microbial communities from Rifle, Colorado, USA - Groundwater A2 (SPAdes) (version 2) | ecosystem: Environmental > Aquatic > Deep subsurface > Groundwater | place: Rifle, Colorado... | reverse complement strand
CGTGATTGCTTCGTCCTCTATGCCCCCGTCAAGGAGCTTGTCAAGTGGCGTGCCTGTAGAAAGTCGCATAGAAGAAATATCCAGCGAGAGGATTTAAGGTAAAATCTTTAGGACAACGTCATCCCTAAATCTTTATATACTTTTAGTGTTCATGTTATACTAAATAAATAAAGACGTGGTTTTGCAAGGTGTTTAGAAATTAGGATAGAAATACGGAAGAACGGCGCCGCCGTGATCATAACATTCGATACGCAGGCGGACAAGTTCGACTCGGACTATGAGCGCAATAAATTCTTCCGTAAGCTCCACGGATGGAACCAGGTCGTGCCTTCCGGCGGCAAGCGCTATGAATACAGGCGGCACGGGATTCTGGACGAGGTGCCCCACATCAAGGTGGCCGACTCAGCATTCATTGTCGCAATGGAGCACATGAAGAGGATGGAGACTTTCTTCAATGAGTGGCATGAGAAGGTGCACTGCGAGATGATGAAAATAATGATGGACCCCGAGCAGATGAGGAAATTACTGGCCAGGGAATAATGTCAAATAAATAACATTGCAAACCATAATTATAATGAAAATCGGGTGATATTCATGACAGAAGACGTAAAACTTAGGGTCGGGGAACTGACGGAGAGGGGAGACTTTGGCCGTGGCATAATAAGGATTTCCGCGAAGGATATGAAACGGATAGGAATAACAGAAGGGGATATAATAGAATTAGAAGGAAAAAGAAAGACAGCTGCAATAGCAGTGCGCGCTTATCCCGTTGACATAGGGCTGGACATAGTCAGGATGGACGGGCTTGAGAGAAGAAATTGCGGCGCGGGCATAGGAGAATCTGTCAAGGTGAAAAAAGCCGCGGTGGCAGAGGCGAAATCGGTCACAATAGCTCCGGCACGAAAAGGCATAATTATACACATGGGCGGCAATCTGATAAAGCAGAATATTCTCATGAGACCTCTCCTCACAGGAGACATAATAATCCCGAATCCCATCGTCCAGGACCGAAGATCGAACAGCGTATTCGAGCAGTTTTTTGGCATGGATTTCGGCGAATTCCTGTTCACGCCATTCGGCGAGGAGAAATTCGTAGTTGTGGCGACGGAGCCGAAAGGAATAGTGCGCGTTACAAGGGCTACTGATGTCGAGCTGCTTCCGCAGGTCACGAAACCTCTCGAAGAGGAGAGGATTCCGGAAGTCACGTACGAGGACCTTGGCGGGCTGCACGAGGAAGTGAAGAAGGTAAGGGAAATGATCGAGCTGCCGCTGAAGCACCCCGAGCTTTTCGAGCGCCTAGGCATCGAGCCGCCGAAAGGAATACTTCTTCACGGGCCTCCCGGATCGGGCAAGACGCTTCTGGCGAAAGCTGTGGCAAACGAGAGCGGCGCAAAGTTTTTTGTGATAAACGGCCCTGAAGTCATGAGCAAGTTCTATGGCGAATCAGAGGAGAACCTTCGCAAGATTTTCGAGCAGGCGGAGAAGAGCGCGCCGAGCATAGTTTTCATAGACGAGATAGACTCGATCGCGCCCAAGCGTGAGGAGGTCAAGGGAGAAGTCGAGAAAAGAGTGGTCAGCCAGCTGCTCACGCTTCTCGATGGACTGAAAGCCCGCGGCAAAGTCATAGTTATCGGCGCGACGAACATACCAAATTCGCTTGATCCTGCATTGAGAAGGCCGGGACGCTTCGACCGGGAAATTGAGCTAGGCGTGCCGAACAAGGAGGGAAGAAAAGAAATACTCCAGATCCATACGCGCGGAATGCCGCTAAACAAGAACGTGGATCTCATTCAGATAGCCGAGATCACCCATGGCTACGTCGGCGCTGACATAACGGCGCTCTGCAAGGAGGCTGCAATGCACGCTCTCCGAAGGGTGCTGCCGGACATAGGGTCGATAAAGGGGGACAGACCGATACCTCAGGAGGTACTCAAGAACCTGATCGTGACAAAGGAAGATTTTGATTATTCGATGAAGATGGTGGAGCCTTCCGCGATGCGAGAAGTTCTGATAGAAATTCCGAAAGTAAAGTGGGAAGACATCGGTGGATTGGGGGAAGTGAAGGACTCAATGAAAGAAGTCATCGAGTGGCCGCTGAAATATCCGGACTCTTTCAAGAGGCTGGGCATAAAGCCTCCTACCGGGGTGCTGCTTTTTGGCCCTCCGGGATGCGGAAAGACGCTGCTTGCCAAGGCTGTAGCCAATGAGAGCGGCGCGAATTTCATATCTGTAAAAGGCCCTGAATTGCTGTCGATGTGGGTCGGTGAATCAGAAAAGCATATCCGCGATGTTTTCCGCCGGGCGAAGCAAGTCGCGCCCGCGATAATATTTTTCGACGAGGTAGACGCGCTAGTGCCGAGGAGGGGAATGTCGCAGGGGGACAATGTTTCTGAACGTGTGGTCAGCCAGCTGCTTGCAGAAATATCAGGATTGGAAGACCTTCATGACGTGGTTGTCGTGGCAGCAACAAACAGGCCGGATATAGTTGACCCGGCCCTGCTCAGACCTGGCAGGTTCGACAGGCAGATACTTGTGCCAACGCCCGATGAGAAGTCCAGACTGGCGATACTCAATGTGCATACCCATGACATGCCGCTTTCGGGCGATATAGACCTGAAGAAACTGGCAAGAGAGACCATCGGATACTCCGGCGCAGACCTCAATGCACTTGTCCGCGAGGCTGGACTGAACGCCATGAGAAAAGATACAAACGCGCAAGAAGTTACCAAGCCGGATTTCGAGAGATCCCTGAAGGAAATAAAGCCTTCTGTAAGCGAAGAAATGAACCAATTTTACGAGAGCATACTGAAGAGAAGAAAAGCCCAGGTTATCGAGGAAGAGATTAATTACACAGGATAAGGCCCGTCAAAAGAACCATATTGCGAATTCAGGCGAATTACATGAAATGCATAGTTTGCGAAAAGAACGCGGAAAGGACAGCGATACGGCAGGATATAGAGGCGGCTTTTTGCGAACGCCACTATTGCACTGAACCGGAGGTTCGTGCAAATTGTGCGGATGCGGGGCATTCGGTACAACATCCAAGGCAGTGCATCTTCATAACTGTCTGCCTGTGCTATTAGTTGAATTCTTTGGTGATCTGATGAAAACAGTGCGCGAAGATTTCGAGAACGCAAAGAATGTGAAAGAGATATTCGAAGTAGTCAAGGATGCGGTCAGGCTGTCACTCAATGAGTCCCGTGCCGGCATCGACCTTGGACTGATAGATCTTGGCAACGGCCACGGCCAGCTGCTTAGCGCGTATTACCCCGTCGGCTCGAATATTATCGTACTGAACAAGACGCCGCTCAAGCGCGTCACAGAGACCAGGCCCGACCTGATGAAGCCGTATGTTTTCGTCGTCCTGCTGCATGAATACATCCATTCTCTAGGTTATCTTGACGAGAATACAGTCAGGAAGCTAACGCATGGCATAACTAAATCCATATTCAACGGGTCGACCATAACGGAGATGGCGAAGGACATGACAAAGTTCTTCCCACTCCTGCTCTATCCGGGCGGACATCCAGCAAACGGCAAGATGCACGTCATAGAGCTTGAGCAGCCAGATTACATTGGATGATGAATTGTCAAATCTAACTTCTACGCTTGTACCAAAACCAGTATTAAAGGCGCCTGCCAATTTTCTATCATGACATGCATGGCCTGCGGTCAGAGGGCGGTTGCCATCGTCGTGAGAAAGGGCATAGAAGTCGCGTTCTGCACGGTACATATGCCTGTTAGGATTGTGGCAACAGTCAAAGCATAACCAAGAATAGCGCGAAGTCATAAGCAACAGTAAAGCGCCTGCGACTGCTCAACTAAATACTTTATTTCTCTAATATTTCCAGGACTTTGTCTCTCAATTTTTCAAATTTAATGTAACCGGCCCTTTTATTGAAGTGACCTGCATTCGGCACAAAATCTAACTTTACGTCAAGATTTTTTGCTAGCGCTTCACCGTTTCCGAGGGATACATAAGGGTCGTCATTCGACTGAAAAACTACAAAGCGACCTGCTTTCTTTTTTATTTCATGCCAATTGAATGAAAAGCCGCAAAAGCTGCTATCACGGTCATAGTTTAAAATAGGGCGGATCCCCACAGGCGTCCCGATGAAGAATGCAGCTTTCACCGGGTGCGTTAATCTTTCAAGAATACGCAACGTAAAAACTCCACCTAAGCTGTGACCAATGATCACTGTTTCTTCATTGATATATTTTTCATATTCCCTGAGAACTTCAAACCATTCTGATATTTTTGAAGGCACTACCGGCGGCGAAGGAAATTGTGGCACGAAGACTTTGCAACCTTTTTGCTCCAACTCATGCTTCAGCCACGGAAACCAGTTTTCTTCTGGATATCCTTCTGTTCCATGGAAGATAAAAATAGTTTGCATAAAAATGCCAGTTTATTTTCCACTGTGATACTTTTCCCATACCTCGACGAACTTCACGAAGTTGTCTATTATCTTCGTCCCGTCCGCGCCCATCTCCGGGTTGAAGTGCACGCCGAAGAACGGCTTCTCGACTTCTCCTATAATCTCCGGGTATTTTGATGACGCGAACACCTCGAAGTTCTCGGGCAGCTCGTCTATGACCCCGTCGCAGTTGCTGAACGCCACGAACATCTTCTTCATGTCCAGAGTCAGCGAACAGGGATGGTCGATCTTGACGCGGACCTGCTTCTCCGGCTTTCCCTTGGAAGCTTTTGCGCCGTAAGCCCCGACCAGAAATATTGAGGCTGCACCGATGGCGAGAAGAGGCTTGTCAGTGCCCTTGATTATTTTCTCGTTGTGCTTATGGTTCTTCATGTCGCCGTCAGAAAGGATAAAAGCAGACGCCTTCATGTCGGCCTTCTCGGGCTTGACAACGACCTTTTGCCCGCGCACAAGCCGGGCTATCTGCTCGGCGCCTTTTCCGTTGTCGACTATCTGAAGCATAATTAGAATTCGCTCATAAAGCTTTTAAGCATGAACTGATGAAAAACCAATGGTTCTTCTATAAAAACTTTTTATTCGCCAAGGCGCAAGATGAGATTAATGATAATCAAGTCTTCAAAGCTGCCAAGCAAGAAGCGCGGCAACATGAAAATAACTGAATACAAGATAAACACGGATTTCAGCGGGGCGCTAATAGAGATAAAAGGAAGGCATGGAAAAATCAAATGCACTGCCGAGGACAGAATTTACTTCATAGTTTCAGGAACCGGCAAGTTCATCATTGGCGGGAAGAGCGCTTCCGTATCAAAGAATGACGTGGTCTTTATCCCTGAGAATACGCCTTATGATATTTCTGGAAAATTAAGATATTTTCTGATTTCCAGCCCCGAATTTCACCCGAGCCATGACGTATCGCTTGAATAATCTATTTTGTTATTATTATCGGCTCGTCTCTTACTATTATTGTATGCTCTGCCTGGCTCACCATGCCGGCTTTTGCCTCGCGCAGCACAGGATAGCTGTACAGCACGCCTCGCTGCACCAATTCGCGCAACGCCATCCGCACCCTGAACAGGGAATCGGGAACACCAGACTGCCTGGCTTCCTCCGACAGCAGCCATCGCTCCGCGAAAGGCAGGCCGTTGTAGCGGGCGACATACGACGCAATCCTCTTCGCATCCATGCTGCGGACGGGCTTGTCTGCGGAGAAGGAAAATATCATAACTTCCGGCGTATCTTTTACATGGCCAACGCCATTAGTTGCAAAGGGCTCTATTGCGATCACTTGCCCGTCTGATAAGCGATAATCATTCCTCAATGCAATATTGGGAATGCTCGGCTCCTTGTGCTCCACGTAGCGGTCGAGTCCATGGCCCGTAAGATTCTCTACAGGAACGAAGCCCGAATTTCTTATGGCATCTTCGATTGCCTTGGAAATATCACCTATTGCAGCTCCCGGCTTTACCAAATCAACGGCTGCGGCTAGCGCATCCTTGGCAGCTTTTAACAAGCCATCGTGCTGGCCGAAGTCGACCGTTATTGCCGTGTCGGCTATGTATCCATCTATGTGTGCGCCCACATCTATCTTCAGCACATCGTCTCCTGATATTTTTGTCTCGTCGTTGTGCTGCGGAGTATAATGAGCGGCGAACTCGTTCAATGACAGGTTAACAGGAAAAGCGGGCTCGGCTCCGGCTGAGCGCACCATGGCTTCGACCTTCTCGGCAAGCTCAAGGAGCGGCATCCCGACTTTCGCGAGCTTCGCTGACTGCTCGCGGACTTCCGCAGCTATCTTGCCTGCCTTGATGTATTTTTCAAGAACTTCGTCGTTCATTAGGATTACTTCGATGTCAAGATTAAATAGATTTCAAATATCCATCTTCCTATGGTCGAGATGTTTTTTCTTGCACTGGATTATGCAGAAGCCAGTCAGGCTGTTGATGCTGCAAAATATTCGATGGGAATATTAAGGCAAAGATTCGGAACTGAAATTGTTGATGGTATACCAGATAGTTATGGTAAAGTCGGGCTAAAGCTGCCGCCAAACCTATTATACGAATCCATAGATCCCGTGCTCTGGAGCTTTTGTCGCGACAAGGCTAATTTCATTGACGCCAAGTTTTATGATGACCCTGTAGGAAGCGAAAGATCCATCAGGAGGCTACATCCAGTTTTGCCGGTTTCCTATTTCACAATAGCAGCGCCAATGGGTGTGCATATGATGAGGCAACATGTAAGATTTGCACACGAACTTGGAATGGAGGTTTTGGCTGCGACTGCGCATACTCATATGCCTCCTGGAGATGTCCGAGATACCTATAATGTAGATTGCATTCCTGCAATATATTCCCTTGGGAACAACGCTTTAGAGGCCGGGTGCGATGGTATTGTCCTTGACGGGGAGGCGCTGAAAAACCCGGACATCCAAGGGCTTCCTCTAAAAAAATTAGTCACAGGCATAAGGCTCAAGCTTCACGAGAGGCGCAGACAAAGCAGGATAACGCTTCTTGAGGAAGCGAAGGAACTGAAAGAACAGATGGATTACGCGGTTGTGAGCAGTGGATATTTGGACAAACCAGAAGAGCTGATTGAAATTTTCAAATCGCTCCTCTAATTTCATTAGAAGAAAATATTATTTGCTTTCGTATCTATAAATTGTTTTTAGACACTGTCGTCTTTATAAGACACAATTGCCAATTAAGAGAGGGTTTATTTCTTATCAACGAACTAGGCAGCTCGCAAGGCGGATGTTGGAATCAGGAGCCCTTAAATTCGATATCAAGAACTATTTTGTCTGGAGCTCAGGGCACAGAATGCCTGTCTATAACGATACTAGGCTCCTTCTCGGAGATTATGATACAAGGATGATGGTCTCTGAGGGATTTCAGGACACCATAAGGGAAAAACAGATAAAGTACGATATGATATTCGGCGTGGCAACTGCAGGCATATCTCCTGCAACAACTCTAGCTGACTCACTTAAGGCGCCGCTTGGATATGTAAGGAGCACTCCAAAAGGCTATGGACTCGGAAAAGCCGTGGAAGGACCCGACCCCTCAGGGAAGAAGACGCTTGTCGTTGAGGAACTCATATCAACAGGAAAAAGTGCCGCAAGAGCAATCAGCGAATTGAGGAAGTCCGGCGCACGAGTGAATCATTGCCTATCCATATTCAATTACAGCTTTTACATATCGCAAAGAATCTTCAACTGCATGGAGACATTCGATGATGATGTGCTGGAAGAGCCATGCACTGTCACATCCCTTGTCTACTGGGATACACTGATTGACGTTGCTGCTGAAATGAAATACGTCTCTGATACGCAGATCGGTCTTCTGAGAAAATGGAAGAAGGATCCTTTCAATAAGTAACTACCACCGAAAATGTTTATAATGCGTTATCAAATTTCTGAACAAAGGAGACTCAGCCAATTCTGGATAAGGGCAGTGGTCAACAATTGATATCATCCCTTCTCCTGTTTCTTGCGCTACGCTATCCCGAATTCCATAGTCACCCCAACCAGAAACCGCAGCCTGATGCCTGCTATCCAAGGCATGTAATTCATTAACATATCTGATTAGGGCATTATCGGCAAGCTGGTTACACTGACTGAATTCAGTTAAAGCAAAAGGAAAAATAATCTGTATCATTTTTCTAAAATTATACAAAAATGATTTAAACTAACAGGAAATGGTTACTTCCAGTAAATCTTATTCTTGGCGAACAATTTTTCCGCATTTAAAATATCCTTGTAGAATTTTTCTTTATCAGTATGTAGCATCGCCAATATGCGCGCCGCGGTTTGCGGACCTATGCCGTGGCCTGCCAGAACTTCCGCGGCTTTCCTGCCGTAGACCATCACCAAATCCGCCGAGCGACGCACGTTCTGCAGGTCTTTCTGCTCTTCGTCATTGAGGGGCTTCTTCTTCGCACGCTTCTTCACCACTTCCGCGGCTGTTATCTGCCGCTTGCGGATAATACCTATAAGACGGCTGTGGCATTTCGGGCAGGACGGCTGCTCGTCGATATCTTTAACGGTCATGATAAGATTATAATCGCCGCAATTGGTGCAAACCAGACGGACGCGGGTTGCAAGCAGACGTTTGCGAAAAGCGTTGAGTATTTCCTTCTCCGGCATCCTTGGCTTCATGACTTCCTTGAACTGGTGGACCAGCGCCAGCTCGCCGAGATAGCTGAGCCCGGGCTTCAGGTGCATCTTCACTTCCCCCTTCCTTATCCGGTCGAGCACCACCGCTGCATTCTCGAGGTCCATCTTTTCCAGGAAGAGCTCGCGCAGCGTCTCCTCATATATCGGCGATTTCGCATAGTTGGCCACTATCTTGTTCATATTTATCTTGTCAAACTTGGCGTCGCGGGATATGACGCCGAAGCGGCGGGCGACGTGCAGGAACCGCCACTTGAACATGGACGAGCGCTCAAGAGCTGACGTCAGAACAGTTTTTATATCCTCAGCCTCTTCCAGCAGCTTAACAACACGGTTGACGTCGACTACCGTCTGCAATATTATCCTGTACGGGTCGTTCTTCATGTTGACAGCCACGCCACTTTCTGCTGATATGACAGCAGCAAGATACCGCCCCAGCGTGTCGTTAACGAGCGAGCCCGCGCAGGTGTGGATGATAATGAAATCCTTGTAGTTCTCGATCAGGATGTTCCTGTTGTCGGGTATCGGGAATGGCTTGTGCTGCTTGATCATGCTTATCATTTCCTTCGCCGAATCGGTGTCTGCGTTGTAGAATTCTTTTATCTGTGCCACGTTCTCTGTTGATGCAAGCTTTCGCAGCTTACCGACTTCCTGAGCTACATCGAAGGCTACTGGAATAAGCTCGCCTTCCCATGAAGGTATGGCCGATTCTATGTCATCCACAGGCTCGACAATAACTTTTCCATTATCCACTTGTATTATTTTCCAGGCACGGCCCGCGCAAATAAACTTGTTGCCCGACTGGCCATGCTCTGCGACGAAAGCCTCATCAAGGCTTCCTATAGGCTCGTTCTCGACTATGGAGATGACTTTGAACTTGACAGACGCCGGTATTGTCGATAGGTTCTCGAAATAAGATGTCCATGTTTTTCTTCTTCTTTTTATCCCAAAAGATTTGCCATCAGGCGCAGGGTTCAGCCATATCATGCGAATGTCAGCCATGAACTTGAGCAGCGCGTCAACCTGCTCCCTTGTTATATCACGGAACATGTAGGAGCCTTTGGATATCTCGAATACCTTCTCCGGCGTCATCTCATATTCATCCAGGCACATGCCAAGTATCTGGCCAGACAGGACATCTAGTGCCATGTCATGCGTCCTTATCTTGTCAAGCCTGCGGCTCGCAGCGTGGCTCGCCACCACACACGACTCAAATATATCCTCTTCGCCGGACAGGATGATGCCCTTGCTGACCTCGTCGATGCGATGCCCTGCTCGGCCGACACGCTGTATCAGGCGCGTGGCTTGTCTTGGCGAAAGGTACTGCACGACAAGATCAATCGAGCCTATGTCTATCCCAAGCTCCAGGGAACTTGTTGCTATCAGCGACTTGAGCTTCTGCTCCTTGAATGCCACTTCGCTCTTGATCCTGCCTTCTTTCGAGAGCGAGCCGTGATGGACCTCCTGCTTCAGCTCCTTGTCAAGCCTCTTCAGTCTTGATGATATGACTTCCGCAGTCTCACGCGTGTTGGTAAATACTATCACGCTCTTGTGGCTCTGGATAAGATCATAAATGCGGCGAAGGCGGGCTGTGGTGCTGACGCCGATGACGAGATCGTCCGCTATCAGCTGGTCCTTGGGCGTAGGTTTCGGCGTCTCCACACGGATGTCATACTTCTTCGAGGACTCCGCCTGCACTATTTTCGTGTCAGCTGACAGAAAGCTAGCAACAATCTCAGGCGAACCGACAGTAGCTGACAGGCCTATGCGCTGGAAGTTTCCCGACAGCTGCTTCAGCCGTTCTAATCCTAATGACAGCTGTACGCCGCGCTTGCTCTCGATAAGCTCATGAATTTCGTCAATTACTACATACTTGACATTCTTCAGATGCTCGCGGAATATCTTCCCTGTCAGAATCGCTTGGAGCGATTCTGGAGTTGTTATCAAAACATGCGGCGGGTTCTCCCTTTGCGCTGCACGCTCTTGCGCAGATGTGTCGCCATGCCTTACGTCTATCTCTAGGTCCAGCTTGTCCGCCCACCAGAACAATCGCGATAAAAGATCCCTGTTGAGCGACTTGAGAGGGGTCACATAAAGAAGCGAGATGGGCTTGCTCTTTTCAAGATGAATTTTATCTAGTAGTGGCAGCATAGCGGTTTCCGTCTTGCCGATCCCTGTTGCTGCTATAATGAGAATATTCTTTCCTGCAAGAATGTCAGGAATCCCGAGCTTTTGAGGGAGCGTCGGCTCAATGAAACCTTTCTTGGCTATCAAAGACCGCATTTTCTCGGAAAAAAGATTGAATACCATATATCTCGCTCACTCCTTCACTTTCAAATCATTTACGCGGCCTATGTCGGTGCCGTCGAGAAGATATATCTTCGGATTTTTCAGTTTCGAAGCTATCGGCCCGTTGAACGTCCCCCTGTTCACCAGGAAATACCCGCACAACTCATTGAATGCCGGCATGATTATGATCGTCTTGCCGCCCAGCCTTCCGCGCACCCAGACGGGCTCGTTGTACGTTGCGCCTACATCGTCGCGGAACTTAACGCAGAGATGGTTGTGGCCTATGACAATAATCCCCTTATCGCTCCTTATCCTGCGATGACCATGGGTGAAAATGTATCCGCCGACCGAGAAGGATTTCTGCACAGAGACCCTCTTGCCATCAACGAGCTTTTCTATGAAACCGTCATGGTTTCCCTTGACAATGATTATTTTCTTGAATTTCAGCAGCTCCAGAAATTCCGGAACCTCGCGCCTTTCCTGCGGGCTTATTCCGGCCGTTTTATGCTTCAGGTCGCCGACTATTATCAGTGACTCAGCTTTGGTGAGTTTCTTCAGACTGTTCAATCTTTCCGCCAGGCGCTTGACCTGGCTTGGCAGCGAGATGCCAGATTTCCACAGGTCTTTGGTTAGTCCTATGTGAACATCCGCCACGACAAGATATCTGCCCACCTTCATTGCAGGCTCGTTTTTCATGAACATTATATGCTAGAGGCTGGAAGATTTAAAATAGCTTGATTTTGGAAAGAACCTGAAGCATAGCCAGATGTTTCTTGTCAATCTGCCGCTTCGATTTCTTTGTTGTCATGCCTGTTATCTTGGCTGATGTTGAATTTTTAATTTCTTCAATCACTACGCGGCTTTTGGAAAATACTTTCGAATCCTTGAGCAACAGCACATTGTATACGCCAGGTATCTGCAACGTGTAGTTCTTCCCGGAGAACTCAAAGTCCTGGCCGAGTATCAATATCTCGCAGCCTTCGCACGCAGTGAGCAGCACGCTGCTGTTAATCTTTTCTATACTCAGCTTCGGACGCCCGAGCACTTCTATTGGCACTATTATGTCCTCTTCTTTGTCCGACTTGAGCCTGACCTTCATCGTGTAGTTACCCGGCTCTGTGCCGTTTTCTATCTTTTTAGCCAGGACAACCAAGCCGCTTGCATTCAGGTCTTTCCTGTTCGCGTCCCACGAGCCTTTGCCATTCCACTCTGACACAGGCTTGTTTCCGCTGTAAACGTACGAGTATATCGAAAAGCTGCTGGCAGATACATTTACAATAGTTTCGAAAGGCTCATTGACGTAAACCTTGGATGGGTATGACAGAAGTTCCATACTCTTTTTTGGATCAGAAGCACCGGTGCTACCTGAATTGCTTGGACTGCTTTCTGAACTGCTGCCAAGTGCGCTACGTGCTTGGAAGCCTTTTACAACAATGAGCTTCTCGGCTGAGTTATCAGACACATTGTCCTGGCAGCCTGTCCTGAGCACGGCTTTTATCTTGTACGCTTCTGTTCCTGTTATGCTGTCCGGCGTCCACTGACGGTCAACTGACTTGTAGCACGAGAATTCCTGGGTTGTATTTAATTTTGCCTTGACGTAAGATCCGAAAAGGTCCTCGATCCAGTATTCGACATCCACCGATGTCTCGTTGCACATGCTGTCAGCAAGAAGCAGCCTGTATTCGAGCGTTGCGGTGCCGTTAGCAATGCTTTCTGAAGATATCGAAACTGACGTGTTGCACTGCTTCTGCGCTTCGCTTGCCGCAACTGTCC
>Ga0209211_10009797_pt1 | contig 12667 bp, 14 predicted proteins | sample RifGroA2_FD_183992 | JGI IMG/M metagenome (GOLD analysis project Ga0209211, IMG submission 183992) | Groundwater microbial communities from Rifle, Colorado, USA - Groundwater A2 (SPAdes) (version 2) | ecosystem: Environmental > Aquatic > Deep subsurface > Groundwater | place: Rifle, Colorado... | reverse complement strand
AAGCTTATAAAGAGATAGCAAAAAATATTGGAAAGCTCAAAAAGATAGACCCTGTTAAAAATATCAAAGAAAAAAAGCATTTAGGCGCTACAGCTAATTTGGGGTTGGATAAGATAGAAAAACAGATTAGTGAAGAGAAGTCAGGATTAAAAAAAGAAAAAGATGGTTTTGAAAAGAAAATAAATGAGTTGATAGAATAAAAACAAAACCTTAATAAATAAGTAACCCCAGAATTCTTAATATGCTCTTTAAAGTGTTCAACGAAATGTTTGAGCAGTTCCCTAAGCTAAACATAGGCATAGTTGTTGCTAAGAACATAAGCAATAAAGGCTCTGATAAAAAGATATTCGGGCTTTTTGAAGATGTTGAAAATTTAATAAAAATGGATTTTGTTCCTGAAAAGATGATTTCTGTCAACTATATAAAAAAGCACATAGCAAAGCACAAGCTGATTTCTGCCTGGAGAGCTGCTTACGAGGACTTGGGCTATGTTAAAAAATATCATACAAGTGCAGAGGCGATGATGATTAGAATATTAAGCGGAGAGAAAGTTAGCGGTAAAAACAAATTAGCAGATATAGCAAATTACCTTTCACTGAAGCATATTGTCCCTGTCGGCTGCGATGACTTAGATAAGGTTCAAGGAGACATTTTTTTAGGCCTGGCAACAGGGGAAGAAACATTTATTGATCCTGATACAGGCGAGTATGACAATCCGGACAAAAATGAAGTCATATATTTTGATGCAGAAGGCGCTTTGGCAAGGAGATGGAACTGGAAGGAAACAAAAAGGACAGAGATAACAGAAAAAACAAAAAATGCCATTTTCTATGTTGATGGATTGCAGCCAATAACAAGGGAAAAATTAGAAGCCATTTTAAAAGAGCTTGCTGATTTGATAAAGATGTTTTGCGGCGGTGAAGTTAATTATTCTATAGTGAATGAGAAAAATACCCCCATTAAATTTTAAATACTAAAAAAATCCTCTCTTTTTATTTCATTAATGACGTGATGGAATTCTTTTTTAATATCAAATTTCTCTAGCTCATCTAAAAATGCGTATAACTCTTTCATATCCTTAAAAATACAGTCAGCCAGTAAATCAAATCTGCCTGATATTTGGTAAAGTGAGTTTGTGCTAGGCGAGGTTAAAAGAAATTTCAGAATGTCCTCTTTGTTTTTTGCTTCAAGCATTATTTTTGCCCTTATGCTATAGCCCAGTTTTGGGAAATCAACTATAGATGTGTACTTTTTTATGATGTTTTTTTCATGCGCCCTTAGCCTGTCAAACACAGTAGAAGTCGGAATTCCGGTTTCCTTGCTTATGGAAGTTAGGGTTTTTCTTGCATTATTCCTGAGATGCTTTAATATCAGTAAATCTTTTTCTGGCAGCATACGAAGAAAAGGAAAAACTCCATTTATAAGCCTTTAGCATAGAAAGTAAACAAATTTTTGATAAAACTGGAATAATTTCGGGGCAAAAAGGCTTAGGCTATTTTTTCTAATGGCTTTTTTTCTTTTTCTTCAATCATCTCGTCCAATTCAGCTTCGTATGGCATTATACCACCAAATCCAACAGCTCCCTGTTGCCCATAAATGCCTCTTTCTTTACATCTTCAACAACATAGTAAACCTGGGTTTGTTCTAATTTGAATTTTCCGCCTAAAGAATCAACAAAATCCTCTGCATCCTTGACATTCCTGAAAATGCCTTCTATTAAAAAATCAAAGCCGTTGCTTACCTTGTAGACAGAATTTATGTTGTGGTGGTTAAGCAGGAATTTCCTTGCCTCTTCCCTAACATCCCTGTCTACCTTCACCATTATATTGGCCCTTGCATTAAAGCCTAGCTTTGAAAAATCAATTAAAGTTGTGTGCTTTTTTATCAAATCTGTCTGGTAATAGCGTATTTTGTCAAATATTGTAGATATGGGGATGCCTGTATGTTTGCTCATCTTTGTTAGTGTTTCTCTGGCATTCTGCCTTAATTCGCTTAAAATTAATAAATCTTTTTTTGCTAGCATTTTTTTTACACCTCTTATTTTTATCTAAACCTAAAATTAAGAATTACTAAGGCAGAATTGGTATTTAAGCGTTATTCAAAATACAGGTAACTTCCCACCATGTAGGGTAAAAGTTTACCTTTTTGGAGAACAGAATTTTTTCTGGTATTCGCTTATATTGTGCAGCAGCTCATGCACCTTAGCCCCGTCTTTTTGGTCAACATACAGCGTGAACTCTGACTTGTAAGAAGAAACATCATAAACATTGATTTGGCTGAATGATATCTGTCCCATTATCAAAAAATAGACGCCTGGCGTGTATTTGACGCTTGGATCAAGATGCATTGTAATGGAAGATATGTCTTTCCTAACAGATAGCATATACTCTTTTTTAATCAATTTGGTTATCTTATCTATATCCTCCTCCCTTATTACCAAAAGGAAGGATTTTTCATTATTTGACAGCCGCACAAAATCTTCATTGGTTGTTGACTTGCTGACTAATTCTAAAATCTCCTTAGTTTCTGTATTCCTGCTTATTTCGATGCATGCCAGCTTGCTTCTCACGTCAATGTACGAGTCTTTAAATGCAGTATATGTGTTTTTTAAATTGAATAAAGGCACGGTTTCGTCTGCGTATTTCCTGACAGCATTTCGCACGTCATCAAAACTTCCCTTGAATTCCCTTTCTTCCTCAATAATATGTTTTGTAAGAATTCTGCTAGTTATAAGCCCCCTCTGAAGCCCGACCTTGATGGTAGGGTCTCCTTCAATATACTTATTGACATAAAAGCTTATGCGTTCGCTCATACCAACCCCCCTATCTTGAGCTGATTAGCAGTGAATACGCACTTATATATAAAATTTTCTATGGTCTATAAGTTATTAACCGGAAGAATTCCGAAGAAATTTTTTTGTTCATCTATGCAAATTTGTCAAAAACCACCAGTCACAGACTGGTGGCATGTTCTTGTTGTAGCATCGCAAATGCGTGGTTTTTGACACTGAATATTCCACCTCGGTTGTTCATTGAAAATGGAACATTTTCAATGTGCTCAGAAATCGCTTTGCGATTTCCGACATTTGAGCACACAATATTCCACGCACTTAGCATGTTGCAGCTAAACCACCAATCCTAGATTAGTGGAATATTGTTGTTTTAAGCACCTTTCAGTTTTTTACCCAACCTTGCAGGTTTTTCAATTTTTGGATAAGATTTTACCTAAAATCATGATTAAGTTATTATACCAAAAAAGGTTACGGATTAAGCAGAAAACCATTGGGGGTGTTAAAAATGGGAAATGGAATAGGTGCTGTTGTTCCGGGGGATATGCAATGGGGGCATAACTTGCTGGAGGATTTAGTTGGAAAAGGAAGGTCAGTGCATGAAAGTCTGGTTGAAGCAGCAGTCATATTTCTAAAATATGCAGGGATAAAAATACCCCACGCAACAGTTGAAGTTAGGGGCAATGAAGTAATCATGCATGGAGTGCCAGAGGGCAGTGATGTACTAGTATGCGCTTTAGAAGGCCAAAATATACGAAATTATCTTTAAGTACCTAATGGGGTTAATATGTGCAACTTAGCAATATTCTCAACAGCTGATGATAAGATTGTCAGGTCTATACTTAGCTGCAGGAACAATAGGGTAAAAACAAAGCTTATTATAACAAATGTGCCTGATTCGCCTGTCGCTGAGGTTGCAAAAAAATATAATATCAAATATAGATGTTTTGACCATAGGGATTATAAAGACAGGGTATCCCACGAAAAAGATATCGTCAGATTCCTTAAAAAGGAAAAGATTAATCTGGTCATTTTTGCGCATTATATGCGGCTGGTTACAAAATATTTTGTAGGCAGGTTTAAGGATAAGATAGTAAATGTTCATCCCAGCCTGCTGCCTGATTTTAAGGGCGCAGATGGCTATAGGTATGCCTTTGAGGCTGGTGTAAAGGAAAGCGGCTGCACAATACACTACGTGGATGAGGGGTTGGATACAGGCGAAATTATTTTACAAAAAGCAGTCCCTCGTTTGGAAGAAGATGACTTCCACTCATTTAAAAGCAGGGTGCATGAAGCAGAGTGTGATGCTATACATTCTTTTGTTGAATCATTGGTTGTTTAAGATGAGCCCCGGACAATTATCAGAAGATGATGTTATAACGCACTTAAATAGGTACCTGGCTAGAGGAATAAATCAAAGAATGAGCCTAGAATCATACTATCCATACTATCTTCTCAAAAAAGAAGGCATAGATGGCGTAATAGAAAATATGGGGCTTAGTGTTTCCGAGCAAAAACAGCTTAAGAATATTATGGACCAAATAATCTGTTTGGAAGAAGCCTTAGATACGCAGTGGATACCCAAGAAATTTATACCTTACATAATAGAATCCCTTCCTAAAGAAGTTAAAAGGGCGCATTCTGTCAAAATTTATGATGATTATTATGGCTCTGTTTCTAACCCCAGGTGTTTCTTTAAACCTGAAGCTCCATCTCCATTTAATCTTGAAGGGGTTGGGTACGATTCAGTATGCCTGGAGGGAGCTGAATTCGTAAAAATTGCCCAAGAAGCCAGTGAAAAAGCCGTAAAATTGGTTCTTAATACTCCTGAGAGGGTGGAGTTTTTTAAAAAATTAATCAGCTATTCCAGCAATTAAAGACTTTAAGGGCATAAGGTCTGCATTAGGAAGGGCATTTTGCAAAGTTTTGATTTAGATGAGCCACAGATGACAATTGTTGATTTGGTTGATAAAAAGATGGATATTAATGGCGTTATAGAGTTATTAAAATTCCACTTCCGTGGACTACTTTTTGTTAGGTGATTATCTAAATCCCACGGGGCCATCAATAAATTAAACCAAAAATCTTATATATACCAATCATAACTAATTCTTTTATGGACTTCAAGCAAAAAATAATTGAAATACTTCAAAAAGCAACAAACCAGAAAGAAATAGAAATAGAAATACCGCCGGACTCTTCAATGGGTGATTATGCCTTTCCATGCTTTTCCCTGGCTAAGGTTTACAAGAAAAACCCAGCTGATATAGCCAAAGAGTTGAAAGATAAGATAAATGAAGAGGGGATAATTGACAGGATTGAAGTTAAAGGGCCATATCTTAATTTTTTTGTAAACAAGAATAAGATAGTTGAGGATACTATTAAAAAAATAATAAAAGAGAAGGATAAATACGGTTCTTCTAACGTTGGGAAAGGAAAAAAAGCCTTGATTGAGCATACATCCATCAACCCAAATGCTTCTCCGCATGTCGGCAGGGCAAGGAACGCATTAATTGGCGATTCTATAACGGGGCTTTTAAAGTTTCAAGGCTACAAAGTTGAAACCCATTACTTTGTTAATGATGTTGGAAAGCAGATTGCAATGCTGGTTCTAGGCTGCAAGGGAAAAAAGAATCTTAAATTTAATGACCTATTAAAAATATATATTGATATCAATAAAAAAATAGAAGAAAAGCCAGAGCTGGAAAAAGAGGTTTTTGAATTGCTGAATCAATTCGAAAAAAATAATAAAAAAATAGTTAATCAATTTAAAAAAATAGTTGGCATTTGCGTAAAAGGGCAGCTATCTATTCTTTCTGAACTAGGCATTGAATATGACAAATTTGACTATGAAAGCGATTACTTATGGAAAGAGCTGACAAAAGACGTCTTAAAAAAATTGGAGAAAACAGGGAAGCTGTTTACAGACGAAGAAGGCAGGTTAGTTTTAGACCAGAAAGAATACAGCCTTTCGATGAAAAGCCCGGTTTTAGTTCTTACAAGGGCAGATAAAACTTCTTTATACCCGTTAAGGGATATGGCTTATACAATTGACAAGATAAACAAGGGGTTTCACAAGAATATTATTGTTTTAGGAGAGGACCAAAAGCTTTATTTCCAGCAATTAAAATCTGGTTTGGATTTATTAGGCTATAAAGCGCCTGAAGTAATCCATTATTCTTTTGTTTTGCTGGCAGAAGGCAAAATGTCAACAAGAAAAGGCAACCTGGTTTTATTGGAAGATTTTATGAAGGAAGCCTTGGATAAAGCAAAAGAAGAAATCAAAAAAAGGCATGATAAGACAGATGAAAAAGCAGCCAGGAAGATTGCCTATGGCGCAATAAAATATTCTGTTTTAAGGGTTTCTCCTGAAAAGAATGTTGTTTTTGACTGGCAGCAGGCTTTAAACTTTGAAGGCGATTCCGGGCCTTATCTGCAGTATGCCTATGTCAGGATTAATTCAGTACTGGAAAAATATGGAAAAAAAGTAGATGAAAAAGCTGATTTTTCATTGCTAAAGCAAAAAGAAGAGACCGAACTGATAAAAAAGTTGTCAGCTTTCCCTGCTGTGATAGAAGATGCAACAAAGCAGTTAAAAACACATTTAATAGCTAGCTACCTTACTGAATTATCGCAGTTATTCTCCAATTTTTACCATAGCTGCCAGATATTAAAAGAGGAAGAAAACTTAAAAAAAGCAAGATTGCTGCTGGCGTACTGCACGAAGCAGGTTCTGGCTAATGGATTGAATCTGTTGGGCATAGATGTTTTGGAGAGAATGTAAGAATTAAAATAAATTAAATAAAAAAAGAAAAAAATTACTTTCCTTCTTGCAATACTTTTTCTTTCAAGTAAGGCGTTTTTCCTGTGCTTCCTACAACATCTAGGTATTTAGTTGCAAATAGCATCGTTGTTTCTCTTGGAGGAAAGCTAATATTCTTAGGGTGATGCACATCATCCATCAGTTTCTTGTTTCCAAATACCCCCTCAATATCTCCTGATAAATCTGCCATCACAGCTTCCCTATTAACAAAAAGGTGTTTTGCAATTGCTTCCATTGCGTATCTTTTTGGTTCAGTTGCTTTGTTTACCTTCCAGTATAGCCCTCTGTTAGCTTCAAGCTCTTCGTCTGCTATTGAAGAGCCGCCATGAATAGGGAAGAGCATAATGGTTCCTTCTCTTACATCTTCTTTCTGGACAGCCTCTAATAAAAGCCAGTCAAATTCTGATTTTTTTCCAGATATTGCAATATGAGTAGCTCCTGCTGCATACGCGAGAGCATTGGGGTTTACTTCCTTTCCATAATCCCTTATCGCTCTAACAACAGTTGGTCTAGTTTTGTCAGTTGTCATTTTATGCTCTTCATGCCCGGATGCTTCTTCCCCTAAGCCCCCTGTTGCTGAATACTCTGCTTCTGAAAATTTACCTTGAGCTCGGAGTATATCAACAACCATTTTTGAAACTTTTATGTTTTGTTCTAAATCCACTGCTCCTGCGTCAATCATTCCGCCCGCTAATAAGGGAATCTTTGCAATTTCTTGAAAGAGTTTTTCTACTTGCAATAGTGTTTTATCAAAATTTCCATCATTCTTTTTTAAATAATCACCAACAACAAAATGATCCAGATATAAGAAAATCATTGCATCATCTAACAATAGTTCATAATTTTTTCCATCAAGTCCTTTAAATACAAGATGGTCAGGATTGTCTGCTATATTTTCAAGTGTCCTGCCCAACTGATTTAAGCCTCTTACAATTGAACCATCACCCAAGGCAGCTGCAGAACTTGCACTTACCTCTGCTATAATTGGCGCTTGTTTTGAAGCAGAAGCAGCTAAAACACCCCTTAAATAATGCTCGTCATAAACATTTATCGCAACCATGCTCCATGGCTCTTCTCTCACAGACCACAAGCCATCTTTAAGCTCTTTATATTTTGCAGTTTCCTGCATAACCTTCTTTAGTTGTGCTCCATTGCCGATTATCATTTTCCCACTCCCAATTTTATAATTTGTATAATCTTAGTCTATGTTAAAAAACAACCCCTAATATAAATGTTTCTATGCTTTAATGGTATCAAAACGTGATTTTTACGGAATGTTTAAATAGGTTGTTTTAATACTTTAGTTTATGGATGGCAACCAGTTATTAAAGAATTATATATCCCATATAGAAAGACTAAAAAAAGAATTTGGTTTGGTCAGTGTAATTTATGCAATAAAACCTCAAGCCGAAATAGATCATAGAGAACCAAACTTTGATTTGCCTGTACCACAAGGTTTGCCTATACCCCCAAAAGCGGATAATAGCCAAACAAAGATTAACTTCTTAAAAAATGGCGAAGCCATTCGTTATGAACTCTATCAAACAGATAAGGGTATATTTGTTGCTGTATTGTGGGGAAAAGCATCAGAGGGTCAGCCAGGGAAAGAAAACTATCGTAATGACAGGAAAACATACCGCCTTATCACAAACTCGGAAGAAGTAGCCAATGGAAAATACCAAGGTCTGTTTAGGGGCTATAAGGTGTTAACAATAGATGAAGTAATTAAAGAACTGGGAGGGTTGGAGATACCGGATTTAAAAAGATAGTTTTTTAAACAAAATTTGTTTCCTTTTCCCTATGAAAATAATAAACCTCTCAAAATCAGAAAAAATAATCCATTGCCTCAAGGAATCCCATTTAACAGAAGAGGGAATGCTGCCGATATTTGATATAAAAAACAATGCTGATGTGAAGGAATCAATAAACAACAATGAAAAAACCGCGATTATTGGAGATAACCATCTAACCTCTATAAAAACAATAAAAGAATTCTCTCATCTCTTTAAAAATCCGGGCTTGATTGTTTTTGATGCCCACCCTGACTGCGAAAATGAAAGTGATATTTTGCCGTCATTAATAAAAAATGGATTTAAAAAAGAAAATATCATCTTGATAGGCTTAAGAAGCTGGAAAAAGGAAGAATCTAATTTTATAAAAGAAAACAAAATAAGGTTTTTTGATATGGGGAAGTTAGCGGAATATGGCAAAGAGGATTTGATAGAAACAGTAATGGAAAATGCAAGAAGGTTTGATGCTTTATATATCTCAATTGATTTGGATGTTTTAGACCCTGCTTTTGCCCCTGCTGTTAGTTGTAAGGAGCCAGGCGGATTAAGCTCCAGGGAATTATTATTCTTCCTGCATAAGCTAAAATTATTAAAAAACCTAAAGGTAATTGATGTTATGGAATTTGAAGAAAGCAAAGATATAGATGGTATGACTGCTAAATTGGCTGCCAAGCTGGTTGTTGAAATGAGTTAATTTTATATAATGGATATATTCCTTTATAGTAATATGCCAAAAATCCTGTTTAGAAGCACAAACAACAAAGCAAAGCCAGCCAGCTTTAAGGAAGCATTGCTTAGAGGACAGGCTCCTGATTACGGTTTGTATATGCCCGTTAATATACCCAAGATGGCAAAAGAGGAGATTAATTCTTTTAAAAATAAGGGATATTACAATATTGCCTTTGATATAGCCAAGCGGTTTATTGGTGACGAGATAGCTGATGAGGAATTAAAGAGGCTGGCAAAAGACGCCTATAATTTTGATATCCCATTGGAAAAAGTTAAAGAAAATCTTTATATCATGCGCCTGGACAGAGGGCCAACAGCTTCTTTCAAGGATTTTGCAGCAAGGCTTATGGCAAGGCTGATGCACTATTTTGCCTCTAAAGAAAATAAAAAATTAACCGTCTTGGTAGCTACATCAGGAGATACAGGAGGGGCTGTTGCAGACGCCTTTTATGGCTTGGACAATGTAAATGTAATAGTCTTGTTCCCTGAGAAAGAGGTTACAGGAAGGCAGAGAAAGCAGATGACAACTTTGGGAAGAAATATAAAAGCCCTTGCTGTGAAAGGAAAATTTGATGACTGCCAGGCTCTGGTTAAGAGAGCATTCAATGATAAAGAGCTTTCTGGCTTAAATTTAACATCTGCTAACTCTATAAACTTTGGAAGATTATTGCCTCAGGCAGTTTATTACTTTTATGCTTATTCAAAATTAGCTGAAGCTAACGAGAAAATAATATTTTCAGTTCCAAGCGGAAATTTTGGCAACTTAATGGGCGGCGTTATTGCAAGGGAAATGGGCCTGCCGGTTGAGAAATTTATAGTCGCTGTCAATGAAAATGACGAATTTCCTGATTTTTTGAAGAGTGGCAGCTATAAAGCAGTTGTTCCTTCAAGGAAATGCTCTTCTAATGCAATGAATGTTGGCCATCCAAGCAATCTGGCAAGATTAATCGATTTGTATGGTGGCTGGCTTTATGATGAAAGGAATGAAAAAGGGGAGGTTGTTAAGAAAGGGATTTTAAGGAAAAAGCCGGATATGGAAAAGCTAAGAAAAGATTTTGTTTCTTTTTCCATTTCAAACGAAGAAGCCAATAAAACAATAAAAAATGCTTATGAAAAATATAAAATCCTGTTGGAGCCGCATGGCGCTGTTGGATTTGCAGCCTTGGAAAAAGCTAAAATCAGCAAAGATAAATTAGTTGTTTGTTTGGAAACAGCCGACCCTGCCAAGTTCCCTGATGAAATAAAGAAAGTTTTGGGTATTGAGCCAAAAGTCCCTAAAAGCCTTGCTGGTTTGGATAATAAAGAAGAGAAGTTTGAAGTTATTTCTAATGATTATGGGGAGTTTAAAAAGAAAATAAAAAGATAAAAATTTATTACCCTATTGGCTCGGTTTATATGTTGCTACTAACCTAGTTAATTTTAAAGCTTGGTGTGTATAGCCTGCAACATTATCATAATAAGATATAACCTTTGCTAAGTTTCCTACTGTCATTGTTTCCTTTGCATCAAATACACTAGGTGTTGGGTTTCCTAAAACCATTGATGACACAATAGGTCCTTTTCTATATTCAAGTGCACCTTTTAAATACCCTTCCGCTGCTTCTTTTACCACCTTACTAACTTCTTCTGGTGAAACTTCTTTGCTAAATTCAGCAACTAAGTCAACTAATGAACCTACTGGTACGGGACCTCTTATAGCAATACCATTTAATTTTCCTTTGAGTTCTTTAATAACTTCACCAATTGCTATTGCAGCACCTGTTGATGTTGGTATAAAATTTAATGTAGCTGCATAACTTCTTGCGACATCTTTATGTGCAGCATCTACTAATCTCTGGTCAGCGGTGTAAGCATGTATTGTAGTCATTAAACCTTTATAAACACCAAATTTGTCCAACAAAGCCTGTGATAGTGGTGCTAAACAATTTGTTGTACATGATGCATTTGAAATAATATACTGTCCTACATACATTTTGTTGTTAACCCCAAACACAATAGTCACTTCTGCAAATTTGGTTGGTGCTGAGTAGATAATTTTTCCCGGTTTTACACTTCCAAAATATTTACTAATAGTTTCTTCTAATTTTTGTCTTTTTTCTTTTATTTCTTCTAATTGGTTAGGGGTTATATTATTCTTTGTTACTTCTTCGGGTGTTGGCAATTTTGGTAGGTCAGTAAAAGCACCACTAGATTCATAAACAACATTTGCTCCTAAATCCCCAAAAGGTATTTTAGAAGGTTCTCTCTCTGCAAAACCTCTTATTCTTTTTCCATTTACTATAAGGTCATTCCCGTCCGCCTCAACCTTACCTTCTTTCCCACCAATACCTGGAAATCCTAAATAAATAGAATCATGCGCAAGCAAAGGTGCTAACTGTTTTGCTGGAAATAAGTCATTAAATGCAACAACCTCAATTTCTCCGGGCTGTAATTTTCCTTCGTTAATCTCTTTTTGGATTGCCCTCAGATAATACCTGCCCATCGTCCCTAATCCATTTACAACCACGTTTATTGTCATTCTTTCATCCCCCTAAATTTTATAATTTATATGATAATACCAAGTAAAAAATAACCCCTATAAAAATGTTTCCATTTTGTAATAGTGTCATTCCGTGATTTTTACAAAAGCTTTATTTATACTATTGTATTACTATAAGTAATATGGCATGCACTTTAATTGCTTTGTACAAGATTTTTGAAGAATACCCTATTATTATCGCTGCAAACAGGGATGAAGACAAGAACAGGGGCGGGAAAGAGCCGCAGCGGATAGAGAAATTTGAAATGGATGGCATTGAAATTAACACAGGAGGAAAAGTAGTTGCCCCTCTAGATGGAAAGAAAGGAGGAACATGGACAGGCTTCAATGATAAAGATGGGCTGGTAGTTGGTGTGACTAACTTAATTTCAGGTGATTCTGGCGAAGGCTACACATCAAGGGGCAAGCTGGTATCAAGCTCATTGGCAATGGGTAATGCAGAAGTTGTCAGGGGGTATATCAATAGTGAGGTATCTGAAAGAAAGTATAAGAATTTTAATCTATTTTTTGCAGACAGGACAAGCGCATTTGTTGCTTATTATGAAAACGGCTCTCTTTCCAGCAAAGAAATAGGCGAAGGCGTTCATGTACTAACTCACGGTAAGATTGACAATAAAGACGATGCAAAAATAGCAAATACACTTAAACTAATTGAGGGGTCAGGGATTAAAAATAATGGCTTATCAATAGAGGATACTATAAAAAAATTAATAGATATTTGCGGATACCATAATGAGTTTGAGCCACAAAAATCCATCTGTATCCATTCTGACTATGGAACATTGTCATCAACAATTATAGCAGTGCATAAGCAGCTGATGAAATCCATCATTAGGCACTCAAACGGAAACCCATGTTCTCATGAATACAAAGATTATTCTCATTTGATTGCACAAAACAATTTCAGCTATACCTTATTCTAAAAAGAATAAACCAATACCAAAAATATTTAAAGCACTATCTATTTTAGGCTGTAAAATGAAATACCTTTTGCTAGT
>Ga0209211_10009795_pt1 | contig 12669 bp, 10 predicted proteins | sample RifGroA2_FD_183992 | JGI IMG/M metagenome (GOLD analysis project Ga0209211, IMG submission 183992) | Groundwater microbial communities from Rifle, Colorado, USA - Groundwater A2 (SPAdes) (version 2) | ecosystem: Environmental > Aquatic > Deep subsurface > Groundwater | place: Rifle, Colorado... | reverse complement strand
TCAAGAAGCCCTTTAATCGATTCTTGGTGGGAGATACACAAATCACCAATCAAACCAAACAGTGGCTCTTTAATCACTTTGGAAAACCTTCACGGATGAAATTATTAACATTCTTTACCCAGTACGAATATCATGAACGGGGATTGGAAGTATTCTTAGACGGCAAGGAGATGAATGGGTTTAGCATCGTGTATCCCAAAGCTGAAGAAAAGAACATTGTGGTGAATACCGTACCCCCGATCACGAGTTCTTAAACCCTGCACAAATTTTTGATAAATTTTAATTTTTCTGTTTCAAAATTTTTATTATGCTTATTATTCCATATCCAACCAATACAAATCCGACAATTAAATTTAATATTTGGACCAGGATAATGGGTACAGTTTCTTTTAGCAAAGAAAACAGGATTACTGATGTACCCATAAATATCAAGGTGGATAAACCAAACGAAAAACCAAAAAGGTATAACCCTCTTTTTTTGTAATTATATTCTACTGCTTTTGCTGTAAATATTCCCGTAAACCAGGCGATAGTCATTGGATTAGAAATTGCAAAAATGAAAACTGAAAGGAAACTAGAAAGAAGATTTATGGAGTTAATATCAGCTGTAGCTGAGAGCCCGCTATTTACCATACCTTTGATTATTACTGCTCCAAATATGATTAGAACAAGAGAGCTGATTATACCAAATACATTTTTGGTTTTCTTTTTTTCTAACAATTTTCCAATTCCGACAATTGAAAGGGTGATGTAAAAATAGTCAACTAAAGTAACTGCTAAAACAGCAATAAGACCATCCCAAATTGTTCTTTGCAATGCTAAATTTATGATAAAGAAGAAAACTGGACCAATTGCAAGTTGAAGGAATAATCCAGTTAATAAACCGTTTTTAAAAATTTTGAAACTGTTATTCACATTGATCCGACCCGAACGTTTTTTTCTTTCACACCAGCTTCTTCTCCGGCGGAATAGCGAAAGGAGACTCTCCACCATGCCAGGTGAATCTTGGTCTGACACGGATTGCGTACATGCGCTCATTCGTATCATCAAATAACACGCCTGCACCTTGTTCTCGGGGAAGATTATTAATTTCTGTATCCAGCCCTTCACGCATGTAGCTCTGCATCAACATGCTTAGGGCATCGACATCCATTTTTGCTGTGATTCGGTGGCTCAAAACCGTGTCGCTTTGCGTCATGACATCGGTGTGGATCTTTCCGGGCTGTTGCGTTGCCATGATCAGCGAAATACCGGGCTGCCGCCCTTCTCTGAGGATCGTGATCAAGGGCTGCGTTGCTGGATTCCTTCCTTCTCTCGGTAAAAATTCATGTGCTTCATCAATCACCAGCCAAACAAGGGGCATGTCCAACTTTTCCTTTGCTGCATCTTCAGTAAAATAGTGAATCGCATCTTTGATGCTCTTGTATTCCTCATTTTTTCGTGCGAGCATACGCTGAACAAAGAGATTTTGTGAAACAAGCCCCACAATCAGCGATTTAATCTTCCAGCCACCTGGCATGGTTGCATAACAGCTGACATCAAGAACCGTAACTTGTCCTGCTCGTGCAAGTTCGTTGATCGAGGTTCCTTTTTCTCCTTTTTCAGCAAAAATACCCCAGAGCTTTGCGTTGAGGAAACGATTGATTGCCGCATCTTTCGTAGTTTGATCAGTATGGGTATCTTTTTTCAGGGCATCAATAATATCGCCGATGGTGAATGTGGTTGTTTTTTCACGCAGTTCAAAAATGATACGTTCAATCAGAACACCCACAGGTTCTGTGGGGAGCACTTCGAAAGTCATCTGCCAGTCTTCAGGACTAAATTCTCCTGCGTTGAGACTAAAGGGAAAGTCAGTGGGGATCCCTTTTTCTTTGTATTCTTTGTAGTAGGTCTTGGGTGTGTAAATTTTGACATCGAGAGCCTTGGGTTTAAAGCCCCACTCTGCCAACAGCGGTTCATCACGTTTGTTGGGATATTTCATGGTCCAGTAGATTCCCATGGTATCCAACAGAATAAAGGAAAGATTTTGTCTGACATGCACCGGCAGATCAGCCATACCTTCTGCGATGGCTCCCATAGTATAGCTCTTCCCCCCTCCCCTTTTTCCACAGATAAACACGACGTGCGACCGTGCAACATCGAGGTAGACATTGTTGGACAACGAAGTCACGTGACCCATCTTAACGTAATGCTTCCCCAGCAAGACCGTGCCTAGAAGGCCGTATTTTTTGACATCAGACTCTTTTCTTCCAATCACAACGTCATACATAGGTTAAAACACCCGATCTATCAGCTCTTTTGCCATCTCTGGATACATCTTCCGGTCTTTCATCATATAAATATTTCTCTTGGATCAAGAAGACCAAGGAGATCGGCAAAGACAAGCTAGAAACAACAAGCTAGAAAAAGGGCAACGCCCTTAAACAGCACATGAAAGAAGAAATCAGCTCATTGCTCCTTTATCACATCATCAAAGAGCTCCAAATCCTGAAAGAGGGAAAGCTCGATAAGTTGTACCAGATGCCGGATCATGATTTCTATCTCCAGTTCCATGTCACGGGCAGGGGAAAGCAGCTGTTGCGTGTGGTTCCGGGGAAGTATCTCTATCTCACTACAGGAAAACCGGACAGCCCGCAGACTCCTCTTGGATATTGCATGTATCTGCGCAAGTATTTGCATAGTGCAAGACTCAAGGCAGTTCAGCAGAAGGAGTTTGAACGTATTATTGAGTTTGTCTTTGAAGTGAAAGAAGAAACCATCAAAACACGCAAGCTGGTTGTTGAGCTTTTCAGCAAGGGAAATATCCTGCTCCTGGATGACCAGAACAAGATCATGTCGCCTCTTGAAACTCAGGTCTGGAAAGACCGCACGATTCGGGCGAAGGAACCGTATGTGTATCCGAAAAAAGAGTACAATATCCGAGAGATGGATAAACCGATGCTGAAAAAACTCTGCCACACGACCACGAAAGACTCTCTGGTTACCTGCTTTGCTATGGACTTAGGATTGGGAGGCGCGTATGCGGAGGAACTCTGTCTGCTCGCAAAGCTCAAAAAAGTGAAGAAGCCAAGAGACATCCAGGATACAGAGATTGATCATGTTTTTGAAGCGTTCGACAGTCTGCTTAACACTGTGCTTAAGCCAGCTATAGTGTATACTTCAGAACTCCCGAAGCAGGTTCTGAACATTATCCCCTTCCCCCTGCAGGTGTATGAAGGCCATGAAACAAAGGATGCTGCTTCGCTGAATGCTGCACTGGACGAGGTATTCACGACCATAACCTTTGAAAAAGCTGCACAGGCAGAAAAGAAAGTCAAAAATACAAAGCTGGACAAGGTGGAAGTGATCATCACAGAACAACAAAAACGGGTGAACGGTCTGCAGAAAGAAGCAGAGGAAGGCCAGCGCAAAGGAGAGCTCTTGTACGAAAACTACCCGGTTGTGACTGAGATCCTTGCAACCATCAAAAAAGCAAGAGAAAAATACACGTGGGCAGAGATTAAAGAGAAATTAAAAGGAAATACCGTCGTTGTGGGAATTGATGAGAAAGAAGGAACGGTGATGGTTGATCTCTAAAGAAACCTTGAGGGGGGAAGCACATACCCCTTAAAGATACCACTTAAGAAGCTTTTAACTTCTGCATCAAATGCTGCCACAAGGTTCGATAGCGGATTATTTCCCGTGTCTTTTGAACCACACGCGTCTTGGAGAGGGTTCGGTTTTTCTGCATGATGTCTTCAACAATCTGACGATCAAAGGTGGTAACCGTTTCAAAATCTTTTTGTGTTGCAGTTGCGAGATCGTAACGAATGAGGGCCTCTTGGGTTTTTGGCGTTCCGAGGTAGCCTGATCTGGTTTTAATCCGCGCAGGATCTTGGAGATAACGGCCATAGGCGGTTCCGGGTGGATTAATGCCTGACGTAACATATTCAGGACTTTCTTCGTTTGCTTTTAACGAACGATTTCTACAGACAATTTTTTGGCTGACTGCACCGTGTTCCAATTTAAAATATTTATCAGGATCAAATGCAGTTTCCCAGCGAAGAGGGAATTTATTGCAGAAATTTGCTTCAACGCCGGTGTTGAGGCGATCTTTGCAGTCCACGAGGTTGTCTCCCCCGTATTTGCAGATCTTAAAATCAATATACATACGCTTCTTTTCCTTATTGCAGATCTCAACGAGAGCAATAAACCTGCCATTTTTGTAGCCTGTCTCAGTTCTGACATCGTAACGCTCATTGCCCAGTTTGTTGCTGATAAAATCAAGAGTGTAATTATAATCTTCAAGGTGGCAGTCTTCTTCTCTTCTAAAGCCGACAACCGGCCGAGGATCCAGCTTCGCTGAAGGCGGGCGTATCGGAACATCAACGATCACTTCTACTTGCTCAGTTTTTGGCACCAGAACTTCCCGCTCAACACTTTCGTTGTAAAACTCGATCTCTTCATACGACTCTTCTGCATCGTACGTTTCTTGAACAGTGTAAGGAACCGTGACAAAGTTTACGACAAGCATAAAAAGAACGGCCAGAATAACGAAGGCGATGATCACATTTGCAAGAAGTTGCCTGCGTTTATGATATTCAATATAGGAACGAACCATGGCCTCTTTTCCCTCTTTTCTCTCTTTTTCCCCACGGGTGGATAGATTCCCTAAGGGCCAGTACTCTTTATAAAGTTTGTTGAAACAATCTTGAAACAATCTTTATATAGTATAAAATGATAAGCAAAAACTATGAGAACAAAACACAGCACGAAATCTCCGAGAGGTGCAAAGGGGGGTGCAGATCTCCATACCCATACGACTGCTTCTGATGGTGTCCTCACACCAACCCAGCTTGTCCAGACTGCAATACAAGCAGGGTTAAAGGCTCTGGCAATTACAGACCACGACAATGTGGAAGGAATCCTTGAAGCACGACTTGCAGCTAAGAAGCAGGGCAAAAAACAGATTGAGATTATTCCTGGCATGGAAATCTATGCACAAGATGAAGAACAGGGATTGTATAATATTCACCTTATTGGTTTATTTATTGATCCTTCAGACATGGCATTCAAAGAGTTTACGCAACTGATGGAACAAGACCGCATCAATCAAAAACAAAAGATTCTTGACAACCTCAAAAAATTAGGATATCCTGTCACGCTGGATGAAGTGAAAGCATTTATGACAGGAAGCATGATGGGGAGACCCCACATCGCGCGTGCGCTGATGAAGAAATACCCGCAAACGTTCAAAACCGTACAGAGCACATTTGACGACTTGCTTGGTGATGGAAAGCAAGCGTATGTTCCGAACCGAAAAAGACTTTCGTTTCAAGAAGCAATTCGCTTGATTAAGAACGCAGGGGGCGTTGCTGTGCTTGCGCATCCGGGAAGATACCAGCATTATTGGCCAAAATTGTTTGAAGTCTTTAAACAGCATGGCGGACAGGCAGTAGAAGTGTATTACAGTTACCATAGAAATATGACCAAGATGGAAGAAAAATTCACCAAAACGCTGAATCAGGAAGCAAAGAAATGGGCAAAGAAATATGGTCTACTGGAAAGCGGGGGATCAGATTACCATGCGCCTGATAAGGGCGAAAAAGTAGGGGGCATCCGAGTTCCTAGTGATACACTGGAGAAGCTGAGGAAGCTTTCGGGTTCTCAGTAGGTTTCAATTTCTCAACAGCTTGCTATTGATCATTCATTTTTTTGTCATTCGCTTTCTCAATAATAATTAAACTCTGTACTTTTTGTCCTCGAAAAAGCCGATAGAATGTTTTGAAAGGATAATTTCTTCTGAGCATGAATTGATAGTCAAATCCGCTGACTTTGTGATGGGGGCACATCTGCCTGAATAAACCAAGCCACCATTCCAAGGGGCGCAGGCGTTCATCGCCACGATCAAGCACCGGGTAGTAGCTGTTCGGAACACTGATCAAAACTGATTTTCGTGCGACACGAAGCTGTTCATCAAGCAGTTTTTTAATCTCTTCATTATTAAAATGTTCAAAGAAGCCCTGTGAGATGGCCATATCAAAGCTTCCATTTTTGAAAGGAATTTTGAATGCATCGCCAAATTTGAATTTGACCGTGCCATTGTAGTGCTTGTTATTTTTCTGGGCTTTTTTGAGGACAACCTCGTTGTTGTCAATCGAAACCACATCATAGCCAAGATGTGATAAGAAGATGGTCATGACGCCGGTTCCTGAACCTACTTCAAGAATGCCTTTGGGCGTTCTCGTATGGATTTCTTCAAAAAACTCAGCACTGTAGAAGTTGCCTAAGAAGTCTTTCATCGGCGTGACTTCTTCGCCATAAAATGAATCCCAGGATGTGATTTCCCCCATAGGGGCGGGGTTGAGGGGTGTGGTTTATATAGTTTTTCCTAAGGCAGGCTTTTCCAAGCTGATCTATCCTGCCTCTTCAAAAAGATCTACAAACCGCTTTATAAAAACTGTTTGAGTAAACCCTTCCAGCACCCGCTTCCTTGCTTCTTTGCCAACACGCGCGGCATGCAGGGGATCCGCTAATATTGCCTGAAGAGCATCTGCATAGGCTTGTTCAGCATGTGCATCACAGGAATAGCCTTGAGAAGGATGGGAAAAAACTTCATTAAATCTGCTGCCAGGACCGATAACAGGTTTCTCGCAGGCCATGGCTTCGAGTGCAGTGAGTACATAATTTGCTTCGAGACCGGCATAGATAAATGCAGTACAAAGATTGTAGAGTGCAACAAGATCCTGATCAGGAATAAAACCAACAAAACGAACCGCATCGCTGATGCCCAACACAACGGCAAGATGTTCAAGCTTCTCTCTGTCAGGGCCTGTTCCTGCAATGACGAGTTTGATCTGTTCCTTGCCTGTTGTAATCCGACCAAGGAGTATCTTAAAAGACCGAAGAATAAAATCAACGCGCTTGGATTGGCCAAGCCTGCATAAAGAGAGAATCACTTTATCAGAAGAAGATAACCCATATTTTTTTCTGAGTTCTGCTACACCCCGAGAAGAGGGATGAAAAAACTCTGCATCGACAAAGGTAGGAATGACAACCGTTTTGTTTTTTACAGCTTCACTATAGATAAAACCTATATCCTGCTTATTGTGTTCACTGATGCTCACGACATGCGTGAACCCACCCATCACTTCCTTGTCCTGATTTTTCCAAGGAATAAAACATTTGAACGCAATCCTTGCCTTAAGCCGACCGAGAAAACTCTTTCCTTCCAGCACGTGCGAGTTTTCTTTTCCATAAATCTCTTGATGATACAAACCATTATCCACTTCAAAGCAATAGGAGATGGTTTTGTTCGCTGTTGCAGTTTTGAAACGAACAAGTGAGGCATCAACGGCAAGCGAAGAAGGCCAGTGGGTCGCAAGAATAACGTCGTAATGACCAGAGAGTTGTTTTCCAATCTGGTTCATATCGCGAACAAGAGCGGGATTAAATTTCTGGCCGAAGACAACGGATTGGAGAGGCTGGTCTCGAACCGTTTTCAGCACAACACCCGAAGGGAGATAATGTTTGAGTGCATCAACAAACCAAGAGGTGTACAGTTCACAGCTTCCACTTCCATATTTTTTGACCACGGCTTCAAGGAGTGAAAACACAATTTTCTCAGCCCCCCCATACACATCGAAAAAAGGGTGGATCACCGCAATACGGAGTTTCTTCATAATTCTCCCTCACCAGAGAGCCAAGTTTGATAAAGCGTTTGATACCCTTCAAACATTTGTTTTTCTGTATACCCTTTTAAAACACGTTGCCGCGCTTTTTTGCCAAGCTCGATTCTTAATTTTTGGTTGTTCATCAACAGCACAATGTTTTCAACAAACTGTTGAGGAGCATAGGGATCAACAATCAAGGCAGCATCCTGTACAATTTCTTTGATAAACGGAAGATTGGTTGTGACAATGGGTTTTTCGCAGGCCATGGCTTCTATCAAAACAAGAGGAACTCCAATCGCGGCGCCACGAGAACGGTAAGGAAGAACAATCACGTCGCTTTCGTTGTAGGCGTGAAGAATGTCATCAACATGACCTGAAACTTGAATGTTCGAACTAAAGCTATGCGCATGCTTTGCAGTGTGCTCAGAATATTTTGTGAGGTACATACGCAAAGAGACCTGAGTTCCAAAGCGCTTGTCAAGCTCAGCAAAAGCTTTGATGACGTCGCTTAAGCCTTTGAGTGGATCATTGTGACCAAAGTAGGAAATAATGAAGGAATCCTTGTTGGTTTTTTTGATTTTTATAGGTTTAAAACGTTGAGGATTGATTCCAATTCGAACAACCGTTGCCTGCGTTAATCCTAATTCTCGCTTTATGGTTTCAGAAGGAACAATAACGTGAGACATCTTGTTCAAAAAAAAGCGCTTGATGCATACGGGAATGAAGGTAGACGCTGTTGCAAAGAGCATCATTTTCAAAGCCCGGTGCAAAGGATGATTTTCATTGCGATACCACCACAGATGTTCCAGATTGTTGCGAATGCAATCAAGAGGTCCTTGATTAATGTGGGAATAGAGGGAATAAAGCGTTTGTTTTCCTTTTCGCATCTGCCAGACAGCAGGAAGAAAACCGCTGGAGTGGATATGGTAAAAATCAGCAGATTTTTGATTTACGACAACATGGACGTGACTGCCCATCTTGGCAGTAAGTGAATCTTTAATCTTCCGTGAGATCTTCATGAGGCCTTCGGTTTCCATGTCGCCAAAATCGCCGATACATGATAAGATTTTTGTCATCGTTGTCTCAACCTCGCCTCAAAATGTGGGAAGAAGTTTCCCCGTATTGAAGGATGGTCTTAAAACAGATCTCTGCAACAGCCTGAGCTGTGCGTTTTTTTGTTATGCTTTTAATTTTATGAGGATGGATGATAGGCAGGATACAGTGGAAAACCAACTGCTGGCGTTCGAGATCGCCGTGGGGGTGGTTGGGCTTTCGCTGATATAAAACACTCGGTTTGTTGTATAAATAGATGACCTGTGTTGGCCGAGGAAAAAAGGTGTACAGAAACATGCGGAACCATTCAGGAACATGTTTCATCACTAGAAGGTCGCTGGAATAACGATCAGTAATGACAACGATATCCGCATGGCGTTTGGGAAAGATATGCATAAAATACCGCAGAAGCAGATCACATGCGAAGACAGGTGCCGCAAAGGTGTACATCAATGAACGCTTCCAGCTAACGGTAGCGAAGGGGTCGTCGCTTACCTCTTTTTGTTGATTATCAATTTTCTCTTCCATGCGTTTGTAGCGTTTTCCAAAAAATTGAATCGGTAGAATATTTTTTCTTCCACGTCCCGTGTATATCAGAGCAGAGCGTATATTATTTTTTTGAAGCAACGAAATAAGAGCGTTGGTTGCTGTGGTTTTCCCTGCCCCATCCATACCGATAAAACTAATTAAAGGGGCAGAACGTAATCTCCGCAATCCGTGCCAGATTGCACTGCACATACGAACATACAATGCAATGAACAAACGCTGAGGCTGCGCCATTAAGAATGCACGTCTCTTTTTTACTGTATAGTTTGAAATATCTTCAAACGCACCATCAAAAAAAAACTTGAGAAACTGCTGGGCAAGATCCTTGCCAAGAAGCATGGTGAGATTCGTTTCGACATAGTTTAAATCAAGTTTGTGCTTTCTTGCTTTTTTTCTGAGGACCTGCAGTTGATCAATAATCTTTTCCCGCAAGAGGCCCTGTTTGTCCAAACCCCCGTGAATAAGCATTGTAACAAGTGTATCTTCATCAGAAATAACAGACCAAAAACCAAGCTTTTGGGAACCAACCATCTTTTTTCGCGCAAAAAGCGTTGAGGCAGGAAGGTAAATAACATGACCCCCGCTAATCCCGCCTATATGGAAATGGAAGCGAAGCAGTTTTTCTTCTTCAGGAAGATACGTGCCGTAGCCTGCATGGTTCGAAAACGGCGAGATAGACTGGCGAAAAAATCCTTCCTGCTTGAGGAGTGCGTGAATGTGTAAAAGATCGGCGCGTTGCACAACTACATCGAGGTCTTTGCCAACTGTTGATGTTCTATCGAACAAGAATTGATAATCACGGAGAATGGTATAGGGGATTCCCTGTTTATGAAACATTGCAAGGATTTTTTTCACGAGTTTTGTCGATGATCGTTCGCGGTTCATGTTTTTTTGGGTCATGTTCTTTGTGTTCATGTTCTTTTTACGTTGTTTTTTTGATGATGCCACGGGAATCAGTTGATACGGTAGTGGATATCATAGTTGATATAATGATTGATATGATTAGTATTGAAGATGTTCAAAACGTTTTCTCCAAGTATGAACGACAACGCGGCGAACAATCGTGTCAATGCGTTTGGCATTTTTTAAAGGAAGAGCGCCGACAAGACGGATGAGATACCGGTACCGAATAAGCTGATTTTTTAATTGTTGTGGAGGAATCGTCTTTCTTCGCTTTGCAAGGGTCTTCAGATCAACATCAAGTAAAAATAAACTGTCAGGACGTGGGAAAAGCTTGACCAGATGTTTCATAACCGCACTAGATGGGGTATAAGGGTATTGACCGTACAGATGATAAAAGGAGCGATCGCAAACAACGAGGCTTCGCTTTCTGAGCCAAGGATAAATATGGAAATAATAGCGAAGTAGATAATCAAAAAAGAGATAAGAGAACATGAGTTCATTTTTCAAGCTGAAGCGAGGAACCGTCTGGTGTGTTTCTTCTTCAAGAGCTTCTTGATAGATCCCCTGGATCCCCTGATCTTTTCTCAAAGAGGACAATACCCAAGAGATAAATTTTGTCAAAGGAAAAAAGGGCTTCCAGCCAAAGTAATAGGTGTGATGGGGAAGGGTAAGCTTGCCTTCAAGCGCTTGATATTTTTCAAATACTGCTTGCGTCAGCGTTGATTTTCCTGAACCATTCACGCCTTCAAAGACAATCAGCAGGCCTCGTTTTTTGAGAGAAATGCGTTTTGTAACATATTGAATGCTTTGTTTTGCAAGTAAAAAAAAGTGGATGAAGGGATTGCACAGGAGCATCTTTCGAAGGGTGTTCATGGCTACCAAAGAAACAGGCAACGAAAAGGGAACAGCATGTTCTTGGGTTGCCAGGTGCATAAACTTTTCAAAGCTAGTATTCCATCCATAGGCTTCAAGTTGTCGCTGAATATATACCTGGTCAAGCTTCCTTTTTTTAAGCTTGTTGAAGATGTGATGCTCGTAGGGCTGTATGGTATAATTTTCAAACAAGATATGGCCTGCGTGAATAAGGAGTATGTCTTCATAACAGGGAAGTAAAAGTCCGGAATAACCCTTATAGGTTTTTGCATGAGCAAGGACTTCTTTTGCAGATAGAGCTTCAAGACCACACCATGCAACCTTGCGTTGGAGATGAAGAACCAGAAGAAAGTCGTTTGTTTTGTCATATTTTACCACCATGGTTTTGTAGGGCTCGTTTTTTTCGCTGAGATACACCACAAAGCCGTCGCGCTTGAGATAGTTGAGAGCACGATCATATTCCCAGGGGGAACCGAACAAAAGGTCTAAACCGCCAATCTCATGGTTCACAAAAGGGGTTTGTTTAAACAGGACAAAACGAAGGCCATAGCGCTGAAGCAGAGTTAAGGAAGGAGCATAAAAAAAAGGAATTTTGAGCTTTTTAAGTGGAGATTTCAAACACAAAAGGCCTTTCATTTGAGAAGACCCCTGTAACCTCTGTAGAGATGATCCTGTTTTTCCCATACCTTTTCCCATACTCCGGGGATCGCCGGCTCATTTATAAATGCTTAGGTAAAGCTTTATAAGGGTCGAGAAGAGCCAACCAGCACTGAAAACACGGTGAAAAATAAGGTGGCAAAACTCAACAAAAAACAGAAAGATCAAAGACAAAAACATGTTGTTTTTACGATTAATGCTATTCAGTTTGCCCGCTATTCCTACCCCATTGGCAAACGTCTTGAAGAACAGGGTTATAAGGTCACCTATATCACCTATTGCAAAGAGTGTGTTGAATTCTTCAACAAGCGCAGAGCATCGTATGAGTATATCATTGATGGAATGGCGCAATGCAAGCTTGAAAAGCCTCTGGTTGAATACCTTGAAGCATTTGAAGAAGAATATGAAGTACCCAGCATGAATCTGCTCCTTTTTGGCGACCGCAACCATGCCTGGTTTTCTGAAGAAAAAGCAAAAGAGAGTTTGGTGCGCCATTTTATGTACTGGGGGAAATTTTTGTCAGAAAACAACGTTGATTTTATTTTAGGAGGGACTGAACGGTTTATCAATGAAGTTCCACGTGCAGTATCCCGCAGATTTAAAACCCGGCATCTCGTTTGCAAGGTCCCACCCATCAAAGGAAATTTTGTTATTAGTGAAGATCATATGGGACGGTGGACAACGCTGAATGATTACTGGAAAGAGCATAAAAATAAACCCCTCACGGCAGCTGAACGAAAACAAGCAGCTGCTTTTATTGATGATCTGATTAATACGAAAAAACGTTCGTATCTCTGTTTTGGAAAAAATACGATCACCTGGCAAGACGTGATGTATTTCTTTGATCGGCTGTATGTCAATCTGTTCACGGAAAAAAGAAAGAACCCCTATGCAAATTTATTCCACATTGCATGGGAGCATCTCCAAAAAGTGATCCGCAAACGCTTTGTTTGGGTGCTGTATAAAAAACCAAAAGAAGGAGAAC
>Ga0209211_10009794_pt1 | contig 12671 bp, 14 predicted proteins | sample RifGroA2_FD_183992 | JGI IMG/M metagenome (GOLD analysis project Ga0209211, IMG submission 183992) | Groundwater microbial communities from Rifle, Colorado, USA - Groundwater A2 (SPAdes) (version 2) | ecosystem: Environmental > Aquatic > Deep subsurface > Groundwater | place: Rifle, Colorado... | reverse complement strand
TAATTTTAATAATGCAAAGTAAACTACCAAAACAACCAACTGGCTCATCGTCAACGGCCACCAAGGCCGGTGATAAATAATATTCAATAAAGAAAATCCGGAAAAAACAGTTGCCAAAATTGCGGTCCTTTCATCAAATAATTTTCTTCCAATAAAATAAACCGCCAACACTGACAAAACTCCAACCACCGCTGCTGCATAAGCCGGCCCAACCGGACTTAAATTAGATAAGGCATAAGGAATAGCCGAAATATAAAAAAACAACGGCCCAACGTTTATTCCGCCCGGAATCGCCCCGCCGATTAATAACGGCCGGTGATCAACCAACATTCTCCTGACCAAAAACGCATCCCGCTCCTCATCTAACATGAAATACCCAAATTCTGGTATTTTCCAAAGCCTAATAGCTCCCGCTATTAAAATGAAAATCAGAAATAGTTTATACAAATATTTAACCTTCATCTCTTGACACAAACTACCATTGTCATATGACCAAGATATCTATCCGCCAATTTCAACCACCAGGGTCTTCTATTAGAATTACTCTCCTTGTCATTCCAGTGTAAACGGGAATCTATATAGATTCCGGATCGAGTCCGGAATGACGGCGAACAGTGAGTTTTTAGTAGAACCAATAAATTTCGCAAAAAAGGCAATTCTTCTTTTATACTTTTATAGGCATCATAGTGAAAACTGCCGACTATTTTAAAACCGGATTTTTGAATAAGATCTTCGATCTCTGCTTGAGTGAAAGCATATTGATAGAAATCCAAGCCAACCGGCGAACCACGGTAAAAACCAAATAAATTTTTTAGCCTCCTTAGCAAATTAAAATATGGCACTGAAATAAAAGCCACCCCGCCTCTTTTTAATATTCTATTTGCTTCCCGTAAATAATCCCCAGGCCCCGATTTAAAATGTTCAACTACCCCTAAAGAAATATATCCTGAATAATACCCGTCTTTGACTTTTAAATTCCTGACGTCACCGGTTCTGACTTTTAATTCCGGGAAACGCTTCTTGGTTAAACCAACCGCCTCTTTACTCCATTCCACACCTTCAACATCATATCCCCGCCGTTCAAGCGCCAAAACGTAATACCCTAATCCGCAACCGGCTTCAATTATTCTTGCTTTCTTTGGCAGAAATTTAATAAACGATTCTTCGAACCACCCTAAAAATCCTTGTTCTGCTTTTCCCCAATCTACCGATTTAATAGATTCCCGCCAATGCCGGCTCCAAAATCCGGAATTTGCTTTTACAGAATAGTATGCCAATCTCTTGCCGTCGGATATAATCATGGTTACTGTGATATCTTACCTCAAAGAACTCTATAAATTCCGCGAGTTGTTGTGGGTCCTAACCACCAGAGAACTTAAAGTCCGCTATAAACAAACTTCGCTCGGAGTTCTTTGGGCAATTATTCAACCTCTTTCCTTAATGCTTATTTTTACAATGGTTTTCAGTTACTTTACTAAGATAAATTCGGAGGGCCTGCCATATCCAATTTTTAGCTATACGGCTCTTTTACCGTGGACATTCTTTCAAACAGCGGTTCAATTTGGCAGTATGAGTGTTGTCAATAACTCCGGATTGGTAACCAAAGTCTGGTTCCCAAGAGAAATCCTCCCATTGTCTTCTTTGCTGGCTGCCTTAGTTGATTTTTTGATAGCCGGAATATTGCTTATTGGCTTAATGATATTTTACGGAACCGCTGTCACTCAAAATATTTTTTGGCTTTTACTCCTTATTCCCCTTCAAATGATCATTACCGCAGGAATCAACTTTTTACTGGCAGCTTCGGTTGTAATATTCCGGGATCTGAAATTCGTCATTCCCCTTGGTCTGCAAATTCTGTTTTATGCCACTCCAGTCATCTATTCCATCAATGTTATTCCTGACCGATTTTTCAAGCTTGTTCTGGCCAATCCTCTAACCGGCCTCGTCGACAGCTACCGTAAAATTCTACTTCAGGGACAACCGCCAAACTTCTATTACCTTTCTTCCAGCTTGATTACCGGACTGGTGTTATTGATATTGGGATACTGGTTTTACAAACGGGTGGATAAAAAATTTGCGGATATAATTTAGCCATTAAAACACGAGAGCACTAGAGCACTAGAGCACTTGTTTTCATGCTTTAATGTTTTAATGTTCTCATGCTTTAATGCTTTAATGATTTAATGATTTAATGCTTTAATGAATTAATGAATTACTCTATGAAACCAACATCATTTAAGGATCAACTTAAGCATAAAATGGACGAGTACGTTCATTTTATTTATAAAATCAGCAGACAATTTCCAAAAGATGAATTATACGGTTCTGTGTCTCAAATCCGGCGAGCAACTTTATCGATTATATTAAACTATATAGAAGGTTTCGCCAGAAGAAGACCAGCGGTCCAACTAAACTTTTTCGAGATATCTTATGGCTCATTAAAAGAATCGAAGTATCTCTTGGATTTTTCCAAGGCAGAAGGTTGGGTAAATATAGTAGATTACAATAAAGGGATAGAGCTTGCCGACGAGATCGGAGCCATGCTTTGGACCGAAATATCATCTTTGGAAAAGAGCCTTAAGACACAAGAACACGAGAACATAAAAACACTAGAACACTAGAGCATTAAAACACCAGATCATTTGTTTTCATGCTTTTATGTTTTAATGATTAAGTGCTTTCATGCTTTAATGTTTTAATGTTCTCATGCTTTAATGCTTTAATGTTCTATAGTTTTGCGTCAGGATTCCCCAAAAGAACCTGATTCTTTCTATTAGCCCATAAATAAGGCGCCGCATCTTTTTGGTTCTGGGCGGCTTTAGTCGACAACATAAACCAAAAATTACTCCGCATTGCGTTTTGGGATTTTTGATAAGCAGCCTCAACTATATTTCCTTTAATCAGTGATATGGGGATTAAATTCGACGGCTCTAGAAATAATATAGCCACTTCATCACTAAGCGGTTTTGTAATCTTGGAGGGCGAGTAACAAAGGATAAATTTTTTCTTATATCCGACAAAAGCAGCCGTTCCATTTCTGACGGACGTTTTACCTAAAATACTGGCGGCGTCGCAACTTCTGGCATAGACAATACTGCCCTTAAGAAGATTGTCGTTTAGATTGACCTGGATAATAATTTCATTTCCATATCCTGTTATCGCATCGGCACTTCCATGTCCGTTTAAAAATACCAGTTTGGGATGATGTTTTTTAACGTAACTGACAAAAACTCTATAGTTAGCCTTAGCCCCGGACAAATCTAAGATTTTAAACCCTTTTCTCTTTGCTAGTTTTACCACAAGAGCGGCCCAATAAAACAAATAGTTGGTAATCAAATCGTGGTTAGGTCGGGTAACCAAAAGAGTTTTAGCCTGCATTCGACGATTGGTAAATTGCTCCCGAAGCCATATCTCTTAAATATTCGAGGTGAATATTCATAATCTCCTGTCCCATTTTATCTTCCTTGGTCACTTTTTCGAGCATTTCCTGTTTGGAAAGTTCTGTTGATCCGATGGCAACGCCTAAATCTTCTGACGCTGTTTTAATTCGGGCTAAAACTAAATTCTTGAGGTCAGCCCGGACTTCATCGCTCAAAATCAATTTTGTTGATGGCTTAGGATTAATTTTCATTTAACTATCCCCAATCCAATTAATTTATCAAGGATCCGTCTTCCCATCAAGGTATCGTTTTCGACTTCTATCTTAACAGCATTCCATGTCAGCGATTCATCGTCTATAACGATAATAATTTCATTTCTTTGATTAAGCGGTAAATTGGCGTATATTTGCAGGAATTTTGTTTTCACCAGATCGTTTTCCATAGTATAAATCATTATAAGATCGTCAATTGACCAAGTCAATATAACGAATCTAATATAATCTCATATAATCAAAATATAAGATAATTTATGACAGAAATTATCAAAGAAGATATAATTTAAACATGAAAGCACAAAAGCACGAGAACACTTATTCATAAAAATACCAGGGCACAAAGACATTAAATCACTAGAACACTTGTTTTAATGACTAACGACAACTAAAATCCCGATTTAATTAATTTGCTTTCCTTCTAATAAGAAAGGAACGTTTTTCTCGAACCCGAACATTTTTTTAAATTTAGAAACTATATTGAGTTCTTCGGGGAATACTCCGATAATTTCCAAGCCGATCGGCGCGCCCTGTTTATCTTTGACAATTACGTCATTAGAGTAAGGAGAATTCACTTCTTCAGACGCAAAAGCTCTGGTAGGGCTACCCCACCAAATATTCATGGTATTTCCAACCGGATCGAGCAATACTTTTACTTTGGCCATAGTTTTTCTCCTTTATCAATCACTTTTTTCGTCTGATAAACCGTCACCACAAATCCATTGCCGTTTAAATGCTTAGATACTACTATGAGTATATCACCATCCATTTGTTTGCGGTAAAGCGCGATGGTCTCATCTTTTATGCTTCTAAATACGCTATCTGGTTTTTGTAAGACCTGCCGGACTTCCCGAACGCCATATTTTAGTTCCTGATGCTTTTCTGTTTTTATTTTCTCCCAATATTGTTTTGATGTCCTGATTATTTTTCCGAATACATCGGTGACTTCAAAAAGCTGGTCAGCGGAAACAATATTTTTCATTAATCAGGATTATCCTTTCGCATATAATTCTACAATAAATGTAATGTTACAATGTTTCAATGGCTAATCCGGTTATAAACTTCCACCAAGTCTCCAAGCAATACGTCAAGCAACGCCTGCGCTACGGTATGTTGTCGGAGACTATCGCTCGGCTATTTATCCATCAACCATCAACCATCAACCATAATATTATCAAGGCCCTCGACAACGTCAGTTTTGAAGTTAAAAAAGGCGAGACCCTAGGAATCATCGGTCCAAATGGTGCCGGGAAAAGTACTATTTTAAAATTAATTTCCAAAGTTACGGTTCCCGACTCCGGAGAAATTACAGCCACCGGCAAGATCGGTGCTTTAATTGAACTTGGAGCCGGCCTGCATCCAGAATTAACCGGCCGGGAAAACATATTCCTTTATGGCGCTATTTTAGGAATGAAGAAAAAAGAAGTTGAAGCAAAATTTAAAGCCATTACCGATTTTGCCGAAATCAACGACTTTTTGGATATGCCGATAAAACGCTATTCCTCCGGCATGTACGCCCGGTTAGGTTTTGCGGTCGCCGTTAACTTGGAACCTGACATTTTATTAATTGATGAAGTATTAGCAGTTGGTGATGAAAGTTTCCAAAAAAAGTGTTTTGCCAAAATGAAACAGGTAAAAAATAGTGGAACTACAATTGTATTTGTATCTCACAATCTGGAATGGATTTCGGCTTTGTGTTCTAGGACTATTTGGCTTCAGCATGGAACGATTCAAAAAGACGGTTTACCAAAACAAGTCATCTCCGCCTATCAGGCTAGTATATGAACAAGAAAATACTTCTTTTGACAGCTATTTTAGGAATTTTTTTCTTCGCATTAAAAAACAAAAAACAAATCAGCGACAAAGAGTATGCTACTCAAGTTTTGGATCAATATATCCGCTACTATTGTCCGAAAGACGGTGTTTGCAGCCACCGCCAAGCTCTAGACAGGATGCAACGAGATTGGCCTCATATCTATAAATTAGGATTCTCTATTTTGGAGGAGAATGAATAAGCGGCTTTTATTTTGGCTGATTTTTGTCGCCGCCTGGTATTTAATTCCCTGGTGGAATAAAGTTTATTTCCTTTGGGATGATATTGAACTGCTGATGCGCTTCAGACATCCGACCGTTGAAACATTCTTGGCTTCACACCAATATCAGTTTTTTCCGGTTTTTAAATTATTTTATTGGCTCGAAGTTCAACTTTTCGGCGTCAACCCCTCGGCTTTTCTAGCCGTATCCGTCGGACTGCATTTAATCAATATCTGGCTGGTTTATGTTTTAATGAACAAATTAACTAAAAACAATCTGTTGTCTTTTCTGGCTTCCGTATTGGTTAGTTTTAATAAATCGTATTTTACCGTCATCTTCTGGCCGACGATTCAAACCCATATTCTCCTAACCACTTTTTCTTTATTGAGCGTTTTAATCCTATTGAGCATAAAAAACTATTACTCTTTTCCTAAAACCCTATTACTATTCTTATGCTTAACTTTGGCCGGATTGTCTCTTGGGTTTGGCATCGGAATCGGAGCTTTATTAGCTATATTTGCTGGCTTCTTTTTGCCAAAAATCAGAGGTAAAATATCCGTTATTGTGGCCGGACTGCTTTCCAGCCTAGTACCGATTACAGGAATAATAATTTTTTCATCGAGAGAACTGGAACAAAATCAGTTACTGCAATTGTCTGTTAGAAAAATTTGGAATATTTTATATTTTACCGCGGTTGGACCGACACAAGCGATAATAAACCGATTTCTGATTCCGGGTTTTATTCCAAATATTTACAGCCCTTTTAACATTGCGATTATGATTATTTTGCCGGCGGCAGTCTTTGGCTTGATTCTGTGGATAATATACAAAACCACAAAATCACACCATGTTGAGTTAACTTATCCCTTATTATTTTTTGGAAGCTTAATTATAATGCCATATTTTATCGCTTCCTTAGCCAGATCCGGGCCAGGAGCACTAGGAGCGTTAGCCGAACGATACGTCTATTTCCCTTTTTTCTTTTTCATACTAACTCTTATTTACAGTCTGTTTTTAACCGAAAAAATTCTTTTCAAGGGTAAAAACCCCATGACATTGAGAAAATATTCGGTGGCGGTTTCTGTATTATTGTCTATAGGACATCAAATATGGCTATTTATTTTTACCAATAATCTCTTTATATAAAAGTCAGCACTTTCACATTTTTCTGGCAACCACTACCAGCTCATCGTGCAAATTAAACCATCCTGCCAACTTTGTCATCCATCCAATCGCCACCGCCATAATTTGTTGTTTAATTTCGTCAAAATGATTATCCGCAATTGTTAACCTTTGCCGGACATTAGTTGTATCGACAATATCCGATCCCTCCCACAGAATTGGAACAAATTTATGTTTATTTAGCAAAACAGCTAGGGAACTTTGGTTATAATGGAATAAGTGCCCGAAAGCATTATTGGTCTGAAACAACTCCTCCAATGGAAAAACTAATTTCCCATTTGTCATTCTTGCCAATTGATAAGAAAGCATAGAGATAAGACCACTTTGGTTAGGGACAGAAAGAATCAGTAACCCTGATCTTGTTAGCTTTTTTGAAACTTTATTTAAGATTGCATGCGGATCACTGAAGTGCTCAAAAACATTCCAAAATGTAATCATATTGAACAATCCCTGAACACGATCAACTTTATCGGCTGCAAATGGATAGAATTTATGTTTTCTATTTACTATGCCTTTCATACTCGGAGAAGGATCTATCCCAACAGTCAATATTTTATTTTTCTTAACAACATTTAAAAACCATCCTGCCGCGCAACCAATATCCAAAATCGATTTAACAGCGAAAAATAATTTTGGATGGCTTTTAATAAACTTACGGTGAGTTCTCAATCTAAACGGAGCATAATATTTTATCCATTGGTCGACCGGATAAACATCAAAGAAGTCACCTCTTCTGTTATGGAAATCAGGGGAACAGAAAACTACCCTGCACGAATCACATCTATATAATATCGTTACCGACAATTTAACTATTTTTTTACATGGGTCTGAGCAAAGGCAAATTGGACAAACCACAGATTTCGACATAAACAGAATAATAACATGAGATTAATTAAACATTCCGCTACCTGGCTTACCATCGCTATGCTTCTAATTTTCTCAGTTGTGATGCTAGCTAATCTCGGCAATATCGCTTACTGGGAGGACGAGGGGGAAACGGTTCAACTGGGAAAAAGTGTTCTCAAATTTGGGTATCCTAAAGTTTTTGACGGAAAAAGCTTTATTTTGATTGATGAAAATTACCGCTCAGATAATTTTGCCCGGCTAACAAGTCCGTATCTTCAATTTTACCTGGCGGCTTTCGGAGTTAAATTAGCCGGAACATCTGCTAATACATTTTTGGTACGGCTACCTTTTGCATCGACGGCAATTTTAGGAGTTTGGATATCTTGGTTTATCTTTAAGAAGCTTAAATACTCGCGCTTTTCTCTCTTTCTCTATTCTCTATTTCTATCTACCTCGGTCCAACTTTATCTCTACTGGCGCCAGGCCCGCCATTACGCCCTCCAGTTTCCGTTAAGCCTGGGATTCCTGTGGTCGTATTTAAACCTTGATAAAAAATGGGGACGGATCATGTTTTTGATATTTGGCTTTCTGTTTTATCACGCTTATTATCCCGGTTTCGCCGGATTTTACTTGGGTATTTTAATCCACGCTCTTATCAGAAAATATTTTGACAGAAGATATCAACTTAAACCGTTGATAAGAAACACCTTAATTCTAATTACAATTCATTTTCCGGCAGCGCTTTATTTAAGACACTACGGTCAACTCCCCAACAATGGCTATTTCAACACCTTGGCAGCTTACCTGATGGACATCAACTATTTTGGATATTTCAAAATTGCGGTTGTCAGTGTATTTGCGCTCATAATTCTGAAAAAGTTTAACCTTGCTACGGCAGGGTTGAATCTTAAAAGATTATTTAGCGCTTATGACTATTCGCTTTCGCTATTCTCTCTGGTAATAATATCTCATATTTTGTTTGCCTCATTGGGAGCCCATAATCAAAGATATATCAGTGTTTTAATTCCTTACTTATTTTTAATAGTAGCGGTTTTATGGAATCTTCTGACTAAAGCCATCGCTGCCCGTTTCAGGGTCAATTTAAAGATTTGCCGGATAGCCTCCCTGCCACTACTCGTCTGGCTAATGGCTTACTCTCATCCACGCTTTTTCTCCGAAATTCAAGCTTTCACTAAAGAATTAAGAAGTGAGTACTATGGCCCCATCGAAGGCATTGTCAATACTATTAGCGGAGTTCAAGGATTAAAACGGATTGATCCTAATCTGTCAAAACAGCCGGAAACTTTAATCGCTACCAATTTCGAAGACGGAGCAATTTATTCTTATCTTGACAACCCATTCTTAAATTCGCTGGCTCCGACAGATCAATATAAACACGGCTCTCGCCTGCCAGACTGGGTGATTATCCGAAAAAATTGGGGACAAGAAGAATATCTCAATTCATTTTTAAAAAAAGGAAATTATGAAAAAATAGAAACTGCGTACTGCGACCTGCCCTACGAAAACGTCTACCTCGTCAGAACTCACAACTTTCAAACAGTCACCGATTGTCCGGAAGGATATTTAACTCTTTACCACCTTGTGCCTTAATTACTTCAAGTGCTTTATTAAAACTGCTCATTGAAACTCCAAGATCCTTTTTTAACTTACTGTTGGACAATCCAGCGTATCGCGGATAAGGCCGGCCGCCAAATTTGAGATAATCGGCAAGTTTTTGCGGCCGGATAAGTTTTTCATCAAGATTAAAAATCTTAGCTATTTCTCCGGCAGCGATATAAGGAGATAACGGAGTTGACCCCACCAAATGGAAAATTCCTACCGGTTGCTTTTCCAAAATCACTCTCACGGCAAAAGCGATATCGTCAATGAAAGTCGGTGTAAAAATTGTATCTTCAAACATTGAAATCTTTTCCCCTAAGCGTAACTGACCAATAATTTTTCTGACAAAATCCTTCTTTAAATCAAACTTGGCCCGGAATGGATATGAGAATCTAACAATTGCTGACCGGCATCCTGAAGCTAAAATTTCTTCTTCAGCCCAGAGTTTTGTTTGTCCATACCACTCAATCGGACCCGGAGAGTCATCTTCTACATACAACGATTTATTTTTACCGCTGAAAACCGCGTCTGTAGAGGCGTGGATCAAGCGCTTCCCGTTTTTTTGACAAGCCCGGGCAATATTCCGCGTACCCAACACATTAATCCTGTAGCAGGCTCCATTTTTATCTCCCCACTCTTTATCCGCTGCATTCAAATCGGTAAACGCCGCCAAATGCAACACTGCTTGCCCACTGAATGAAGATATTGCCCTATCTACTTTGTCCGGAGAAGTAATATCAAAACCGTCTTTATGCCTTAACGGTAACCAATCAAAATCACCGCTGGTGAGCTCCACCAATCTGGAGCCGATCAACCCTGTCATTCCTGTCGCAATCACTTTAATCTTGTCGCTCATATTCTAGCGCTCTTATTTCTCATGTTCTCGTATTTTAATGCTCTAATGTTTTAATGTTTCTTCGCTACCGTTAATAAAATCGGCGACGCTTTCATCCAGTATAAAACAACAGAAAGCGGAAGAGTAAAAATTAGAAGTGAAAATAAAATAACTGAAACTAAAATTGCCGACAGCGCTCCATTGCTGGTTGACGCCACAAAATTAAGTTTCGCGGAGATTAGATACATAATACTTTGGGCCAAGCCAACCGGAGTATATTCCGGGGCATACAATTGTCGTCGCTCAATCACCTTAAAACCACTTTCCTCCAGTAAATTGGCCAATCCTTTAGGGGTAAAATGAGTCAAATGCCGGGGAGTATCTAAGTGAAACCATTTTGACCCGAATATTAATCTTTCCGGACTAGAATAATTCGGACATTCAATGATTACCACGCCATTTTTCTTCAATGTCTTAAATATTTTTGTCAATGCTGAAGAAGGATTAGAAACGTGTTCCAAGCTCTCCCAAAATGTCGCTATATCAAAAGTGTTTAGGTTTAGCTTTACTTTTTCTATTCCCCCAATCAAAATGCTGTTCGACACAGCCCCGGAAAATGAAGTCTCTACCCCGGTATAAATGAATTCCGGCAAGAAAGAGCTGATTGAACCGTTTCCGCAACCTATATCCAGTAACTTCCCGGATTTTTTATACTGGCGGATGATGCTCGGACGCCTGAACTGAAGAAGATTATAAATAAATGATTTTAACGGAGAATAATAAGTTTTTGGATAGTATTTAGACAGATCTTTGGGCGCCGGAACCGTAAACCCATTTTGACAAATAGTACAAAAAAACACAGAAAACTGTTCTCCGCTGACTCCGTCTTTAACTACGCTTTCAAATCTGGTTAACTTTTGGCCACATTGCGGACAAGGCGCAGGCTGAATTTTCAAAAAAGGACCGCGCTGGAAACGCAGGAATTTTGCCATTAAGTATTGCCAAAGTGTTTTGAAAGTCCCTATGGCATAAATGGCGCTGCGGCGGAAATCAGCCGTATGCATCGCCGGATGATAACGGCATGAGACTGGCACTTCGGCAATTTTGAAACCCCAATAAACCGCCTGAACAATAATTTCAAAACTAAATAAATAGTCATCTGAATTTTGCCTAAACGGAATGCTTTCTAATAATTTACGGGTATACATTCTAAAACCGGAATGGAACTCACTCATTTCGATCCCCAACACCAACTCATCCATGAACGACATTGCCCTATTAGCAATGAATTTAGATAAAGGCATTTTATTCTCTATCGCAGTTTTTGGGAAAATAAACCTTGACCCTAAGGCAAAATCGAAACCATCCCGGGCCTTTTCAATAAATAATCTTAAATCTTTTGGATCATATTGATCATCCGGATGATACTCAATTATGATGTCTGCTCCCGCCTCCAGAGCCTTAGACAGACACACCTTGAGATTACCGCCATACCCTAGATTGATTCGATTCCGGTAAACTTTTAACGGTAATTTTTTGGCCTTATTAACCGTATCGTCCCGACTTCCGTCGTCAACCAGAATTACTTTATCTATTAGATCTCCGGGCAACTTACGGTAGGCAGCTTCAATTGTCCTGGCAGCATTTAAAGCCGGCATGACTACTACAACTTTTAACTTTTTGGCAACTTTTCTCACAGGTTTTAAAATTTTGACTTCCGGAACCGGCAATATAAATCTCCCACCGGACTTTTCATATTCTGACTGTTTCTTAACTATCTCATCAGCAAAGTTCCAGGCCAACAGAATCGTATAATCGGGCTTCTTTTTAAGCAGATCTTCTTCCGGATAAATCGGGATATGGTGACCGGGAGTAAATAGTCCCTGTTTGTATGAAGTCGAATCAACAATAAAATCAATCTGTTTATTTCCGATTCCGCTATAACTTAATAAAATATTTCCTCTGGCAGAAGCCCCATATCCGGCAATACTTTTATTTTGTTTTTTTAATTTAATAATTAAATTTCTAATATCATCTTTAAGCTTATATACTTGGCCGGCAAATTTTTTATAAGTCCCGAAATTACCTAAACCCAATTTATCTTCCAGACTTGCTAATTCATTGATTGAATTTGATCCTTCGGGGTAATCAGAATCGTTGCGGGCAATTGAGACTCTTAGGGCTCCACCGTCAATCGGAGTCCTATGAACGTCTATTATTCTCAATCCCCACTTATCAATAATTTTTGTTAGGGGATAAATTGAAAAATATGACAAATGTTCATGATAGATGGTATCGAAAAGTTTCTTTTCGATCAGATCAACCAAATATGGAAACTCGCACACAAAAATACCATTTTTATCCAGTAATTCTTTGACGCCGCGGAAAACGCCATGTAAATCATCAATATGCGCCAAAACATTTGTAGCAGTTATATATGAAGCGGATCCGAATTTATTTTTAATTTTTTTGGCGGTTTTGAAATTAAAATATCCTGTAAAA
>Ga0209211_10009793_pt1 | contig 12673 bp, 11 predicted proteins | sample RifGroA2_FD_183992 | JGI IMG/M metagenome (GOLD analysis project Ga0209211, IMG submission 183992) | Groundwater microbial communities from Rifle, Colorado, USA - Groundwater A2 (SPAdes) (version 2) | ecosystem: Environmental > Aquatic > Deep subsurface > Groundwater | place: Rifle, Colorado... | reverse complement strand
TCGGGCACCTTGGCGGCGAGCGCCAGCGCGTCCTGGACGTTCTTGAGCTGCGACGGGTCGCCGTGGCGCGCGTAGAGCTCGGGTGCGATGGCCATATAGCCGAGCTTGGCCAGGCGCCGCGCGGTATCCTTGATGTATTCGTGGACGCCGAAGATCTCATGGATGACCAGGATCACCGGCGGCTTGGCGACGCCGGCAGGCTGGGCACGGTAGGCGGGCATGGCGCCGTCGGCTACCGGTACGCTGATTTCGCCGGCCGTGAGGCCGCTGGTGTCGGTGACGATGGCGGTCTGCGCCACGACCGGGCCGGCGGCCAGCGTGAAACCCGCGGCCAGCGAACTGACCAGGAAGCCGCGGCGGTCGAAGGGAACGGCAGGCAGCAGGCTGTCGAATTCGGCGTTCTTCATATTTGTTCTCCTCGTGCTTGGGGAGGAGTCACATTACGCCGGGCCACGCGGATTTTCAACGCAGGCCCGCCGGCGCGGGGCCGGCATTCCCGGGAGCCTGCCTAGCCGCCTACAGCGTGCACTCGCCTTCCTTGGCCTTGCCGATGCCCTGGCCGCCGCCCTTGTTCTGGGAAATGGCGGGGGGCATGGTGACCTGGATGCCCTGCTGCGGCGGCACCACCTGGGGCACGGTTTGCTGCGAGGCGACGAAGCCGAACTGGCCGGCAGTGATCTGCACCTGGCCGGCACCGTTCCTGACCACGATGGCGCCGTCGGCGACATCGAGGTGCAGGCCGTTGGCCGGCGGCTGGCCGGTCACCGTCGGCACGTTGCCGCAGTCGCCCTGGCAGAGCAACGCACCGAAGTGCGTGCCGCGGATGCCGATGGTCGCCGTCGCCGTCGAGAAATTCACCTTGTCGCGGTTGCGCTTGCCGATCAGGCCCGTCACCGCCCGCAGGCCGCCCTTCAGCATCGAGAGCAGCACGTTGTCGCTGTCGGGCTTGGCCTGGTTGAAGGCATAGGACTCGACCTTGAGTTGGGAGCCGGGACGCAGCACCACTTCGCCGCCGTCGGCGAACTTGACGCGCGCATAGGTCTCGGCTTCCGTCGTCAGCAGGTCGCCTTCCTGTATGGCCGACTTGACCGAGAGCAGCTTGGTGGTGCCGTCGGCGCGTTTGACGGAGAGCGTGCCCGACAGGTGCGTGATCTGCCCGGCCTGCTGGGCCTGGGCGGAGAAGACGAAGCCGAGCGCGGCGATCAGGAAGAAGAGCTTACGCACTGCACTTGCCCAAAGGTTTCTTGCCGGAGGATTTGTCATCTTTCTTGTCGCCTTCCTTGGAATCGGCCGTCTTCTCGCCCTCTTTCGCGTCGCCTTCCTTGGTTTCATCGGAGGCGGACGTCGTGCTGCTGGTGCTGTCCGTCGTGGACGTCGTATCCGAACTGGCAGTGCTGTCCGTAGTGGACGTCGTCGTGCCCGAGCTGCTGGTGCTGTCCGTCGTCGTCGCGCCGCCGAATTCGTCGGTGCCGCCGCCGACGGTCTGGGTGCCGAGCAGAGTCAGGCTGCCGCTGTCGCCGCTGGTCGTCGTGGTCGTAATGGTCGGTGGCGGAATGTCGCTCGTCGATGTCGACGTGTCGCTGGTGCTCGCGCTCGTGGTGCTGTCGGTAATGGCCGCGGTGACGGCGCCCGTCACCACGGGATCGATGACGGACAAGGCATACCAGACGTCCAGCCCCGCACCCAGGGTCGCGGGCGTCGAGTGGTTGCCGCGGAAGAAGCCGCTGCCGTTGGCCACGGAGGTGGTGGTCTCCACGCCGTCGATGAAGACGCCGCCGGACGAACGGGACAGGAAGTCGATGTAAGTGGCGCTCGCGCCGCCGGACTGGATGTAGGACGCCGACAATCCGGCCGTGTCGTTCAGGTAGATCGTCGCGTTGGTGCCCAGCAGCGCGAGGAAAACGTTATAGCCGGACGAGATCGTGGCGCCGTTGTTCATGCGGATGTCGCCGCTGACGGCGCCGTAGATGTTGCCCGCGGACGACTGTATGCTGGAACCGGTCATGGTGAGGCTGCCGGTGAGGAAGCCGACGCCGGTGGCGCCGCTGACGCTGCCGCCGTAGATGTTGATCGCCCCCCCCGTGAATATCGGGATATCCGCCAATAGCGAGGGCGTCTCGATATCGTCCGCTTTCTCGACCAAACCTGCCGCCATGGCTACGTAGCCGTTGGAGTTCACGTTGTTGTTGATTGTCAGCGTGCTGTTACTGAACATCCCGGTGAAATACGTCGTGGTCGGGGTGGCGGCATTGATCGTCAGGCTGCCCACGGCCCAGAGTCCCAGCTCGTAAAGAGCGCCAGGCGAACTGACCCCGCCGGTAAAGTTCAAATTTCCGCCGGCGCCGATGTATACGTTGTTGCCGATGAACGTCGATGAGCCGCCCGTAGTCACGTTGCCGCTGGCATAGAATTCGACGAAGTTGCGATACACGCCGCCGCCACCGGTCGAGTAATCCCATAGATCGACCTCGGGCGCATCGCCGGTATGCCTGACTTCAATGCCGCCACCATAGGTGGTTGCCGTGGCATTCACCGTCGCCGCGATGCGCGCGGGCGTCCCGGCGGTATCCGTGCTGATGGCGAGACAGAAGCCGGAAGTGCAGGAGGAGTTCGGGTCGGCGCCGTAGTAGCTGGTCAGGCTGATGTTGCCGTTCGACTCGATATTGATTCCGGGGGTTCCGGAAGATTGCCAGTTGTCATCCCAAATCGAATAGGCCGCGGTGATCGTCACGTCCCCCGGTGCCTTCAGGTAGCCGATCCCGACGGAACCCAGGGAAGATGTCGCAGAGATTGACTTTCCGGCGCCTGTCGTGATGACGCTGCCGTTGCCCAGATAAACGCCGGTGTTGCCGCTGAATGAGATGTTCCCCGCGGTCTGCAGCATCAAGCCGGTGGTCGGTTGGGTAGTGGCGGTGCCGTTCCAGTTACCGGAGATGTAACCGGCGGTGCTGAAGGTCAAATCACCGCTGTTGGTCGTAGTCCATGGATTGGTCTGCTGAAAAAAGATATCTCCGCCATCGCTGGTCTGCACGGTCACGTTGCCGGTGAGCTGCCCAGCGATGGTCGCCCAACTTACGATCGATCCATCGTCAGGGGAAGTAAAGGTGCCGCCATATGTGAAGCTGGAGCCTCCAGTATCGGTAATCGTGAGACTTATAGGATCCAGCAGCCAACTTCCCCAGATACCGTTCGCCGCAGAGGTATCCACCTTGATGCCTTCGACGTCCAGATAGCGGTGGCCGGAAGTCTCTATGAAGCCGCCATTGCCGGAAAGCGCGCCGCCTCTGGCGGAGATGTTGCCGTAGGCACGCGTGGTGTCGTCGGCCCAGACGATGACCTTGCCGCCGTCGCCATTGACGAGGGCATCGGCCTTGATCGACGCCTGCGGCCCGAAGTAGCTGATGTGGGCGTTCTGTACGTCGGGGTTCTTGCCCTGGTAGTCGCCGCCGACCAGCACCGTGCCGCCGCCGTTGGTGCCGGAAACATCGATGCTGGCGCTGTCTGTCACCGCGACACGGTTGCCGAGCACCTCGACCTTGCCGCCCTGGGTGCCGGTGGCGACGATGCGGCCGGCGCCATCGACATAGGTGTCCTGGCTCGCCTTGAGGAAGACGCGGCCGCCCTCGCTGACCACGCTGGAAGCATCGAGGGTGCCCGAGTTCCGGACGATCACGCCGGCGATGCCGATGCGGCCGGCCTCGGCGACGATGCTGCCGAGGTTGGTCGCGTTGCCGGCGCTGCCGGTGATCTCCACCCTGACGCCCGGCGTGCCGGTGTCGACGAGATTCACCGTCTGGCCGGCGGCGAGTATGGTTTCGCCGCCCGGCGTTTTGATGACGCCCTCGTTCGTGACGTTCGCTCCGACCAGATAGACGCTGCCGCCTATGGGCGTCTTGATCTCGGCGCCGCTTTCGATCGTGACGCTGCCCACGCCCGGCGTGTTCCCGAAGGTCAGCCGGCCGGCGAGGAAGTCGGCATCGCTGATGGGGAGCGTGGAGGCGACGAAGCGGGCGGTGTCGATCACCGCGCCGGCGCCGACGAGAATGCCCGAGGTGTTGATCAGCCAGACCTGGCCGTTGGAACTCAGCGTGCCGTAGAGGCGCGATGGGTCGTTGGTGACGACGCGGTTGAGGACGGAACTGGACGCCGAGGACTGGATGAAGCGCGTGGTTTCGCCCTTGTCGATGGAAAACTTGTCCCAGTTGATGATGGTGCCGTTGCTGTTGGTGATGTTGAGTACGTTGCCGTCCCGGTTGAAGGTCGCCGCCCCATTCGTGACGACCGGGTTGATGGGGTTGGCCCAGGCCGGCGCAGTGGCATAACAGGCGGCAACGGCGGCCGTCAGCAGGCGGGTGCGGGCATTGAAATGCCGCAGCGGCTGTGTTCGTTGAGGGTGGGCCATAGCGGGCTCCCGTTTGATGTCTATGTGTCGAACAGATCAGAAGGTGACCTGGAGGCCGAAATGTCCGCGCCAGTCGCCTCTGCTCTCGGTGTTGGCGGGGGTTGCGGCGGTGGTTCCCGGCACGATGTCGCTCGGTCCGGCATCGATGACTGTGGCCAGGTCGACCTTGAAGCTGACGTCCTTGGCGATGGCATAGCGCAGGCCGACGCCAAGGCTTGCGATGCCGCCCTTTTCGTAGGATGTTTCCATTGAAGTGCGATTGACGCTGTAACTGATCGAGCGGCCGAAATCGTAGAAGCCGATGGCCTTGAGGCTGCCCGGCACGCCGACATGGCTGGCCAGCTCCGGCGTATAGACCTCGACGTTGACGAAGAAGCCCTTGTCGCCGGTTACCGCACGTTCGTTGAAGCCGCGTACCGCCATCGCCCCGGCGATGCCGATCTGCTCGGGGCTGGGCAGCGCCGTCGGGCTGTACTGCGCGCTGACGGCCAGGCGTGCCGCCCAATCCTCTGGCAGGGCGCGCAGATAGTTGAACGTGCCTTTGACGTAGGCGAAGTCGTTGGGCACGGCGCGGTTGCTCGCGACCATGGAATAGCGGTCGCTGCCGGCCGCGCCGTCGATGGTCGTGTAGTTGTAGCTGTTGCCCAGCGACACGTTGTGAACCGCAGCCAGGCTGTAGTCCAGAAGCCGGCCGGGGCTCAGGCGCTGGCCGGTATAGGTCAGCGACAGCGGACGCAAGGTGTAAGGCGTACATGAAGCGCCGCCGCCGTTGGGCGGGTCGATCGCCTGGGGCACGCCGTTGGTCGTGCATGTTGTGTTGATGTACTTGTAGTCGACGCCGGCGATCAGTTTCGAGGTGTATTCGCCGCGGCGCGCGAAGTAATGGTTCCAGCGCAGGCCGAACACGTCGCCCTTGCCGGCAAGGTTGAAGCCAGTGGTCTGCGGGATCGGAGTGTTGACCGAGGACTTGCCGTAGATGACATCGACGCTGTCGCCGATGCTGTAGAGCGGCAGGCGATAGGCGAAGCTGTAGACGTCGACCTCGACGCCGCGCGGCGCATCGGGTGAGGTCGTGTACGCCAGCGTCATTACCTGGTCGGCATTGTGGACGTTGGCGTTCTGGTAGGCGAAGCCGATGCGGTGCTTGCCGGTGGCGGCGCTGCCGGTGTTGTCCAGGGTGACGATGTATTTCTCCGGGTTCTCATCGACGACATTCACCTTGGCGTTTACGGTGCCCTCGTTGTCGCCGACGCCCAGCGTCACCTCGACCTGCTTGGCGGGGTTTTCATTCGCCAGCTGGATGTCTTCGGAAAGCGCGCGCATGTTGGGCGCCTTGCCTTCCTGGAGACTGGGCAGGGTGGCACGGACGTTCGCGTTGTCGAAGAACTTGTTGCCCGTGACGGCGATCTTGGCGACCACACCTTCGGTCACGCGCAGGCGCACGACGCCCTGCGTGAGTTCCTGTTCCGGGACATGGACCTGCACCGTGCCGTAGCCGCTGGCGCGATAGGCATTTTCGAGGGCTTCCAGGGCCTTCTGGATGTCGCCGTAGACGCGCTTGCGGCCGGCGAACGGGGCGACGAGCGCCTCGACATGGGCCGGCGCGAGCAGGGAATTGCCCTCCACCTCGAAGCGGGTGATGTCGAACGTCTCGTCCTGCGCTTGCGCGAAGCCGCAGACGAAAAATGCCGCTGCCAGCCAAAACCTGATAGATGCTCTCGAGCGCACTTGCCTGCCCCTTATTGCCATCGGCGTGAAATTCCCTTAAATATCGGCTATAACCTATCAAATATTAAGGGTTTTTTCAAGAAATAAGCGCCGTCCCTCTATCCTCTTCGTCAGATTATAGTCACAAGAGCACGATGTCGTACTGTTCTTGTGTATAGCTCGTTTCTGCCTGCAGCGATACCGGCTTGCCGATGAAATCGGACAGCATGGCCAGCGACTGCGATTCCTCGTCGAGGAGGAGGTCGATGACGGCCGGGCCGGCGAGGACGCGGTACTCGCGGGCGTCGAACTGGCGCGCTTCGCGCAGCAGTTCGCGCAGGATCTCGTAGCAGACGGTTTGGGCCGTCTTCACTTCGCCGCGGCCGCCGCAGGTGGGACACGGCTCGCAAAGGATGTGGGCGAGGCTCTCGCGCGTGCGCTTGCGGGTCATTTCCACCAGGCCGAGCTGGGTGAAGCCATTGACCGAGACGCGCGTATGGTCGCGGGCCAGCGCCTTGTTGAATTCGGCGAGCACCGCGGCGCGATGCTCGTCCGACTCCATGTCGATGAAATCGACGATGATGATGCCGCCCAGGTTGCGCAGCCGCAGTTGGCGCGCGATGGTCTGCGCCGCTTCGAGATTGGTCTTGAAAATCGTGTCGTCGAAATTGCGCGCCCCGACGAAGCCGCCGGTATTGACGTCGACGGTGGTCATCGCCTCGGTCTGGTCGATGATCAGGTAGCCGCCGGACTTGAGATCGACGCGCCGGCCCAGGGCCTTCTGGATCTCGTTCTCGACGCCGTAAAGATCGAACAGCGGCCGTTCGCCGGTGTAGTGGTCGAGCAGGCCGGCGACCTGGGTCACATATTCCTGGGCGAAGGCGGACAGCTTCTGGAAGTTCTCGCGCGAGTCGATGACGATGCGCGTCGTCTCGCCCGTCACCAGGTCGCGCAGCACGCGCTGGGCCAGCGTCAGATCGTGGTGCAGCAGCGCCGGCGGTTTGGCGTTCTGCGCGCGATGGCGGATTTCCGCCCACAGGCGCCGCAGGTAGGCGATGTCGGCCTGGAGCTCTTCTGCCCGCGCGTCCGCGGCGACGGTGCGCACGATGTAGCCGCCGGTTTCGTCGGCCGGCAGCAACTGCTGGATGCGGCCGCGCAGCCGCTCGCGCTCGGCCTCGTCGCCGATGCGCTGCGAAATGCCGATGTGTTTTTCCTGCGGCAGGTAGACGAGCAGGCGGCCGGCGATGGAAATCTGCGTCGACAGGCGTGCGCCCTTGCTGCCGATCGGATCCTTGAGCACCTGCACCATGAGGTTCTGCCCTTCGGCGAGAATCTTCTCGATCGGGCGCACCTCGTTGCCGTTGCTGCCGTGGCGTTCGCCCCAGATGTCGGCGACATGGAGGAAGGCGGTGCGTTCGAGGCCGACGTCGATGAATGCCGACTGCATGCCGGGCAGCACGCGTACGACGCGGCCGTAATAGACGTTGCCGACGATGCCGCGGCTGTTGGTGCGCTCGATGTGCAGTTCCTGCACCGTGCCCTGCTGCATCAGCGCGACGCGCGTCTCCTGCGGCGTGAAGTTGATCAGGAATTCATCGCTCATATCGGGTAACCGGCCCTGCGCAGCAGCAGCGCCGTCTCGCACAACGGCAGGCCGACGATGCCCGAGTGCGAGCCGCGGATCTCCTCGATGAACATCGCGGCACGCCCCTGGATGCCGTAAGCGCCGGCCTTGTCCATGGGTTCGCCGCTGATGGCGTAGCGCCGTATTTCCTCGCTGTCGAGCTGGCGGAAACGCACTTCGCTGACGCTGGCGAGGCACTCGACGACGTTGGCGTGGGCGAGTGCGACGGCGGTGATGACGCGATGGCTGCGGCCCGAGAGGCGGTGGAGAATGGCGGCGGCGTCGGTTTCGTCCGCCGGTTTGCCGACGATGTCGCCGTCGACGTCGAGCGTGGTGTCGGCCGCGAGCACGGGGCGGACGGCGAGCCGGCGCAGGGCGATAAGCTCCGCGGCGTGGCGCGCCTTGGCGCCGGCGACACGGCGCGCGTAGGCTTCGGGCGCTTCGCCGGGCAGCGGGGTTTCGTCGGTTGCGGCGTCCTCGCGCGGCGCCGCGCGGAACAGCATCAGATCGAAACGCACGCCGATCTGCGTCAGGAGTTCGCGGCGGCGCGGACTTTTCGAGGCGAGGTAGATGCGGGATTCGATTTGCATTGGCGCCTGCGCTATTCCCGGTGGTAAGGATGGCCCTTGCCGAGGCTGGCGGCGCGGTAGAGGGCTTCGGCTAGAACCACGCGCGCCAGGCCGTGGGGCAGGGTCAGGCTCGACAGCCGCAGCGTCTCGTCCGCCTCGGCCTTGACGGCGGCATCGAGCCCGTCCGGGCCGCCGATGAGGAAGGCGACGTCGTCGCCTTCCGCCGCCCAGCGCGGCAGGCGTTCGGCCAGGGCGCGCGTCGTCAGGTCGGCGCCGTGCTCGTCGAGCACGACGCGGTGGCAGCGGCTCGGCAGGGCAGCGCGCAGCCGTAGGGCTTCCGCCGCCATCAGCGCCGGCGCCGGCTTGCCCGAGGTGCGCGGTTCGGGTTTTATCTCGGTCAGGGTCAGCGGCATTTCGCGTGGCATCCTCTTGGCGTATTCGGCGAAGCCCGCGTCGACCCAGCCGGGCATGCGCGTGCCGACGGCGACGACGAGAAGTTTCATGCCGCCTTGCCCGTGCCGGGGCGTTTCGGTTTCGCCTGCCATAGTTCTTCGAGGTTGTAGTAACTGCGCACGGCCGGCTGCATGACGTGGACGACGATGGTGCCGAGATCGACGAGCACCCATTCGCCGTGCCCCTCGCCCTCGACGCCGATGACTTCGCCGCCGGCCTCCCTGACCATGTCCTGGACGTTGCGCGCGAGCGACCTGACCTGGCGGTTGGAACTGCCGCTGGCGACGACGATGCGGTCGAAGAGCGAGGTCAGCTTGGTGGTGTTGATGACCTCGATGTCTTCGCCCTTGACGTCTTCGAGGGCGCTGACGACGATTTTCTGCAGCTTGCGGATGTCCATGGATCAGGTCGAATAAAGGTGGTTGCGGCGAATATAGTCGAGAACGCCGGCCGGCAGCAAATCGGGCGGGAACTCGCCGCCGCCGCGCAGGCGTTCGCGGATGAGGGTGGCCGACAGATCGGGCGGCTCGACGGGTTCGATCTCGAAGCCGGCTATGCTCCCGGCCGGCGCGGCGGCAAGCGCGGCGGGCGGGCCGCGGCGGCGGCGATAGATGGCGGCGAGTTCGGCTTCCATGTTTTCCTCCGCCAGGATCGCGCCCGGACGGGAAGCCACCGCGACATGGGCGAGCTCGAATATCTCCCGCCAGCGACGCCACGACGGCAGGCCGAGGAAGGCATCGGCGCCGAGCAGCAGCACGAAGGGCCGCGCCGCGCCGTGAATGCCGCGCAGGCGCTCCAGCGTCGGTACCGTGAAGCTGGGCGCGTCGGCCGTCGCCTCGGCCGCGTCCACCGTGAAACCGGGATCGCCGGCGACGGCCAGACGCACCATCGCCAGCCGGTGCGTGGCCGGCGTCTGCGGCTGCTGTCGGTGCGACGGCAGCCCGGCGGGAATCCACAGCACGTCGGCGAGGCGCAGCTGCCTGCGGGCGGCGCGGGCGAGGTGCAGATGGGCGCGATGCACCGGGTCGAAGGTGCCGCCGAGGATGCCCAGCGGGCCTTCAGGCGCGCTCATCCGTCGGCGGATGGAAGATGTCGCGGTAGCCGACATAGATGCTGGCGGTGAACACCGGCGCCAGCAGGAAGACCATAAGCATATTGACGACGACGCGGGCGACCTGGGCGACGAACTCGGGCAGGAGGTTGGCCAGCACCAGCACGAGGCCGGGCAGCGCCAGCGAGACGCCGATAATGACAAAAATGTAAGCGGCGAGCGCGCGCCAGTTGCGCACGCCGGCGACAAAGCTGTAGAACAACGACTGCGCGGCCGGGACGCCATCCCATCCGGTGAGGTAGGGCGCGAACAGGAAGGCCAGCAGGAATGGGATCGCCAGCAGCAACAGGCGCAGCAGCGCCCAGAGCAGGTCCGGATCGTCGACCTTCTCGATGTCCGCGAATTGCATGCCGCCGCCTTCCAGCAGCAGGATGATGCCGATGAAAATGAAGGCGCCGAGAAGATGCAGGCCGCCCAGGCGCAGCATGGCGGCGCCGTTGCCCTTGATGCCGAGGAACAGCGCGCCGGGCAGCATGCGGTTGCCCTGCTCGGCGATGCGCGCGCCGTTGGCGACGATCAGCACCAGCGTCGGCAGCGCCAGCGGCAGCAGGAAGGGGCCGAGCGCCGGCAGCAGGCGGACCGCCACCTGCACCACCAGCAGGTAGGTCAGCGTCAGCGCGGTGAGCAGCGGCGGGTTGCGCCGGAAGAGGTGGAAGCCGGCGACGAGCCAGAAGGCGCCGCGATGGGCCGGCAAGCGGCGGGCCTGCATGGGGAGCCTCGCTGGCGGATCAGAAGTTGCCGATCACCCACATCGGCACGCGCAGGCCCGAGTCGAGGGATTCCTGCCGCGCCCAGGTGCCGTCGCCCTTGGATTCGATCAGGTAGTAGGGCACGCCGTGGGGCGGCGTCACCTTGATCATGTAAAGCTTGCCGTTCACGCGGAATTGCTCTTCCTTGGTCTCGCCGCGCTTGACGATGGTGACTTGCGGTTCGAGCGCCGGGTCGATCACGCTGGGCGGCGGCGGGGGTGGCTCGGGCAGCGGTTGCAGGTCGGCAGGACGATTCTGCGCCGCGACGGGAAGCGCGAGAAGGAGGAAAAGGGCGGAAAGCAGGCGGCGCATGGCGGAATCCTCAGGAAGACCGGCAAATTCTAGCATCATCCCCAGGGGGATTCCCTTCGGTCATCCCACGGGATTCCTTTCAGTCATAGGTTGAGCCGCAGCTCGTGTTCCTCGGGCAGCGGGCCGAAGCCGCGCGTCTCGTAATACTGGAAAATCGAGGCCACCACGCATTCGGGGTCGTCGATGACGGTGATCAGGTCCATGTCCTCCGCATTGATCATCTTCTCGGCGACGAGCCGGGTGCGGAACCAGTCGAGCAGGCCGCTCCAGTACTCGCTGCCGACCAGGATCAGCGGGATGCGCGGCGTCTTCTTGGTCTGGATCAGCGTCAGCGCCTCGAGCAGCTCGTCGAGCGTGCCGAAGCCGCCGGGCATGACGACGTAGGCGGTGGCGAAGCGCACGAACATGTACTTGCGCGCGAAGAAGTGGCGGAAGCTCTGCGAGATGTCCTGGTAGGGGTTGGCCTTCTGCTCCATCGGCAGCTGGATGTTGAGGCCGATCGACGGGCTCTTGCCCTCGAAGGCGCCCTTGTTGGCCGCCTCCATGACGCCGGGGCCGCCGCCGGAAATGACGGCGAAGCCGGCGTCGGAGAGCAGGCGCGCAATGCGCTCGGTCAGCAGGTAGGTGCCGGAACCGGGCGCGGTGCGGGCGCTGCCGAAAATGCTCACCGCCGGGCGGATGGCGGAGAGGCGCTCGGTCGCCTCGACGAACTCTGACATAATGCCGAAGACGCGCCATGCCTCGCGCGCCGTGTTGGCGGGCTTCGCCGGCCAGAGGTCGGCGATTTTCGGCAGCTTGTCCATTGCGCTCATTCTTTCTCCCTCGTTTCCCTATGCCATGCTTCTGTTAGTCGACGGCTCAAGCTATCTCTACCGCGCCTTTCACGCCCTGCCCGATCTGCGCACCAAGGCCGGGCAGCCGACCGGGGCCGTGTATGGCGTCATCAGTATGCTACGGCGCCTCGAAGCCGACCACAAGGCCGCCGCCGGCGAGACTGTTTACCGCGCCGTGGTCTTCGACGCCAAGGGCAAGACCTTCCGCGACGCATGGTATCCCGAATACAAGGCGCATCGCCCGCCCATGCCCGACGACCTCGTCGCCCAGATCGAACCGCTGCACGCGTGCATCCGCGCGCTGGGCTGGCCGCTCATCATGATCGACGGCGTCGAGGCCGACGACGTCATCGGCACCCTGGCGCGGCAGGCCGCCGCCGCCGGCATCTCCGCGCTGATTTCCACCGGCGACAAGGATCTCGCCCAACTCGTGAGCCCGCAGGTGCGGCTCGTCAATACCATGACGAACGAGTTGCTCGACGAGGCCGGCGTGCTGGCCAAGTTCGGCGTGCCGCCCACGCGCATCGTCGATTACCTGGCGCTGATGGGCGACAGCGTCGACAACGTGCCGGGCGTGGCCAAGGTCGGCCCGAAGACCGCCGTCAAATGGCTGACGCAATACGGCTCGCTCGACGGTGTCGTCGCCCATGCCGCCGAGATCGGCGGCGTCGTCGGCGCCAACCTGCGCGCGCATCTAGATTTCCTGCCGCTGGGCCGCAAGCTCGTCACCGTCGCCTGCGATCTCGAGCTGCCGGTCACGATGGCCGACCTAGCGCCGACGGAACATGACAACGAGAAGCTGGCGGCGTTGTTTGCGCAGCTCGAATTCAGGCAGTGGCTCAAGGAAGTGCAAGGCGGCGGCATGGCGGCCGTTCCCGGCGGCGGGGCCGCCGCGCGGGCGTCGCCGGCGGCT
>Ga0209211_10009791_pt1 | contig 12674 bp, 21 predicted proteins | sample RifGroA2_FD_183992 | JGI IMG/M metagenome (GOLD analysis project Ga0209211, IMG submission 183992) | Groundwater microbial communities from Rifle, Colorado, USA - Groundwater A2 (SPAdes) (version 2) | ecosystem: Environmental > Aquatic > Deep subsurface > Groundwater | place: Rifle, Colorado... | reverse complement strand
TGCGGATTTTTATATGCGTCGCGCGGGAAAAGAGTATTATTTTGAAATCAAGACTGTTAAGCCAAATATTGATGTTTTTACAAAATCTAAAACAAAACTTCTAGAATGGGTGGCGCGCCGACGGAGCCCAGTTAAGGTGTTTCTAGCATTCCCATATAATCCATATCATCCGCAACCATATGAACGATTTACTGTGCAAGGAGTTTTGGATAGAGGAAATGAGTTTTTAATTGGGAATGAATATTGGGATTTTCTTGGAGGAAAAAATACTTTTGAAGAGTTATTGGCACTATTTGAAAGCGTTGGTAAAAAATTCAAAGAGCAAATAAAAAATAAGATTAAAGAAGTTGCTCGTAGTAAAATGTCGCACTAACAAAAAATAGCTCCCTAAGGAGCCATTTCCAACCATGTTCCTATGCTGGTTGTCCCAGCCACGCCACCATCCGGCGACAGTTCAGAATACAGGTTTTTGTACTTGTTATTACACCATTTTTTCGAAAATATATAAAGTTGAGAAAAAATAGGGACGGAAATTAATCCGTCCGGTTTATTAATTGTTAATTTGCTTAACTTTTTTTAAACCATCATCTATTAAGTCCAAGCTTTTCTCTGCGAAGCCAAGCATCTTGCTCCTGTTTTTTTATTTGGCTGTTTTTTTCTTCTAGCTCTGCTCGATACACTTCATCTTTTTCAAATTTATTTACTTTATCAGTCGCACTTGTTTTAGAGAGTCCAAATGATATTTGCTCTTCTATTAATAAAGCACGTCGATCAGTTTTTCTTCTCTTATTCTTTTCAAAATTCTACCTTAGCAAGAGTCTCCTGGTCATTTATGCTCCAAGTTTCACATCCGCCCATAATAGTACCATCCTATATTTATCATTATGAAATTAATTATTAATCAATTTAAATTATTTAAAGACGCCAAATAAACCACAAATAATAAGGATAGCTATAATCCAGCCAATTATTGCCCAAAAATTATCTGATGCCCCTCTTGAGCGTTGTTGTTTTTCAAGTCCCTTGTCCATTTCTTCTCCGAATTTTTTTCTGCTTTCGGAATTTCTTTGGTCGATTATATTTTCTGCTTGCGATCTTGTAATGCCCGATGAAGTAAGTCGTTTTATTTCAATTTCTCGAACGCCAGCCTCTATGTCTGATTGCCAATGATCGGGTGAGGGTGATCCACCGCCATTTTCCATAATAAAAACCTCCTATACTAAATATTGTTAAATAATTATTTAATAACTTTTTTGATGCTAAAAGACCTTGAGTAGTTTTAGTATGAGATAAAGAACGAAAAGAGCGTCGCCATAAAATAACCAGCCCAAAATATTTTCTGTTTCCGCACGACTGGCATTTTTTTTATCCTCTTTTGCTATTTGTTCAATTTTTCTCGCCTCATATGCCGGTTGGTTTATCTTTAAACAAATGCTCTTGTTGTTTTATTATTTCATCCTCTCTCGCATATCTTTGTTTCTCGTCCTGTTCCATTTTTCGAATTGCTTCATCGTTGGAAAAACCTTTATTTTTATAATCCTTCACCATATTTGCTCTTCTATTTTCAATTCCTCTCCAGTGAGCGTCTGGGTCTGGGTAATTTGGTCCGCCGCCATTCATAATAATACCTCCATGGGTTTATATTATTTGATTTTGTTTATTTTATATAGTTTTGAACGATCAAGTTTATCTTGATGATAGTAAAGTTTGGGATATTTAGCAAGGGCTTGACTTTATTTAGGGGTTTTGATAGGGTAGGGGAAGTTAGTTAATTCAATAGTTTTGGCTTGGTTTGTCCCAGCAGAGAGCCCACCCAGATTTTTGCCTCGCAAAAACTAGGCGGACGGTCTGGGAAACGACCGGCACAGTTTTTGGGCCTTTTTACAGGTTCAGGGGTGTGCCGGTAAGCGCACTTTTTGCTATGCAAAACAATTGACATTTGACACTTAACCTTTGACATTTGTTGGTATGAAGTTTTTGTTAGCACGAAAATTAAATATGACGCAGCGCTTCAATGAAGATGGAGCGCGCGTGCCGATTACGGTTGTGGAAGCTGGTCCGTGCGTGGTCACGCAAATCAAAACCAAAGAAACGAAGAACAACACGAACAGCGTGCAACTTGGTTTTATTACTTCGCGCACCTTGAACAAGCCGGAATCCGGCCAAACCAAATTATACGGCAAGTTTCGTTACAAAAAAGAATTTAAAGCTGACACGGCCAATTTTGAAGTAGGGCAAACTTTAAAGGCCGATGTTTTTGAAATCGGCGATAAAGTCAAAGTAGTCGGCACGAGCAAAGGCAAGGGTTTTGCTGGCGTGGTTAAACGACATGGTTTTCATGGCCACCCGAAAACTCACGGCCATAAAGACCAATTAAGAATGCCGGGTTCTATCGGCTCCGGCGGAGTGCAGAGGGTTTTTAAGGGCACCAGAATGGGCGGCCGTATGGGCGACGAAAGGGTGACGGTTAAAAATTTGGAAGTCGTTCATATTGACGCGAAGAATAATCAATTGTGGTTAAAAGGCGCTGTGCCGGGCGCGCGTTGGGGACTGCTTCAGCTAATCAAAAGTTAGCTTTTTAGCTTATTAGCTTTTTAGCTTTTTAGCTTTTTAGGAAATTTCCTCACTACTAACTACTCACTACTATTTTATGCCAGCCAAGAAAATCATCATTAAGAAGATGGAAAGCAAAGCGACGAACCTATCGGCACCGGTGTATTCTTTTGCCGGCGAGAAATTAAAAGACATTGCTTTGCAGGGCAATATTTTCGGTTTGCCTATTAAAGGCAAAGTGGTGCACGAAGTCGTTGTCGCGATGATGAATAATAAGCGCGCGACCATTTCACATACCAAAGATCGCGCGGAAGTTTCTGGCGGCGGCAAAAAGCCGTGGAAGCAAAAGGGCACCGGTCGCGCGCGCCAAGGCAGTATTCGTTCGCCTCAATGGAAAGGCGGCGGCGTGGTGTTTGGCCCGCGCAAAGAGCGCAATTGGTCGGTCAAGATAAATAAAAAATTGGCCAAGCAAGCGTTTTTAATGTCATTGTCTGACAAAGCCAAGAATGAAGCGGTAATTATTTTGGCGGATATGGCCACTACTTTAAAAAAGACCAAAGATTTTGTTTTGGCTTTGAAAAAATGGCCGTTCGTGAAAAGACGCACTTTGATTATCACAGCCAAAGCCGAAGCGGATTTGATTAAAGCAGGGCGCAACTACAAGCCGGCGATGGTGATACCGGCGCAAACCGTGTCAATTTTGGATGTGTTAAAAGCGGACACTTTGGTCATTGAAGAAAAAGCGCTTCCTTTTTTAGCCAAAAGGGCTAAAAAAGAGTTATAAGTTTTAAGTTCAAAGTTTTAAATTATTGATATGTCTATTTTTAAGAAAAATAATTCTAAGAAAAAAATGGCTGAAGCCAAAAAGCCAGACGCGGTCGTGCCTGATATCAAGGACGACAAGTATAAAATTCATCAAAAAGGCGAGAATAAAATTGGCGGTTTGGGCATGAAGGCAAAGGAATTGCGCGAAGCGCACAAAGTTATTATGTATCCGATTGTGTCCGAAAAGGGCGCGCATTTATCAGCCCAGTCGCAATTTGTTTTTGCCGTTAACTCCAGCGCCACCAAAGTCAAAATTCGCCAAGCCATTTTTGAAATGTATGGCGTTTATCCGCGACACATTAATATCGTTAACCAGCATAATAAGAAAGTTTTGCGCGGACGGATTAAGGGCCTTCGCCGCCGTCCGACCAAGGCCTATGTCACCATGCCGCATGGCATTACTCTTAACATATATGCTGGAGTTTAACGCGATTCTAAATTCTAAATTCTAAATTCTAAATTCCACTATGCCTGTTAAAAAGTATAAACCAACAACTTCCGGTCGACGCTTTGCCAGCGTCTTGACCCGTGAAGAAATTACCAAGCAAAAGCCGGAAAAATCTTTGGTGACTTATAAAATTTCCAAAGCCGGCCGCAATAATCAAGGCCGCATTACCGTGCGCCATCGCGGCGCGGGCGCCAAGCGCGCTTATCGCTTAGTGGATTTCAAACAAAATCGTTATGAAGAAGTGGCGACGGTTTTAGCGATTGAATACGACCCGAACCGCACCGCTAACATCGCGCTCATTGAATATCCGGACAAAACCAAATCATATATTTTAGCACCGTCCGGTTTAACCGTCGGTATGACCGTGGTTAGTTCCAAAAAACCGGTGGAAATTACAGCCGCCAACCGCACCTGCTTGAAAAATATTCCGATCGGTTTAATGGTGTATGCGATTGAAACCCAGCCGGGTCGGGGAGCGGTGATGGTGCGTTCGGCTGGCTTGGCCGCGACTTTAATGTCTAGAGACCAAGGCCAGGCCCTGTTAAAATTACCTTCAGGCGAAATGCGTTTAGTGTCGGAAGAGTGTTCGGCTTCGCTCGGCACAGTCGGCAATGAAGACTGGCGCAATGTGCGTTTGGGTAAAGCGGGACGGATGCGTCATCGCGGGGTCCGTCCGCGCGTTCGAGGCAAAGTGATGAACCCGGTGGACCATCCACACGGCGGCGGCGAAGGCAAACACCCGGTCGGTATGAAACATCCGAAGACGCCCTGGGGCAAGCCGGCTTTGGGCGTGAAGACGCGCCGCGCCAATAAAAAAACGAACGACTGGATTGTTCGCCGCCGTCCGCGGAAAGATGATAAGTAAGTTTTAAGTTCAAAGTTTTAAGTTTTAAATTATTTTATACATTTTATGGCAAGAAGTTTGAAAAAAGGACCTTATATAGATGAACGGCTGATGGCGAAAGTCAAAAAAGCCGACCGCGACAGCCGCGCCGTGATTAATACTTGGGCGCGCAACTGTTCCATTGTGCCGGAAATGGTGGGCTTTAGATTTGGCGTGCATAATGGCAAAATTCATGTGCCGGTGCTTGTGACCGAACATATGATTGGTCATCGCTTGGGCGAATTCGCGCCGACCGTGAAATTTTTAGGACACGGTGGCAAATTAGCCAAAGACCAAGCGACTGGAACGTCCGCGCCGGCCGCTCCCGCCGCCGCAAAGAAATAGCTTTTTAGCTTATTAGCTTCTTAGCTTATTAGGAATTCCTCACTACTAATTACTCACTACTCACTACTCACTACTCACTACTCACTACTTAATATTTCTTATGGTTAAAACTTACGCCGTGGCTAGAAATGTCCGTATGAGCTCCCGCAAGGTCAAGCTGGTGCTGGATATGATTCGCGGAAAAAACGCGCTTCAGGCCTTGGACATTTTGCGTTTTGTCAACAAAGGCGCGGTCGCGCCGGTCGTGAAGGTTATTCAATCCGCGCTTGCCAATGCCGCACACAATCACAAAGCCACGCGCGAACAAATGATTATTGCCAGTTGTTACGCCGATATGGGGCCGACCATTCATCGTTTCAGTCCGAAAGCTATGGGTCGCGCTGGCGCAATCCGCAAACGCACTTGTCATATCTGGGTCTTTTTAACCGACGGAAAAATAGAATCTAGAATTTCGAATTTAGAATTTGGAAAGGGCAAAGATAAAAAAGACAAGAAGGGTGATGTAAAAAAGAATGAGAAGCCAGCGGTTGACAAAGTGGCTAAAAAACTGTTAGTTTCAAAGAAGCCTGCCTTTTTAGCCAAGAAGAAATAGTATGAAAATTATTAATTACCGATTATCAATTATCAATGAAAATGGAAACTATTCTAGATTCCAAATTCTAGATTCTAGATTCTAATTTTATGGGACAAAAAGTACATCCGCATATTTTTAGAATTGGCATCGTTGAGACCTGGCGTAGCCGTTGGTTTTCTAAACTCGGCCAGTACTCGGAATTTTTACAGCAGGATGAAGCGATTAGAAATTATTTAGAAAAAAAATTGCGCGGTGGTTCCGTGACGCGGCTGGATATTGAACGGGCGCGCGGCACGGTAACGGTATCTGTGTCTACCGCCAAGCCGGGCGTGGTTATTGGCCGCGGCGGCGCGCAAATTGAAGAAATAAAAAAATATTTGCAAACCAAGCTGGTGCCCAAAGGCACGGTTTTGACTTTTAATGTTTATGAAGTGGCTCAAGCCGGCGCCTCGGCGCGAGCTTTGGCTGAAAATATCGCGATTGATTTGGAAAAGCGCGTGGCTTTCCGTCGCGTGGTCAGACAGGCGATACAGCAAGCTTTGAAAGCCGGCGTCAAAGGTGTCAAGGTAACAGTGGCTGGCCGTTTGAATGGCGCGGAAATTGCCCGCGAGGAAACTTTTTTGGAAGGCACGGTGCCTTTGCACACTTTGAGAGCCAACATTGATTTTTCCCGCTGCCAAGCCAATACCACTTATGGCGCGATTGGCGTCAAGGTTTGGATTTCTAAAGGTTTGGTTTTTGACATGGAAGGGAGCGCGCATGATTTGGCTTTGCCGGATAAGACCGGCACGAAAAAAGGCCCCTCCCGTCGTAATTATTAGCTTCTTAGCTTGTAGCTTTTTAGCTTCTTAGGAATTTCCTACCACCTACGACCTATCACCTACAACCTAATTTATAATATGTTGGTTCCCCGCAAAGTTAAACATCGTAAAATCCAAAGAGGCGACCAAATTCGCGGGCTCGCTCAACGGAAAAATACCGTGGCTTTTGGCGACGCGGGCCTTAAGGCGATGACTGCCAATTGGGTGACCAGCCGCCAGATTGAATCGGCTCGCCGCGCTATGACTCACTATGTTCAGCGTGGCGGCAAGATTTGGATTCGCATCTTTCCGGACAAATCCGTCTCGCATAAAGGTTTGGGCGTTCGTATGGGCGGCGGCAAAGGCGCGGTGGACCATTATGTCTGTCCCGTGAAGCCAGGCACAGTGATGTTTGAAATCGGCGGCATCGCGCCGGCACAAGCCAAGCGCGCTTTGCAATTAGCGTCTTATAAATTGCCGATGCCGTGCAAAATAGTCTATCGGTTGACAAAATAGCCTAATTTTTATATGATGCCATTCTCTGATTTACAAAAACTTACGCCTGGAGAACTGCAGAAGAAGTTGCGCGAGGGCCGAGCTCGCCTGCTTAATCTGCAAGCTCAAGCGAAAAGCCAAAGCTTGAAGAATGTGCGCGAACTTCGAGTTTTGAAAAAAGAGATTGCTCGCCTGATGCTTGCTTTGCATCAGCCTCTTGTTAAATAATATGGAAAAAATAGCTACACCCCGAACTTTCAACGGCATTGTCGTCTCCAATAAAATGGACAAGACGATTGTGGTGGCTGTGACTCACACCTTGATGCATCCTTTATACCGCAAACGATTTACGCGCACGACTAAATTGCATGTTCACGACGAAAAGAATTTATGCCAAATTGGCGATTCGGTGACCGTGGTGGCCTGCCGGCCGTTTTCCAAGACCGTTAAATTCCGTGTGTTAAAAAGGGGAATTTAATAATAGTATTTTGTATTATTCCAAATTTTAAATTCCAACCTATGATCCAAATTCGTTCCATGTTAAATATTGCGGACAACACTGGTGCCAAAAAGCTCCAAGTGATTCATGTTTTGAATGGCTATAAACGGCACTACGCGCGTTTGGGCGATTTGGTTAATGGCACCGTGAAATTGGCGACTTCGGGTGGGACGGTTAAAAAAAGCCAAGTGGTTATGGCCGTGATAGTGAGACAGCGCAAAGAATATCAGCGCGCCGATGGCACGGCTATTCGTTTTGACGAAAACGCCGCTGTCATCGTGGATAAAAAGTCGCATGAACCGATCGGCACGCGCGTTTTCGGACCAGTCGCTCGCGAATTACGCACCAGAGGGTTTATGAAAATTATTTCCTTAGCCGAAGAGGTGCTCTAGCTTCTTAGCTAGTAGCTTTTTAGGTTGTTTTTTCGTTTCTCTATTCTATTTTCATTCTATGAATAAGCTTTGTGTCGGTGATGAGGTCTTGGTAATTACTGGTCGCGCCAAAGGCCAGCGGGGCAAGATTTTGATTTTTAAGAATAACCGCCAGCAAGTTGTTATTGAAGGCGCAAATCTAGCCACCAAGCATCAAAAACCGCGTCAGGCGGGACAAAAGGGCCAAAAGATTCAGATGCCTCAGCCGATTCATATTTCTAATGTGATGTTAATTGACCCAAAGACGGCTCAAACAACTCGCGCCAAGATCGTGCAAACGCCACAAGGACGGGTGCGTCAAGGACGCAAATCCCATCAAGACATTCCGACTGTTATCCGTTCCAAGACAAAAAAGTAAATTATGAATGTTGAATTCTGAATTCTGAATTACCTCACTACTAATTACTCACTACTCACTACTACTATGACTAAGAAGCCCACCAGTTTATATAAAGATTATTACGACAAAAAAGTCGCGCCGGCTTTGATGAAGCAACTTCATATTAAAAATGTGATGGCCTGTCCCAAAGTCAATAAAGTTTCTTTGAATGTCGGTTTGGGTAAAGCGGCAAAAGAAGCGGCCACGTTTGAAGTGGCGGAAAATACTTTGAAACGGATTACCGGTCAAAAGCCCGTTGTGACTAAAGCGCGGAAAGCCATTTCCAATTTTAAAGTTAGAGCCGACATGCCGATTGGTTTAACGGTGGTCTTGCGCGGCAGACGGAGCGAAGAATTTTTATGGAAATTAATTCATATCACTTTGCCACGCGTGCGCGATTTTCACGGCTTATCAACCAAAAGCGTAGATAGAACAGGCAATTTGGCCATTGGTTTTAAAGAGCATTTGGTTTTTCCGGAAATTAAAAGCGATGAAGTTGACCGCATTCACGGATTGGAAGTTATAATCAACACGACCGCTAAAACCAAGGAACGCGGCTTTGCTTTATTCAAAGCACTGGGCTTTCCCTTTCAGAAATAGTATGTTAATTTCTAATTTCCAATTTCTAATTTCTAATAAATTTCTTATTTCTAATGTTTTAAACATTGGTTCATTAAAAATTTTAAATTAAAAATTAAAAATTACTATTCCCCCTAATTTATATGGCTACTCAAGGTCAAATCGCCAAATCCAAAAAACCGGCGAAGTTTTCAACTCGCATCGTCAACCGTTGTTGGCGCTGTGGCCGTCATCGCGGTTTTATGCGCGATTTTGGAACTTGCCGTATTTGTTTCCGCGAAATGGCCAATAATGGACAGATTCCTGGCGTACGCAAAGCCAGCTGGTAGTTTAGAAATTTTAAATTCTAAATTTCCCCTAATCCATAACCCCTAAAACCTAATCCCTAATTATATGATGACAGATCCTATCGCTAGCATGTTAACAAGCCTCCGCAACGGCTATATGGTGAACAAGCCATCAGCCGAGGTGCCTTATTCCAAGATGAAAGAATCTTTGGCCCATATTTTATTGAATGAAGGCTATTTAGACAGAATCGAAATTAAAGATTTGGACGACAAGAAAAAAGTTTTGGTGTTAACTTTGCGCTACAGCGAGAGGGGACCGGCTGTTAATTTTATCCGTCGCGTGTCCAAGCCGGGACGACGTTGGTATGCCAAGAAAAATGAATTGCCGACGATCTGGGGCGGCATGGGTACGGCTATTTTATCAACTAACAAAGGCCTGATGACGGTGAAGGAAGCTCGCGCACAGGGCTTGGGTGGTGAAATTGTGTGCGAAGTGGCTTAAAATTTTATATGAGTAGATTAGGAAAGTTACCAGTTTTAATACCAGCAGGCGTCACTCTCGAAATCGGCGCGACTGAAATAAATGTGAAGGGTCCTAAAGGCACGGTCAAAGTTTTGCTCGCAAAAAATGTGAAAGTTGAAGTTGTTGAAAATAACGCGATCGTGACGATTGCCGATAAAGAAAACAACAAGCAAAAGGCCTTGTGGGGTTTAACCCGCATGCTTTTATCAAACGCAGTCACAGGTGTGACGGTTGGTTACTCTAAAATTTTGGAATTAGTCGGCGTTGGTTTTAAAGCCGCTGTGTCGGGCCAAAAAATTGTTTTGAACTTGGGTTTTTCTCATCCGATTGAATTTAATGTGCCGACGGGCGTGACCGTGACGCAAGAAAAAAATTCCTTAACCATAACAGGCATTGATAAACAAGCAGTGGGGCAAGTGGCGGCGGAAATTCGCGCGCTCAAGAAACCAGAGCCGTACAAAGGCAAGGGCATTAAATATTCTGATGAAGTGGTTAGACGCAAAGCCGGCAAGGTGGCCAAGGCGGCCGCGAAGTAGTAAATTTTAATATTAATTATATGAAAATTAATTCTAGCCAAAGCAAATATAGACGCCAGCAGCGCGTGGCGGCGAGTTTAGGTAAAGGTAGCGCCCAGCGCCCGCGGGTGGCAGTGTGCCGCAGTTTGAAAAATATTTCAGCGCAGGTTATTGATGATGCGGCTGGTCATACTTTAGTCGCTTTTTCGTCAGCAAGTTTGGAAGGCAAGTTGAAGCCGATTGAATTAGCTAAAGCAACGGGTGAAAAATTGGGCGCGTTGATGAAAGCCAAAGGCTTGCACGAAGCCATTTTTGATCGCCGGCATTATGCTTATCATGGCCGCGTGGCGGCTTTAGCCGAGGGTTTGCGCGCCGCAAAGATCAAAATTTAGTGGTCTGAAATTTATAATTTTCAATTTCTAATTTCTATTAAATTTACAATTTCTAATTTTTAAAAATTATATCATTAAAAATTTATTAAAAATTTTAAATTAAAAATTAAGAATTCTACTCCCTCCCCCCAATCCTATGTCCCAACCACAACAAAACAATCGCAGAGATCGCAATTATTCCACGAGCCGACGGCAGGAAGAGACCTTGTTGAGCGAGACCTTAGATTTAGCGCGCATTACTCGGGTTACGGCTGGCGGCAAACGGTTGCGTTTTCGCGCCGTAGTTTTAGTTGGCAATCGCAAAGGCGTAGTCGGGCTCGGCGTGGCTAAAGGCGCTGATGTGCGTTTAGCTATGCAAAAAGCCACGACTCAAGCCAAAAAACATTTAGTGTCAGTGCCGATTATTAAAGACACGATTCCGCATCAAATTCAAGTGAAATATGGTAGCGCCGTGATTTTGCTGAAGCCGGCGCGTCAGGGCACGGGCCTGATTGCCGGCGGTCCGATGCGCGTAGTTTTGGAATTGGCTGGTATTCCGAATGTGGTTGCTAAAATGTTGGGCGCGAGCAATAAGTTGAATAACGCGCGCGCGGTTTTAAAAGCCCTAGCCAGCTTTAAATTGCCGGTGGGCTATATTTTAGAGACGCCGGAAGCGGTGATGGAAAATGAAAAGAAAGCTGAAATTTTTATGGAGAATGATGAAATTTAAAATTTTTAATTTTTAATTTCTAATAAATTTCTAATTCTAAATTTTCAAACCTCGTTTCTCATTATTCTCCCTCCCCCTACTCATATGCTTTCACTTTCCAATTTATCGCCGGCGAGAAAATCTCGCACTAAAAAATTGCGCGTTGGCCGCGGTCCCGGTTCGGGGCGTGGCACTTATGCCGGCCGCGGCGTCAAAGGCCAAAACGCCCGAAGCGGACACAAGGGCTTGCGCCGCAAAGCAATCAAGACCTTCATTTTAAAATCGCCCAAGATTAATAAGATGAAAAGCCTTTATCCGAAGTTTGAAGCGATTAGCTGGAATGCGGTGGCGAAAGTTTGGCCCGAAGGCGGTAAAATTAATCACCGCAATTTGATTAAAAAGAATTTATCTAAAAAATCAATGCTAGTGCCGAAGATTGTCGGACCAATCAAGCCTTTAAATCAGATTTATATTTTGGAAGTGGCAGCCACGGCGAGCGTCAGGGACGCGGTTTTAGCCGCCGGCGGGAAGATTAAATAGTTTTAAGTTTTAAGTTCTTAATTCCCAAACTACTAACTACAAACTACTAACTACCAACTTTATTTTATGATGGAAACCCTTAAACGACTCTGGAACACCAAAGAAGTGCGCAACAATATTTTGTTTGTGCTGGGTATGCTCGTGGTTTTTCGTTTGGGCAATCATATTCCGTTGCCCGGTATTGACGCGCAAGCTTTGCGTTCGTTGGTCTCCGGTAATCAGCTGTTGGGTTTGTTAAATATTTTTTCCGGCGGCGGGCTCCAAAATTTTTCTGTGTTCTTGCTTGGTATCGGCCCATACATTACCGCGTCCATTATTATTCAGCTGTTAACTTTAATTGTGCCGGCTTTGGAAAATATTTCTAAAGAAGGCGAGGCGGGACAGCGCAAGATCAACCAATATATGCGTCTGTTGACCGTGCCTTTGGCCTTTTTACAGTCGTATGCTTTTTTGACTTACTTGGTGCGCAGCGGTCCGCAAAGCGGGCAAATCCAATTAGCCGGCGTAAATTTATTATTCGCGATGATTACGGTTACGGCCGGCACGATGTTTTTGGTCTGGCTGGGCGAACTCATCAGCGAACGCAAAGTCGGCAATGGCATCAGTTTGATTATTTTTGCCGGCATTGTCGTGTCTTATCCGACTTACATTCAGCAAACCATCGCGACTTTTACGCCCGACCAGTTGTTAAGCATTATCGGTTATATGGTCTTGGTCGTGTTGATGTTCGCGGGTGTCGTTTATTTAACGGAAGCCCAGCGCAATGTGCCGATTACTTACGCGCGCCAAGTCCGAGGCAATCGTTTGTATGGCGGAGCCAACACTCATTTGCCTTTGCGCGTGAACCAAGCCGGTATGATTCCGATTATTTTTGCCTTATCCTTTATGCTGTTTCCGCCGCTCATCGGACAATATTTA
>Ga0209211_10009789_pt1 | contig 12678 bp, 16 predicted proteins | sample RifGroA2_FD_183992 | JGI IMG/M metagenome (GOLD analysis project Ga0209211, IMG submission 183992) | Groundwater microbial communities from Rifle, Colorado, USA - Groundwater A2 (SPAdes) (version 2) | ecosystem: Environmental > Aquatic > Deep subsurface > Groundwater | place: Rifle, Colorado... | reverse complement strand
CCCAAGAATCATGCGCTGCTTACCGTGCCACGGCATATTGCCAGAGAGCGGATATTGCAAACACGGGCAGCGTGGGCTTAAGGTAGTGCCATGAATGGCAGACCCCAATAGTTTCTGTCATACCGAAGCGATATGCGCGGGTAAGCGGTTCAGAAAAAGAATGAGGCCACTTTAATTTTCCTAAACTATTGCGATGCTGCCCTCATGAGTTGTCCGTTCTGGGTCAGGCTGGGCAATTGCCGCAAGGCCGCATTGTTAAAAGCGTTTGCCGACGTTTTGCCGAAAATCATAGAACAATTGCAGGAATGTCATGCCGTAGTAGAGTTGCGCTGAGTGTGTGTGGCACTGTTTCTTAACCCGCGACTGACTTCCACCGCTTCTCCGTTTCCTTGCTTCTTTGCTCAATCGCATCCCGCCAAGTCTCCAGCGCCATGATGTCATCCAGCAGTTCATCAAGTATCAGAAGCTTTGCTCAATTCGTGGCTTTTCACCACCCGGCTCACCGTCGAATAATGCACCCCAAAATGTCGCGCAATCGCCGCCATCGAATGCTGGCCTGACAGGTAAGCCAGCGCCATCGCCTCGTTGCGCGGATGACTCCGCTCGAACTTTGCCAGCGGTTGCGTGATCGCGCGGCGCTGCGCGCGCGGGATTTCTCCCAACGTTGGTTTCTGCTCGATCTGCGCCTGCATCTTCTGCGCAAACGCTTCAGACCCCAGAAAAATTTGCCCTTGCAATTGCGCCCACACGCTCGGCAGTCTCGCCCCCTCATGCACAAAGGCGACATATTTTGCGATGGCGTTGGAGCGCCATTGCCCGAACTGCCCCAGTATCCAATCCGTTTGCAGCCATGCAGGGGAAGGCGCTTGTCCGCAAGTCGCCAGATAGCTGCTCCACGCCCATGTTTCCAGACGCTTCACCATCTTCGCCCGCAACGGGTTCAGCACCACATAGCGCGCCAGCTCCAGCAAATAATTTTCCCGTTCGACCAGAATCGCCTTGTAGCGCCCTTGGAATACATGCCCAACCCGGTCGTGGGCGCGGTTGAAACATTGCGTGTAAACCCCGTTGAGCTGGCGCATTCCCTGCGCCAGATTCGCCTCCGGCGTCTCGATCAGAATGTGGTAGTGGTTCGTCATCTGGCACCACGCATGGCACACCCAGTTGAAGCGCGCACAGACCTGCCCCAACACATCCAGCCATGCAGCCCTGTCCGCGTCGGACAAATAAATATCCTCGCGCCCATCGCCGCGCGAAGTGACGTGGTAAACGCCGCCGGATAACTCAAGCCTTAAGGGACGCGCCATGATGGAATGAAAAGACAGCCGGGGAAGAGCGAGATGACTGGATGGCCGCCGTCAAGCGAACGGGTTAATGATGGTCAGGCTGCCGAACATGTTGCATATCTTTGCTAGCGGGCATTGGCCTCCTTCCGGCTCAAAGGAGTAAAACCGGGAATCAGCAGAGGATTCTTAATCATGTTTGCCAGAGATGACTTCGCCAGCGAATGTTCATCGGCGCGTTCAGCTTGATTGCGGGCAGCCAGGAATTCAACGAAGTCGAAGACTTCAGCCTGCTTGGCCTCGGGGAGAGCCTGTAACCTCTCGATCAATTCTGCGTAATTCATATTAATCTCCATTCAGGATGGAATGCGCCTATCGTCGCTTCATTTCTTCTGGGCCAGATTTAACGATGTTCGACCTCCCATCCTTTACAGGCAAGCGCAATGTAATGGGGAACGGGGCGAGTGCCGGTTCCGTATGCGCTCATGGTGCGTGGTGTCATGCCCAATGCCCGCGCAGCATCAGCCAATGACAGCCCATGGCGCACCCGCCAGGCGAGGAATGTACGGGTATCCTCGTCGGTGGCGGCTTGTTGCATCGCTTCCAGCCACAAGGTGTCAGCCCCGATCTGAATGTCAAAGTCAGCCCATTCGACCGTCCATCCTTCACCGGGCACGATTCGGGCCTTGGCAAAGGTTGCCGGGTCGCGCAAAGGCGCAAGCCCCGGTTTGGAGAAAATAGATGCTTGCTTATCTACGGTCAGCGTATCGCCGTTTATAAAGGTCAATTCCAGCCGATAGTTCGTCAAGGGTTTAACCGCCGCTAAGCGGGGGCGCTTCATGGATGCCATTTCTTCCACTCCTCAATTAATACTTCGCGGTTGGTCTTGACCCATGCCATGACCTCATCGCGCAAGCCGCGCGGAAACGCGCCTGTGCAGGCCAGCGTTTGTAGATCAATCAACACATCAACATTGCCTCCGACCAAGTGCGCATGCATCGGTGGATGGTCGTCCTCCCGAATTTCAAGCCGGTACTTGTTGCGAAAGCACTGCTTGGTTGTCATGAAGGTATGGTATGGAAATAATTTCAATAAGTCAAACTGCGGGAGCGGGTGGTTTCATGTGTATGCGAGGGAACATGTTTTCTTTTAATTCTGTGGAAGTGAGAATAGTGCATGGAATGTGTTAATACAAGATCTGACCCCGCAACTCCATTATGCAGTTACTACATAGCTCGACCTGATCCTGCGCTTGCCTTCTGCGGCCTGCCGCGCCGCGCGTAGCCCACTTTCAGATTCAAAGCCACTTCAATTTCCGCCTTGAATTTATCGTTGCCCAATGGTGTCCCGGTTTGCAAAGCAGACCTTAGCAGCGCCAGCTCGTCAGCATCGTGCAAGCGGTCAAACAGGCCGCGATAAACTGATTGGCGCTCCTCGGGCGCTCGCCCCAAAGCGGCATATTCGGCCTGCATCGCCAAGATCGCATTGCTGACCCCGAGCGCATTGAATGCATAGCTCGACCAGCGGTATTGGGCAGGATGCTCCACCATGCCCGCCCTGACCGGATTCATCTCGATATAACGCATGCACGACAGCAGATAAGCCTGCGACTCGACCACGTTACATTTGTAGCGCCCCTCCCACAAACCGCCGTGGCGCTGATAGGTTGCGTTGATATGCCGCACATAATGCCGCCCCACACTCTGAAACAAGCGGCCCACCGAATCTGCACGTTCCGGCGTCAGCAGCAAATGCACGTGATTGCTCATCAGCGCATAGGCGTGAACCGTGCAGCCGCAATCGTCGGCGGCCTGCTTCAGACAGCGCAGATATTCCAGATAATCGAAGTCGTCGAAGAAAACAGCGGAGCGGTTATGCCCCCGCTGCACCGCATGGACGGGCGCACCGGGTACATAAAAGCGCGGCTTTCTTGGCATGTTATTTATTCCACTTCTTGATTAAACACAGATAATCCATTAGGAGCCACAACATCCGGCCCCCTCGCAAGCTCTCCCCCTTGCAGGGGGAGGGCTAGGGTGGGGGTAGAAGCGTTGAGCCACACCGAGTCTACCCCCATCCTAATTGCCCCCTCGCTTCGCCCTTCCCCCTGCAAGGGGGGAAGGGACTGGTTCGGTTCTAATGGATTATTTGGGTAAAAGATGCATTTATGTAGGGCGGGTTCCTCCCGCCGGATACAGCAGAACAGAATTATTTGAGCGGATGGCGCACGCGCAATCCCTTGAAACGGCGAAAGCCCTTATCGGTCGTAACCCAGTCGCAGTCCCACTCCAGCGCCAACGCCGCATGGTAAGCGTCGGGAATATCATTGCCCTGCGCTGCGATCTGCCCGACACATTGCGTAAACAAGTCCCAGTGATTTTTACCCGGTGCGAAACAAATCGCATGATCTGCCGATCTGAGTTGCTGGGCAAACGCGATTGCCGCGTCGGGCGAACTCGGCACTTCAAATACTTTTGGATGCGTCACCACCCGGATAAAACCGCTCAACACCAGTTCGGAATAACCGTATGCCACATTGGAATTGATCACAGACTCCAGCCAGTCGCGGAATGCGCCATGATTCTTGGCATCTTCCCGGTGCGCATACACCAGCACATTCACATCCATCAGCATCATGATGGGTTATCCATGATGTCCGACAAGGAGCGTCCATTATCCAGATCTACCCCCGGTTTCACCCCGGCCCCGGACACCGTGACCAGGCGTATCTTATTGCGCTTTGCCTGCGGCTTTGCCAGAGAATCGCGCAAAGCACTCTCGATCACATACGCCAGAGAAACGCTCTGTTCGACGGCCCGATGCTTCGCGGCAACAAGCAATTGATCGTCCAGATTCAATGTAGTGCGCATGATGTTTCCAAGATAAAAGGTAGAGGCGCAATGTAGCAGCAACCAGATTGCGATGTCAAGATGATGGTTTTATAAGGGTTCTGACCGTTCGCAGTAACAGCAGTAAATCTAGCGGGTTGAAGTCCCGTCCGGGGAGTTGTCCGTACGCCCCGGTAGCATGAGGAAGCGGCGTCGCGGTAACGCGGGGTCGTGAGTTTCCAAACAGCAAGAGAGCAGGCCGTAACGCAAGTGAACCTACACGTAGCCTCGTAAACGTATTGGAGAAGCCGACCCTGTGGTCAGGAGGGGAAGGCCGCCGGATGTGCGCTGAAACAACGGAAGTGGCGCACATCATCTCTCGGGGTAGCAAGGTCGGCATGTTCTCGAAGATTTATTGCCCAGTGCTGGAGACCCGTTACGGTGGTGGGGAGACCACCGACTGTTGCGTATAAGGAAACGAAAACGCCGCAGGCCGTACCGGGAGTCGGAGGGGTTCATAGTACCGTTCGAGTTCGAGGGACAACATAACCCCGGACGAGGGAAGGAACCCTGCTTTGTTCATGCAACCAAAGAGTGGAGGAGAAGGGGATTGCCATGTCGCTAACAACCCCTGATGCGATCAGGACACTACAGAGGAAGCTCTACACCAAGGCCAAGCAAGAACCGGCCTATCGCTTCTATGCTTTATATGACAAGGTGTGGCGGGCGGACATCCTCATGTTTGCCTACCGCCTTGTGCGCGCCAACCAAGGAAGTCCCGGCGTTGATGGGATGGACTTCGAGGACATAGAGCAGAAGAAAGGGATAGACACGTTTTTGTCGGAACTAGCTCAAGACCTGAAAGACAAGACTTATCACCCGAGTCCGGTGCGGCGCGTCATGATACCCAAAGCGGACGGCAGTCAGCGTCCGCTCGGTATCCCGACGATCCGCGACCGGGTAGCCCAGATGGCGGTAAAGCTGGTTATCGAGCCGATATTTGAAGCGGATTTCTGTCCGAACTCCTACGGGTTCCGGCCAAAGAAATCCGCCCATGATGCGGTCGATGAAATAGCCGATGCCCTGCATCAGGGCTACACCAAAGTCATTGATGCCGACCTGTCGAAGTATTTTGACAGCATACCCCATGACAAACTGCTGGCTGTCGTAGCCGAGCGCATAGTTGACAGTGCGATTTTGCATGCAATCAAGCTATGGCTCAAAGCGCCAGTCATCGGAGAGGACAAGGACGGCACCAAGAAGAATGTGGGCGGCGGCAAAGCGAACAGCAAAGGTACGCCGCAAGGCGGTGTCATCTCACCGCTGTTGTCGAACTGCTACCTGCATTTACTTGACCGGATATGGGAGAAGCATCAACTACGCTGGAAACTGAAAGCGCGCATCGTCCGTTATGCGGATGATTTCGTTGTGCTGTGTGCAGGTGCAGTAGATGCGCCGCTGGACGCGGTACGGCATGTGCTGGATCGACTTGATCTCACGCTGAACGAGAACAAGACCCGCATCGTTGATGCCAGACAAGAAAGTCTCAACTTCTTGGGTTTTGAAATCGGGGTGAGCAAGAGTTGGCAGACGGGCAAAAGCTTTACACATATTTGCCCGGCACCAAAATCTTTTGCAAAAATCAAAGATCGTATAACGCAACTGACCGCGCGGGAACGCACGCCGATACCGCTGGAAGATATTGTCGGGAGCATGAACGCCACCCTTCGCGGGTGGGCGAACTATTTCCATTATCGCAATTCCAGTAAGGTGCTGGACAAGGTGAGATGTCATGCAGAAGAACGCCTGCGCACACACCTGATGAAACGCCACAAGGTCAAGGATCGTGGAACGGGCATTAGTCGTTTCCCGAGCCAGCAGCTTTATACGAAGTATGGGCTATACAAGGTTCCGACAACGGCGGGCTGGAAAACGGCGTATGCCTAGTGAGAAGAACATCGGAAAGCCGTATGCGGGAGAACCGCACGTACGGTTTGATGAGGGAGGGCAGGCGAGAGCCTGTTCTCTACTCTACCCTTTAGTTTTGGTAATGACTTTGCTCAAGTTTTTTGACTCCCTGTAGTTTGTGATTGATATCTCTTGGGTAATCGTAAGGGCAACTTCGCAGAATGTTATTCTAAGAGCTAGACAAGCTCTGCTTCCCTTGCCCCTCCTGCACCACCACATGCGCCAGCTCGATCTCGCGGTGAAAGCTCGCCGGGATGCGCGCCCAATCCATGATGTCCACGCGGATTGGCAGGTTGCTTTCAATGAAGGCTTCCTTGAGGTCGTACAGCGCGCCGGTTTCTTCATGCAGGTTTTTTGGGTTGCGCAGCACGAGGTCCAAGTCGCTGGCTTCGTGGCTACCGCCAGAGACGCGGCTACCGTAGGCCCACACTTCCGCGTGCGGGACGTGAGCGCGCAGCAGGGACTTGACTTGCTCCAGATATTTTTGCGGCAAATCGAGCGAGATGGTTGGGGGTGCGGGCATGGCGGCGTTATTCCTTGTCGCTGAATCGGGCGCGCAGGGCGGCTTCCAGTGTTTTGGCATCCGCAATGAAGCCGGGCAACAGCGCCAGCGTTTCTTTGGCAAAGCCTTCGCCATAGTCGTGGGCAGTGCTGTTGCGGTTGTCGCGGTAGGCGAACCAGCGCTCCACTTCTTCCACGCTCATCAGGCCGTGGGTGGCGGCGAGGCGCAGCAAATCCTTGACCGGAGTGGCGTCGAGTTTTTTGCCGCCGTGGCCGTAGTCCTTGAGAGCGCGCTTGATGAGCTTGAAGGCGGTTTCCTGCGCAAGCTCATAGCCCTTGACGATGGCATTGCGAAAAACTTCCTGATCTATGCTGTCCGGCTCGGCTTTCTGATAGAACGCAAGCGAAGATTCGAGCGTGCCGATGCAGCGTTTGAGGTGGTCGGTGTTGAGTAGCATGTTTCCTCCTGTGTGGTGTAGCCTAGAGTTTTGCGAATGCTAAAGGTTTCCGGTGCGGCGTGCCAGTTTCGTAGGGTGGGCAAATTGCGCACCGTTGGTACAATCCGCGTGGGCAAATGAAACTTGCCCACCCTACGCAAGCTTTGGGTTAAACCCCTTGCTTCAAACTCGCCGAAATAAAATCGTCCAGGTCGCCGTCCAGTATGGCTTGGGTGTTGCCGACTTCATAATTGGTGCGCAAATCCTTGATGCGTGACTGGTCGAGCACGTAGGAGCGGATCTGGTGCCCCCAGCCGATGTCGGACTTGCCGTCTTCCAGAACTTGTTTCTCGGCATTGCGTTTGCGCAGCTCTTCTTCATACATACGCGATTTGAGCATCGCCATCGCCTCGGCGCGGTTGCGGTGTTGCGAGCGATCGCTCTGGCATTGCACTACGATGCCGGTCGGGATGTGGGTGAGACGCACTGCGGAATCGGTCTTGTTGATGTGCTGTCCGCCTGCGCCGGAGGCGCGGTAGGTGTCCACGCGCAGGTCGGCGGGGTTGATCTCGACTTCGATGGAGTCATCCACTTCGGGGTAGACGAACACGCTGGAGAACGAGGTGTGGCGGCGGTTGCCGGAGTCGAACGGCGATTTGCGCACCAGCCGGTGCACGCCGGTTTCGGTGCGCAGATGGCCGTAGGCATAATCGCCGATCACCTTGAGCGATGCGCCCTTGATGCCCGCGACTTCGCCGTCGGATTGTTCCAGCACTTCGACCTGGAAACCTTTGCGTTCGCAGTAGCGCAGGTACATGCGCAGCAGCATCGAGGCCCAGTCCTGCGCTTCGGTGCCGCCGGAGCCGGATTGAATGTCGACGAAGCAGTTGTTTGGGTCCATCGGGTGCGCGAACATGCGGCGGAATTCCATTGCCGCGACGCGCTTTTCGATGTCCTGGATGTCGGCGGCGGTGCCTTGCAGGCTTTCGTCGTCGTTTTCCGCCTTCGCCATTTCAAACAGCTCGGCGGCATCGGAAAGGTTCTGCTGGATTTGCTTGAGGCCAAGCACCACGCCTTCCAGCATTTTGCGCTCGCGCCCCAGCTCCTGTGCGCGTTTGGCATCCTGCCAGATGGCGGGGTCTTCGGCGAGTTCGCTGACTTCGGTCAGGCGTTCCTGTTTGGTATCGAAGTCAAAGATACCTCCGTAATTCGGCGCTACGGGAGGATAAATCCTGTAACTGATTGGCGAGGGCGTTGAGTTGTTCGGCTTCCATTGACTACCTCTATAAATCCGTTTATCGGGCGAATCGCGGCGTCGCGTGCTCGCTCATTCCTCGTCTATCTATGCGATATGCCTCGTCATTCGCTACGCGGCTCCTTGCGGTGCCCGCGCGACACGGTGTGGAGCAGCCTCCCGGTGCGGGAGCGCGGAGCAGCAGGCCTACCCGCACCAAATGCTTCGCATCACCGTGTTCGGCCTGCCATCCCGAAAAACGAATTTCTAGAGGCAGTCACTGTGGACGGAAATTAGAAAGGGCGCGATTATAGCGCAAACAAGCCCGCTATTACCCCGCAGGCGATTGCGGCGAAGCCCACAGCGACTTGTCTGGCGAGAGCCCAGCCGCCGATGAAAACCACCATGCCGAACTTGAAGGCGAGATTGGCGAGGACGGCGAGAGAAATCGCTGTGACGGTCTGCTGTTCGCTCAATTGCCCAAGGTTGAACAGGCGCAGGCTGGACAGGGTGATGGCATCCACATCGGTCAGGCCGGATGCCAGTGCCACGGCATACAGACCTTGGCTGCCCGCGAGATCGGTCATCCATGCCGCACCCAGCAATACGACGACATACAGCAAGCCGAAACCGATGGCGGTATGCAGTTCGGCCGGGTTGGAAGTTTCCGGAATATAGAGTTCGGTGGCTTTGCTCATCTTGCGCCAGTTGTACAACGCCACCATCAAGCCGAATAGCAAGCCGCCCGCCATTGACGGCAGCAGGCTGGGCAGTGCGCCATAGGCGACTGCGGCGCTGACCACCAGCAGGCGCAGCAATACCACCATGCTGGCAATCACGATCACCGACGCGGCGAGGCTCAGCATCGCCTGGTTGCCCTTGCCGTGCTTCGCGTAGATCATCGTGGTGGCGGTGCTGGAAACGAGGCCGCCGAGAAAGCCCAGCAGCGGTGCGCCATAGCGGGTTCCCACCACATGCAGCGCGGCATAGCCGGCCAGGCTGACGCCGGAGATCAGCACCACCATCAACCATGCCTGATGCGGGTTGAATGCGTCATAGGGGCCGTAATTCTGATCCGGCAGAATCGGCAACACGATAAAAGTCAGTACGGAAAATTGCAGCACGGCGACGAGATCGCGGCGTGTGAGCTTCTGCGATATTCCGCGCAGTTCCGGTTTGAAATAGAGCAGGGCGGTGATGCCTATCGCCAGCATCACGGCGAGTTTGGCGAGGTCATACCAGATCATTGCGCCCAGCCCATAGCACAGTATGAGCGCGACTACGGTAGTGGTACCAGGGTCGTTTTCATCGCGGGGATTGTTGAGGTAGGCGGCGACGATCATGCCCGCCACGGCCAGCAGTCCGGCAATCAACAGCCAGGGCGAGCCGAGTTTTGCGGAAAGCAGCGCGGCTAACGTGCCGAACACCGCGACCAGCGCGAAAGTGCGCAGTCCGGCCTTGGCGGACGGGTTGCGTTCGCGTTCCAGTCCGATCAGCAGGCCGATGGCGAGGCTGGTGAGAAATTGCGGCAAGGCCTCGATGCCGTTGCTATGCAGGAAAGTGGTTTCCATGGTTTCCTTTTGAAAGCATGTCTTTCGTAGGGTGGGCTGTGCCCACCATGTCGGGCGAGCTTTGCATAGCCATTCGACTAAGCCGCCAAAATACGGCAGCCAAGTCGCTGGTTAAGCCTGACATGCAAAACTAAACCCCCTCTAACTCCCCCTTGTCAGGGGGAGAACTGAACCACTCCTCCCCTGATAAGGGGAGGTTGGGAGGGGTTAGGTTTTTATTCGCTTCTCAATCCCCTTTCTTTTGCCAATGCCGAATAATAAGTTGCAGACTCTGCGTACCATTGTATTCATTGACGCTCAGGCTATACACGGCATGTATTTGTTCGGGCAGGGGTTCATTGTGCCCGAACAGTATGGCTTCGATGAGTTTACCTTGTGAACTCAAGCGCAGTTTGAGATGTTTTTCGCCGACCACGCGCTGGTTTTGCACGGCGAAGTTGTCGTTGAATTGCGGGGCGGGGAAGCCTTGCCCCCACACCTGCGCGTCCAATAAGCGCGCTACCTCCAAGTTCATCTCGGCAGGCTCCAGCGCGCCGTCGGTTTCGATGCGTTGCGCCAGGTCGTCCGCAGTGAGCAGTTCGCCGGATACCTGTTCGAACGCGGCGACAAAATTCTTGAAATAGGCTTCGGCGATGCTTAAGCCCGCAGCGGCTGCGTGCCCGCCGAATTTTTGGATCAGCGCGGGATGGCGTTTGCTGACCAGATCCAGCGCGTCGCGCAGATGCAGCCCCGCGATGGAGCGCCCCGAACCTTTCAATTCCCCGTTGTTGGCGCGCGCGAAAGCGATCACCGGGCGATGAAATTTATCTTTGAGGCGCGAGGCGAGAATGCCGATTACGCCCTGATGCCAGGTTTCGTCGAACAGTACAAGTGAAGCAGGGGCCGGGGGCTGGGGACTAGGGGCTGGAAAAGACTGCAAGGGTTTGCTGGCTCCTAGTCCCTGACCACCAGCCCCTAGCCCTTTGATTTGCTCCAGCGCTGCCAGTGCGCTGTCTTGCATGTCCGCTTCGATGTTGCGCCGCTCGCGGTTGAGCGCATCCAGTTTGACGGCGATCTTTGAGGCGGTTGCGGCATCATCGGTCAACAAACAATTAATCCCCAAACTCATATCGTCCAGCCTGCCCGCCGCATTCAGGCGCGGCCCGACGGTGAAGCCCAAGTCCTGACTGGAGGCTTGTGCCGGATTCTTTTTCGCTGCCTGCAACAGCGCGTTGATCCCGGCACAGCCCCGTCCGGCTCGGATGCGTTGCAGGCCTTGTTGCACGAGGATGCGATTGTTCTGATCCAGTTTTACCACATCGGCGACGGTTCCCAGCGCGACCAGATCGAGCAGTTCGGCGAGCTTGGGTTCGGGTCGGTCGGTGAACGCGCCGCGCTCGCGCAGTTCTGCACGTAGCGCCAGCAGCACATAGAACATCACGCCCACCCCTGCCATGTTCTTGCCGGGAAAGGTGCAGCCGGGCTGGTTCGGGTTGACGATGCAAGCCGCATCCGGCAGCGTATCACCGGGCAGGTGGTGGTCGGTGACGAATACCTGCATGCCCAGACGATTGGCTTCGGCGACGCCTTCGACGCTGGCGATGCCGTTATCCACAGTCAGCAAGATGCCCGGCCTGTGCTGCGCAGCAAGATGGACGATCTCTGGCGTCAGCCCATAACCGTATTCGAAGCGGTTCGGCACGATGAAATCGATTTGTGCGCCGAAGCTGCGCAGTCCGCGTACGGCTACTGCGCAGGCAGTCGCGCCATCGGCATCGTAGTCGGCGATGACCAGAAGTTTTTTCTTTGCCGCAATCGCATCGGCCAGCAAACTGGCCATTTGGTGAACATTTTTCAGGCTGTCGAATGGCAACAGCCCTGCAAGCGAAGTATCCAGTTGCTTGCTGTCGGTGATGTCGCGTGCCGCAAAAATTCTTGCCAGCGCAGGCGAATAACCGTTGTTGAGCAAGTGCTGCATGGCTGATGGGGAGATGCTGCGCGGGGTGATTTCTGGCATGGTGATAGTCTGTTAAAGCGCCTCGGATGGGCTGAGTTTAGCCCCCAGCGGGCATTTCTACTTGGGAGAAAGCGGATATTGCTATTTGGGGATAACACTATTTTTTACCCCACGCGTCATCCAGCGCCGACTGTGCTTTCTCATATTTATTTTGAGCTTCGAGATACAGTTTCCGGGACACGATAGTGTTGTTTTTCGCTTTTTCCAGTCGTTTGCTTTCTTCGGCTAATTGTTTTTTTAAATTCTCGACAATTTGTTGTTGCCGCGCAACTTCCTTATTGTCGGTTTCATGCGCGACTTTAGCCTTTTCCATATCATCCCGCGCATAAGTCACGGCTGTTTGCAGGACAGATAAATCTCTGGCATCGGCCAAAGGTGAAAAAATGAACCCCACGAAAACCATGGCAGCAGGCAAAAATAAATTTAGCTGTTTTATTTTGGGCATAAAAACTCCTTTTTTTACGTGAAACTCGCACAACGATTCGTTGCTCCCTCGCCCGCTTGTGGGATAACCAGCGACTTGGCTGCGGTCGTTTGCAGCCTAGTCGAATGGCTAGTTGTTCCACCCAGAGGGGTGGAGAGAGGGAAGCGGGCATGGCGGACTCCATTATCAGGGGTGGCAGCTTGCCATGCCCGTTAGGCTCGATAACGACATAAATTCGAGCGAATAACAAAATACTGGAGGCATTAGTATATGACGAATTTCATTGAAGTGCTTTTTAACTCGCTGGAGTGCGGCATACGATTTTTGCCGGAAACACATTGCTGCCCAAGACAGTTCTAAGGATACGCTGAACAAGTCCCAATTTTCAGAGTCTGGTCTTACGTATCTGGATTTATAGGGCAACATTGCCCGCATT
>Ga0209211_10009787_pt1 | contig 12682 bp, 13 predicted proteins | sample RifGroA2_FD_183992 | JGI IMG/M metagenome (GOLD analysis project Ga0209211, IMG submission 183992) | Groundwater microbial communities from Rifle, Colorado, USA - Groundwater A2 (SPAdes) (version 2) | ecosystem: Environmental > Aquatic > Deep subsurface > Groundwater | place: Rifle, Colorado... | reverse complement strand
ATCGCTCTTGGATTAAATCCTAAAAAAACAATCTTTTATTTTCAGTCAGAAAACAAGGACGTTGTTCATTTGGCTTATGAATTCTCTAAAAAGATTACATTAAACGAGTTTAGAGCAATATACGGCGATGCAGACCCCGGAAGAATATTAAGCGCTTTAACGCAGGCAGGCGATATTTTATATCCTCAGTTAAAAGAAAGGATGCCGGGCATAATCCCGGTTGGCATTGACCAAGACCCCCATATAAGGTTGACAAGGGATATTGTCCGGAGGACAAAAGAAAAGAAATTCTTCCTGCCATCTTCAATTTACCACAAATTCACTCCGGCCTTGAATGGAGAGATAAAAATGTCAAAGTCAATGCCTGAATCCTATATAGAGCTGCCAGAAGACCCAAAAACAGCAGCAAAAAAGCTTATGAGGGCAAAAACAGGAGGCAGAGATACAATTGAAGAGCAGAAAAAATTAGGAGGTATTCCTGAAAACTGCATGATTTTTGAGCTTTACAAGCAGCATTTAATGGAAGATGACAAAGAACTGGAAAAAATCTACAAAAATTGTAAATCAGGAAAATTATTATGTGGTGAAGATAAGCAGAACTGCTGCAAGCTGATGACTAAGTTTATGGATGATTTTACCAAAAAAACAGAGAAAGCAAAAAAATCAATTTCAAGGTTAAAATTCGTAATACTTTAGCTTCTTGAAGCAATTTATATCCTAGAGTATAGAAATTCTTATATATTAGATGTAGTTACAATGTAACTACAATGAAAAAGCCAATCCAAATGAGGATGGAAGGTTACGAAGTTGTAGAGAAGAAAGCAGAGCTAGGGGGAAATAGCGCTAGGATATATGTCCCTAAGCATTGGATTGGCAAAAAAGTAAGGGCTGTACTGATAGAATGACTTCTAACGATAAAGAAAAGATAAAAGAACTCGAGAACGAACTTATAGAGTATAAGAAGAAATATAATAAGCTAAAAAAAGAATTTGAAGAATTCAAGTCAAAACACGCTTTGACAGTTTCTAACCTTAGAAAAGCATTGAAGATTAAAGTTAATTCTAAGAAAATAGCTAAACCTATTGGCGCTCCCAATGGGCATAAGGGATATGCTCGCCATATCCCTGAAAGGATAGACAATGTCAAAGAATTAAATCCAAAACGATGCCCTCACTGCAACACCAAACTGGGAGAAACACAAGAGATAAGGTCAAGGCATGTTACTGACATTAAACTAAAAGCTAAAGCTAAAACCACCAGATACAATATTCATAGGAAGTATTGTCCCAACTGCAAAAAGCTGGTTGAGCCTGAAGTGCCTAATGTTCTGCCGCATGCAAGATTAGGGCTTAACTTAATGCTCCTTGTTATGTACCTTAAGCTTGGCTTAAGATTGCCTTGCAATAAAATATGCGAATATTTTATGACAATATACAATCTCTATATCAGTGAAGGCGAGATAGTGGTTATCCTAAGGCAATTAGCTAATGCTTTTGGAGATTATTATGCTTATCTTGAGAAGCTAGTAAAACTAGCGAGAGTAAAATATGTTGATACCACATCTTGGAGAGTTGATGGCAAGAACTATTTTGCCTGGGTGTTTATAGCATGCGGGATTGTATTGTATAAAATTCGGAAGCGAAATAACCACAAAGTGGGCTTAGTTATGTTCGGAAGGAAGCAAGAAGAGAGGACATTAGTTGTAGACAGGCATGCTTCCTTTAGAACTTTAGCAGAGAAAGCTGGTTTTTTACTTCAACTATGCTGGTCGCATATCCTAGAGGATGCTAAAGAGCTTGCTAGAGAATTTGGAGCCGAAGGTAAATATGTCTTAAGAAGGCTAAAGGAGATTTATGCTTTAGCTGAAGGGTTAAACCACAAAGGAACGTCTGATATTGTTGAACAGCTTAGTGGAGAAATGCTCCAGTTAACAGCAAGACATTATAAGCATAGCATAGTTAGGAAATTTTTACATACACTTTGCTATAGAGATGGTGATAATTTGTTTAGGTTTGTAACTGATCCCGATATTGATGCTACAAACAACATAAGCGAAAGGGAGCTAAGAGCTTTAGTGATTATACGGAAGATAAGCAATGGCTCTAGAAGCCCAAGAGGAGCAAATGCAACTGCAATGTTGTTATCCATAATCCAGACTTTAAGGTTTAACAAGAGAAATGTGCTTGAAGGATTACAAAGTATCCTGAATAATCCTTCAGGATACTAAAGTATTACTAAAATTCGTTAAGTTTAAATAATCTAAATGTTATAGTAATAAAAAAAGGTGATTATTATGTTAGAAAATATAGCTCCTCTTTCGGGAGGGTATATGATTACAAGCATAGTTGGTTTTCTTGTTTCGTGGATATATGTTTTTCCTCGGTCTTATTCATGGGGATTTACATTCATGCTTTTTTTTATCCTGATGTTTGTAGCGTCATTAATATCAATGACTTATGCTCCAATAGAACCGCAACTTATCAGAAGAAGAAAGAAGTAATTACTTGTTGTACAATTCATCAAACTTATCCTTTGCCTTTCTCTCTTTCCAGTATACAGAATGAGATGCTCTTTTCTCAAACAAAGCAATTGCCATTCTTATCAAATCAGTTTGGTATGGCTTAAGATTTTTATTAGCCATTATTTTTTTTGCATCCTCTAAGCACTGGTCCATTATCTTTAAATTCTCAATCCTGCATTTCTCTTCCTCTACTTTCTCTTCTTCCTCAGAAATAAAGACTTCTTCCCATCTTGGGTAAGGGGACCCCTTTACTGTCCTTGGAAACGATTTTGAAAATGGCATAGAAAAAGTGAATTTAATGTTGTTTATATATTTTGCTAAAAATCAAAAATCTTTTTCTTTTCTACTATGGCTATTGGAGCTTCACCGCCATGCCATGTGAATCTTGGCCTTATCCTCATAGGGTATAGCCTTTCATTCATGTCGTCAAAGACAATGGCAGCTCCATTGACCTTTGGTAAATAATTCAATTGTTTGTCTAAACCTTCCCTCATATAGCTTTGCATTAATGTTCCTAAGGCGTCTATATCGATTTTAGCCGTTACTTCATGTGCTATTACTACATCTGATTGTGTCATAACATCTGTATGGATTTTTCCAGGCTGTTGGGAAGCCAATATCAAGCTGATTCCTGGCTGTCTCCCTTCCCTTAAAATGGTGATAAGTGCCTGAGAAGCAGCAGTTTTGCCTTCATTTGGCAAAAACTCATGCGCCTCATCTATAACAAGCCATACCAGGGGGCTTTTCTTTTTTGTAGTTTTATCCTCTTCTGTCAAGTAATGTATCCTTTTTCTTATCTCATGAAATTCTTCCATCCTTCTTGATACCATCCTTTGGATAAACAGCTTTTGGCTTATCAAACCAATTACTAATGCCCTTAAACCTTCTGCTCCTGGCGTGACAGCATAACAACTGACATCTATAACTGTTACCTGGCCGCCATTCACTAAATCGCTCATAGGCGTTCCTTTCTTGCTGAAAATCCCCCAGCTTTTAGCTGCTATAAACCTGTTTTGAGCAGCATTTTTAACATTCTGATCTGTTTTTTCGTCTGATTCTATGGCATTAACAATATCATCTATAGAATAATCTTCTTTCTCCTTTTTTAAAGCTTCAATAATCTTTTCAATTAACACACCAACCGAATCGCTCAATGAAATATCAAAGGTTAAACACCAATCGTAAGCGCTTAATTCAGAAACCATTATCGAAAAAGGAAAGTCAGTTGGGATCCCCTCATCTTTAAATGTCTTGAAATAACCAACAGGGGTGTATATTTGCACATCCAATGGTTTAGCTTCCAAACCCCACTCGCTTAATAAAGACTCCTCTTTTTTATTGGCATACTTCATTGTCCAATAGATGCCCATTGTGTCCAACATAACTACAGCTAAGTTTTGTGATATTTCAGGAGGCAAATTAGCCATTCCCTCTGCTATAACCCCCATACTATAACTTTTTCCAGAACCTCTTTTGCCGCAAACAAAAACAACATGGCTTCTAGCAACATCTAAATATATCTCGTTTGATAGGGAGGTAACCTGGCCCATCTTAACATAATGCTTGCCAAGGAGAATAGTCCCCATTTTGCCGAATTTGTTTTTATCTTCCTCGCTCCTGCCTATAACTATATCATAAGCCATTTAATTTTTATAACCTCATTAATTAAATAAATCTTTATTGAAACTAGGTGGTGACAAATAAATATAGAAAGATTTATCTATGAAAACAATATTCATTCAAAAATAAGGGGCGATAGATTTCAGTAGTATTTAAACAACAAAATTCCACTAAGGTGGTTTTTGACAGGTGATAAAATTGGCAAAGAAAAAAACAAAGGAAACCCCTAAGCAAAAAAATAAGAAAAAATATTCCACATATATTTTGGTAGCCGCTGTTGTGGTAGCTATAATTTACCTTGTTGTTAATTATGAAAAAATATTTATTCAACAAAGCAAGGTTGTAGCAACTGTTAATGGGGAAGTTATAACTCTCAAAGATTTGGATTTGCAATATAATTCTCTACCAGAACAATACAAAAACTCATTTAATAAACAGCTGATATTGGACCAAATGGTAAATACAAGGATATTATACCAAGAAGCATTGGCACAAGGGATAGAAACTAGTGATGAAGAAGTAGCAGAGATTATAGCCCTTGTTTTAAAACAGGCCGGGGTAACAAGAGAGGAATTTGAGGCGCAATTGAGGAAAAAGGGCTTTAGTAAGGGTTATCTGGACAATTTTTACAAGGAGCAATTGATAATCTCCAAATTATTGAATAAGACAATCTTCTCAGAAATTAAAGTTTCAGAATCAGAGATTGAAAATTATTATGCACAGAACGATTTATTAGAGCAAGGAATTTCTTTTGAAGATGCTAAGCCCCAGATAGAAAATTTAATCCTAACTGAAAAACAGACCAAATCACTTGACACATACCTAGCTCAATTAAGGGAAAAAGCCGATATTAAGATATCCTTAGAAATGGAACAGGAATTGGAGGGCAAAACATTTAAAGAGACAAAAGACGACGTGTGCAAAGAGGGGGATAAACCAGTTATAAGGTTGTTCTCAACAACAAACTGTCCTAAGTGTATGTGGGTTAAGGGTATATTTGATTCAGTTGCCAAAGAGTACTTAGCTGAAGGAAAGATTGAAGCATATCACTGGGAACTTGATACCGGCGATAATGCTTTAACAGAAAAAATAGAAGATGGAATCCCAAAGGCCGAGCTTGTTGTTTTCCAAAAATACAACCCAGAAAGCACAGTGCCTACTTTTATATTTGGCTGTAAATATGTGAGGATAGGGATTGGGTATGAAGATGACATAAATTCTGAAGAATCGGAATTTAGGGCAATAATAGAGGAACTTACAGCCTCTTAGATGTAGGGGGTTCTTATGGAGCAAAAAGAAAGGCTAGAACAGGAACTTAAATTCTTAAAAGAAAGCTTAGAAGCAGATATTATAACTAAAGAAGAGTATAATAAAGGGAAGCAAAGGATAGAGGATAAGTTAAAAGAACTATCCGAAGAACCAAAAGAAGAAAAGATAGTTATAAAGGAAATTCAAGAAGAGGAGGCTTCTGATGAAGAAAGGGAGATAGAAGAATTTGCTAGAGACATAACTAATAATAAAGGGCATACAGAAAAACCAGCTGAGGAGACAGAAGAGGTTGAAGAAGAGGAAAAGGAAGAAGAAGCGCCTGAAGAGGGGGAAAAAGAAGAGCCGAAAAGCGAAGAGTCTGAAATTATAGAAGAAAAACCAATTAAAACCAATAAACCATTTTTATGGGCTGTAATTGGAATAATCCTCATATTTTTGATTTATTTCTTTTTATTTAAATCACCAGCTAAGATGCAAGATATAACACCCTTATCTGAAAAGGTTGTAGGGCCATTAGAACAAGCAGCATGTGGCTCAGATTTTGATTGCAGGGAGGCTGGTAAAGTTGGTATATGCATAAACCCATCTACTAAAGAGGCTAAATGTGAATTCAGAGAACCGGTAGAAGTGTCGCTTATAGTTTTAAATGACCAAAATTGCATAAGTTGCGATACAACAAGAATGCTCAGTGTAATAGAACAATTATTCCCTGATGTGAAAAAAATAGAAATCAATTCAAACTCAAAAGAGGGCAAAGAGCTGATAAACAAATTAAAAATTGATATGTTGCCAGCTTATGTATTTGATGAAGACATAACCAAGACTGTTAGGTATGAAAAATTTAAAAGAGCATTAACAAAGGTTGATAATAAGCATATCATAAATTCAGCTGCTTCTGGGGCCGATTATTATTTTAAAAGAGAAGAAACACCCAATACATTAGATTTATTTGTAGATCCCGAATTAAATTCCTCTTTGAGGGCTGAAACCAACATAAAAGAGGTGTTGGGCCTTTTTGGGGGCGATATCAAATTTAATAAACATTTCTTATCAGACGATTTAGCAAAGGAATTAGGAATTACCACATCTCCTACCTTCTTGATAAATAACATAATCAAATTTACTGGAGTTCAGCCAGCTGAAACTATAAAAAATAAATTCTGCCAATTAAATGCTATAGAAGAATGTTCTACAAAGCTGTCAACAGACATAAAATAATTTAAAAATCATTAACTGTTAACAACCCTATGTTTGTCTCTCCTGCCTTTACTCTTGAATCCATTGCCACTAAGTATTGGATATTGGTTTTTTCTGCAACTTTAACAAAATCCCTGTCAATTATGCCATCAAACACAACAGCATAAACTCCGCTGCCAAGGCTCTTTATTGTTGCCTGCAATTCACTAATCGGCACTTTCCCTAATATATTCAACTTCTCATCCAAAACATGAGCTCCTCTTGTACCTATCAAATTTTCTAGCATGCTCTTGAATGTTTTTTTCTCTTCCTCTGACAAAGAGGTTGTTTTCTTGACAAACCTGTTGTCAATTACCTGCCTAACAGGGACGGGTCTGTTGAAGGAAGGCCTTCTTATTGCATCACTTTCAGATTTCTCTGTTTCTTTTCCAATCTCTAATTTTGCTTGTTCAGCTGATATCCTTCCCCTTAATGCCTTATGAATCTCTTTTTTTGTGATTTCTTCCACTTCTTTCCCGTCTGGCGCTTTGGTTACATAATCAATATCCGCAACACCAGTCAGCTCTTTTATAATCAAATTACCTCCCCTGTCTCCATCAACAAATAGGGTGATTACCTTTCTCTTGCTTAACTCTTTAATTGTTTCTGGAACAGAGGTACCATTCATAGCTATACAATTCTTTATACTATGTTTTAAAAGGTTTATAACATCAGCTCTACCCTCAACTACTATTACTTCATCACTTTCATCAATAGCAGGTCCTGCTGGGAGCCTGTCTTTACCATACTCTTGTATTTCCATTACCCTTACAGAATAAGCAACCTCATCTGCCAATTCCTGGCTATCAGGCAGCACATTCTCCATCAATTGCTTTAATAGCTCTTTTGCTCTTTCTATCACAAAACTTCTTTTACTAACCCTGACATCTTCAATATTACTAACTTTTATTTTAGCATTACATGGACCTATTCTCTGGATTATTTCTAAAGCAGCAGCTATGATTGCTGTTTCTGCTTTATCTAGGGAAGATGGAACGATTATACTGCCTTGAGATTTTCCACTCCTTGTATCAACATTGACCTCTATCCTGCCTATTCTTCCGCTTCTTTGCAGCTCTCTAAGCTCTAAATCAGCTCCTAATAATCCTTCTGTCTGGCCAAAAATAGCTCCTATTACATCTGGCCTGTCTACTACCCCTTCTATGTCAATTGACGCATGAACAATGTATTTAGCACTTACTGGGCTAATTTTTCCCATATTAATCCTCCTCCATTCTATAGAAAAAGCACTATTAACTCTACTTTACAATTATTAAAGTGAGTGATGATCATAATGCTTTCTCCCACACTATTAAACATAGAATAAGCTTTACTATCTCTATTTTCCTTTTTTTGTCAAATTAGACATTCTAAATGATTAAACAATGATAATAAAGTTTTTTTTGCTTATTCTACGTCTTTTAAAGTCAAAATTGATTTTGTAGCCCGTAACACTAACTCCCAAGCTCATTGCTTGCATTTAGCGTCAGCTCCGTTGAGTACTCTCGTGACGGGCCGTTATTATGTATATTTAAGCCAAAATAGGCTTTTTTTACATAATTAACTTAATATAACCAGTATACAAACTAACTATAAAAATCTTGTGATTGCTCAAACTTGGGACAAGTTTGAGGCTTTAAAAATTATTGTAATTTTTAATTATAAAACCCTAGCGAAGATCTCTTGTGGAGATCCTCACCAGGGAAAAAGAGGTGATTATGAGCTCTATTTTGATTTAAAACCCCTGCAAAGGCCCTTTTGAGGCCATTGCCGGGGAAAAGAGGTGTTTAGATAATAATTAAATATTATTTTGCTTTTTACAAATAAAGAGGCATATCACCACCCCTTCTCTTTGTTACTATCTTATAGTAGAATTAGTATATAAACCTTTCTATTTTGATACTATTTTAAAGTGGAAACAATTACTTCTTGTAGCCTACAACACTGTGAGAGAAATTAGGATCTTCCTCAAAAAAAGCTTGGGGTTTTCCTTGTCTTGGAGAAACTTCATAAACAGGATAAAACCCTTTCTCTATAAATGGAATATATGGAAAATCCCCTATTGTCTCTTCGTCTGCCCTTATTTTTTTATAATTCTCACCATTAACAAATACCCTTCTAAATATCTCTTTATAAATATCAAACCTTGCTTTTAAACTCCCGCCCTTGGGTATTCCAAAGTGATCATTGATTACAAAAGGAATTCCGGATAGAACATGCCCATGTCCTTTTTCTCTTTCAGCAATGTGCCTTGGTAAATACCTCTTTGCTACCTGCCTTAGAATATATTTTTTAACCCCTTCTTTAACTTTAAGTGAAGTATCAATAGCCATAGAATATTCTAACAAAGCAGTATTATCTAAATAAGGAACCCTTAATTCAACAGCATTGGCCATACTGGCCCTATCCTTATTTTTCAAGTGATTGCTATGTAACCTCATTACTAATTCTCTATAATCAAGCCTTCCTTTATGATAGCTGTCTTCATAACCACCAAAAATTTCATCTGGTCCTTCACCAGTTAAGATTACTTTTATTCCATGTTCTCTTGCTGACTTAGACATATAATAATTCATAATCCCTAATTCAATATTTCTAGGATCACAGTCTTCCAAATGATAGATTATATTGGGTACCACCCTAACTATATCGTCTTCAGATAATGTTTTAGTAACCAATTCTATTCCTAAATATCCAGCAACTTCTTGGGCATTTTGAAATTCATTGCTTCTTTCAGTTCCAACACAAAAAGCCATTAATTTCCCTTTATAATATTTCTTTGCAAGAGCAGCTATCAAACTTGAATCTAAGCCGCCCGATAAGAATAACCCGATAGGTACATCGCTTACTAGCCTTTGCTTTACAGAGTTTTCAATTTTTTCTGCCAATTCATCAACTATTTTTCTTTCATTTGTTTCTTTAACAGTATCATCTAATGACCAGTATCTTTTTGATTCTACATTTATTTTATCTCTCTGTAATTTTACTTCTAGAGTATGCCCGGGTAATAGTTCTTTAACATCTGGAAAAGGCGTTTCTTCATTATAACCAAAAAAACCATCAAGAGATAAATCCTTTAAATGTCTATTCTGCTCATTAAGCAAAGCTTTTATTTCTGAGGCAAATAAAAATGCATTATCACTTAAGGTATAGTAGAGGGGTTTTACACCAACTCTATCTCTTGCTAATACCAATTTTCCTTCTCTTCCGTCATATAAACCAAAAGCAAACATCCCGTCTAATTTGTTTGCAAAACCAATACCATATTCTTCATACGCATGGATTATTGTCTCAGTATCTGTTTTACTCTTAAATTTATGGCCTTTTGCTTCCAACTCCCCTCTTAGATCTTCAAAATTATATATTTCACCATTAAAAGTTATCCAAATTGACCCATCCTCATTAGAAAGAGGTTGATTTCCTTTTTCAGACAAATCAATTATGCCTAACCTATTATGGCCTAATTCAACTTTATTTCCACTGTAGTATGAAGTATCATCAGGCCCTCTATGTGCTAATAGACGAGTCATAGCCCTTATATGTTTTTCATCATTTTTACCGAACACACCGCATATGCCGCACATTTGTTATCACCTATAAGTAATAATAGATTAGAAGGTATATAAATATTTGTTATAAATATTTGATAACAATATAGAAAAGTTTAAATACAAGCTAACTGCCTGTTTAAATATGGATATAACAAAAATTGAAGAATTAGGATTAAGACACAATGAAGCCTTAATTTACATAGCCCTATTAGAAATAGGAGAAACCACAACAGGAGCAATAGTCAAGAAAACAAGCCTGCATAGAGTCTTGATATACGACGCTCTAGAAAGCCTTATTAAAAAAGGCCTTGTAACCTTTGTTATCAAGGAAAATAGGAAGTATTTTCAGGCTACTGATCCTAATAGGTTATTAGATTTTCTTAGAGAAAAAGAGGAAATAGCTAAATCTTTATTGCCAGAGCTAAGCTTAAAAAGAGAGCAAGCAAAAACAAAACAACAAGTTTCTATCTATGAAGGAGTTAGAGGCTTAAAATCTGCTTTACAAAATATGTTAAAAAAATTAACACCAAATGGAACTTATTATGCTTTTGCTTCTGGAAATATGGCAGATACAGTAGGACCTTATTACAATATCTATCAAAAAGAGAAAGAAAAAAACAAGATAAAATCATTAATCATTTATGATGAAGAATTTAAAAGAAGAAAAGATATCTTAAAAATAACCAAAGGAACAATAAAATTTTATCCATTAACTTACTTCCCAACTGATACCTTTATCTATAATGATAGAGTTCTGATTGTAGTCTGGAATGCAAATCCACCATTTGCTACTTTGATAATAAATAAACAAACAGCAGAATCCTATAAAAAGATGTTTGATGTATTCTGGAAAAACGCTCACCCTTGAAATAGAAAGTTTTAAATATAAGACCAATCTTACTGTTCTTACTAAAACAAAAAGGTGAGTGAAATGGACATTGAAACCACTAAAATGACCTCAAAAGGCCAGGTTGTAATACCCCTGGATATAAGAGAGGAAAAAGGAATTAAAGAAGGAGAAAGATTTCTGGTGTATGATATAGATGATAGCATAGTTTTGAAGAGAATAAGAAATTTAGAAAAAGCTAAGGATATAGAAGAATTTGAAAAGGTATTTGCAAAAACATGGAAAATAGCCGAAGAAAGAAAAATCACAAAAAAGGATGTTGAAGAAGAGATTAAAGCATACAGAAAAGAAAAAAGATGATAAAGATAACAGCTGATACCAACACCTTAGTTTCAGCTACTATTGCAAAGGGCAATGAATTTGAATTGCTAAAACTAGCCAAAGAAGGAAAAATCAAATTAATCCTTTCTTTGGGTATACTAAATGAATTTAAAAATGTGATATCAAGAGCAAAATTTAGTTATCCTCCCGAATTTATAAATGACGAGGTTAAGAGAATATTAGAAATATCTGAGATGGTTTTTCCTATAGAGAAAATAGACATTATAAAAGAGGATCCTGATGATAATAAAGTATTAGAATGCGCATATGCAGCTAAAGTAGATTTTATTGTTTCTGGAGATAAACATTTATTAGACTTGAAAGAATACAAAGGTATAAAAATAATGACGACAAAATCAATTTTAAGTATTATAAAACAAAATGCCAAAATACCCAAGAAGGATAGATGAAAAATTCAAAACAATGCATAATGTCTTTGATGAATTTACAAATAGGACTATCTTTAAGCTTATTTCAGAAGGCTATTTTGATGGACTTGAGTCTGCAATAGCACTAGGCAAAGAAGCAAACATCTTTTCTGCAAAAAAAGGCGAAGACAGAGTCATGGTTAAAATATATCGCTTAGAAGCATGTGATTTTAACAGAATGTATGACTACATAAAACAGGATCCTAGGTATGCTGATTTAAAAGGCAAAAAAAGGAAGATAATACTTGCCTGGGTGCAGAGGGAGTACAGAAATTTATTAAAAGCCAGAGAGGCTGGTGTTAGGGTTCCAACACCGTTAACCTTTAAAAATAATGTGTTGGTTTTGGAGTTTATTGGCAGAGGCAATGAAATTGCTCCAAGATTGATAAACCAAAAACCAAAAAACCCAAAAGAATTTTTTGATGATATAATAAGTAACATGCGCAAGCTTTACAAAGCTGGCCTTGTCCATGCTGACTTATCCGCCTTTAATATACTAAATTACGAAGAAAAACCGGTTTTTATTGATTTTTCGCAATGTTCGCCTATAAACAGTCCAGGAACAGAGGATTATCTGAGAAGGGACATAAAAAATATAACAATTTTTTTTAAGAAATTAGGTTTAAAACTAACTGAAGAAAAAATACTGAAAAGAATAATAAAATAATCAATATAGTTCAGAACCAATAAGGGGGGGATTTGAAGTTCCGCAGTAAAGGCGCCTGCGGCTAATAGACGCTAATAATAATCAATAAACAGAAAATTGACTATAAAAGGGTAACATAAAATTACTGGGGTCCGCAGGGAATTGATTAAACAATTAGAAATT
>Ga0209211_10009786_pt1 | contig 12682 bp, 12 predicted proteins | sample RifGroA2_FD_183992 | JGI IMG/M metagenome (GOLD analysis project Ga0209211, IMG submission 183992) | Groundwater microbial communities from Rifle, Colorado, USA - Groundwater A2 (SPAdes) (version 2) | ecosystem: Environmental > Aquatic > Deep subsurface > Groundwater | place: Rifle, Colorado... | reverse complement strand
CGTGCCGTTAAGCGTGTATACTTCACGACACCTTATAAAGGTTTCGATTGGTCTCGCCAAGGGCAAACAGTTGCACGACAAGCGAGAATCTATCAAAAAACGCGAACTAGACCGCGAAGTCAAACGCATCCTTGAGTAGGGAGTGCCCGGTTTCGACAAGATAGACTCACCTAATTTGCATACCGTGTCCGTCCAGGGCCACGTAAATCGCCTGGACACCATAATAAGTGCAAACTTGTTATCAAAAGTAAAAGCGGGTATTGCAACCTTTGCAAATAACTTCGCTTTTGCTCCTGCAATGGCCTAACGGCCGTTGCCATCGCCCGCACGATACCTCGTAGTGCGTCAGCGGTGTCACTAACGAGGCTAGCCAGCGACCCCGCGCTTACGGATTCGCCGGTGAAACTAATTAAGCTAGATCAACCGCATTTTGTTCGCTTTCAGACGGCTGATCGAAATACCAAAGCGAGCTGAGTATGGAGATAGTTAGGAAGATTTGTCTTGGACGCGAGTTCAACTCTCGCCACTTCCACCAATCAGATATCAGAATTCAGAAATCTGAATCCGAAATCTGAAATCTGAAATCTGCTATCCGAAATCTGAATCCGAAATCTGAATCCGAAATCTGAATCCGAAATCTGAAATCTGCTATCCGAAATCTGAAATTATGCGCATCACCCATCGCCGAAAAAAAGAAGAACCGAAAAAGCAATACAATTTTAATGAGGGCATTACCGCTCCGGAAGTTTTGGTGCTCGGTAAAGGCGGCGAAAATTTAGGGGTCATGAAAACTGGCGAAGCGATTGTCACGGCGCAGGAACAAGGTTTGGACTTGGTAGAAATCAATCCCAAAACCACTCCCCCGGTCGCGAAGATTATCGACTTCGGCCAATTCCGCTATACCCAGGAAAAAGAAGCGCGTTTACAAAAGGCCCATCAGCATGTCGTTGATACCAAAGGTATCCGGCTGTCACTGCGCATCGCCCAGCACGACTTGGATATCCGCCACAACCAAACATTAAAATTTTTAAACGACGGCCACAAAGTTAAAATAGAAATCATTTTACGCGGCCGCGAAAACCAATACGGCGCCCAAGCGATCGATGTGGTCAAAAAATTTGTCGAAAAAGTCGTCGCGACCATGCCAATCCGCGTTGAACAAACTACGGAACGCAACGCCAATAAAGTTACTGCCATTATTGTCAAAAGCTAATTAATGTTATGAAACAAAAAACACACAAAGCGACCGCTAAACGTTTCAAAAAAACCCGCACCGGGAAAATTATCAAGCGTACCGCCGGTCAAGCTCACTTCAACGCCCGTGAAGACGGCAAGGTTGGACGAAATAAAAAATCAGATGTGGTTTTGAGCACGACCATGAATCGCATCATCCAAATTAATTTACCCCATTCTTAAACGACTATGACACGTATTAAAGGTGGAAAACTCCACACGAAACGCCGACACGGCATTCTAAAACACACCAAAGGATACCGCTGGGGACGAAAATCATCGATCAAAGTAGCAAAAGTCGCCAAAATGAAAGCCGGCCAGCATGCTTTTGCCGGTCGCCGCACCAAGAAACGTGCAGCCCGTCAATTGTGGAATGTCCGCATCAACGCCGCTTTACGTGAATTGGATATGAGCTACAGCAAAGTTATCGGCCTGCTCAAAAAAAATAATGTCGCTTTGGATCGCAAAATTTTGTCTACACTAGCTATCCAATATCCGGATCTCTTCAAGACCGTCGTTTCTAACCTAAAATAGGCGGCCGGTAGGCCAGAAATTTTCCGAACTTGCTGAGGAAAATTCGCTGGCCGCGGACGCCTGCCCTGTTATCCACAAAATATTCGTTGACAGGTTAAACCAAAGAAGATAGTATTACCACTATAAAGACCCTGATTGTGTTTGGCATGTGGAGAAGCGCCCCCTCCTTCGCTTCCTTCCTAGTGCCAGACGCAACCAGGGTCTTTTATTTTAAAAATAAGCGCGGTCAATACAAGTCTGGTGTTTACGCTGACTGGTGTTTGCACACCCCACGATAATCGTGCATATTATTTATAGATTTGTTTTTAATTATAAAAGAGTATCGTATGCGTGAAAAAATATTATGGACTTTCATTATTATTTTAATATCAATAAATAGCGCCTCGCTTGGTTATAATATTTATTCACAGAACAAAATTTTGTCTGGAATTAATACGACAAACAAGAACCAACAACAATTGTTTTCGATTATCGAAAAACAAAATCAAACACAGCCGGTAACACCGCCGGATATAAAACCGGATATAAAACAAGTTATATTACAAGACGAAACCGCTTTATATAAAAAACACATCAATCCGGCTGGCTACAGCGTAGATTATCCGGCACATTGGTCGTTGCATTCTTCACAAAATAATGAAAATACCAATATTTTTATAAAAAATGAAGTGGACATAAAACAAGATTACCCCAGCCCCTGTCCGAATAATTACGCGGCGGTTTCAATATCGGGTCCTTACCGGTATGAAGAAAGAACATTTGAACAACTTGTGCAATCTCGTTATAGCCCAACCGATTATGGGTTAGGAGGAGTCGGAGGAAAGCAGGAAAAAATGTTTATCAACGGATTGTTGACGTATAAATTTGAATATACCGGTATTGAGACGAATTGCTCCGGGCCAACTTTCTTCATTAAGCTCGACGATAAACGCTATCTGAACGTCTTTACGCCTGTTGACGCAAAAAACAAAACAAACCTCAATATAATTTCAATGATAGTAGATTCTATCAAATTCACCAAATAACAGGCTAAAGAAACAATCTCGAAGATTTTGCTACCCCCGCCACCCCTTGGTTCGAGTCCCGTCTCCAATCTCATGCAATACAAATACACAGGCACAAGTGCCTGTGTATTTGTATTGAGCGGGTCGGACGAGACATCAAACTCGGTCTGGCAAGTACCCCAAATTTTAGACACCAAGTTTCATTCGGATGAATAAATAATGTTAGCTTTAGGTTGCCGTGATAGCGGCATATTTTAATTGTTGTTTTTGTTTGAACAGAACGGGCGGCATTCTGAGGGCAGAGTGGATGCGGCGGTGATTGTAGTAGGCAATCTGTTGGTGGATGGCTTCAATGAGTTCGCCGATGTGCGTGAAGCGATTCGGATTCCCCAGTTCCAACTTAAACTGCGAGTAAAATGACTCCTGGTAGCCGTTCTGCCAAGGGCTCGACTTACTGCTGTGGCTCGGGGTCGTGCCGTATTCCCGGAGCAGTGATTCGTAGGCACCAGACACGTATTCGCTACCTTGATCGGAGTGAAAATATCTAGGATCGGTCTTTGTTCGTCTCAGTGCATCGTTGAATGCGTCCATAATGAGTGCCGTCGTATGGTGATTGGCGATGTGCCAACCCACAATTTCTCTCGTGTAAATGTCGATCACGGTGGCCATATACCAAAACCGGTCGCTGAACCACAGGTAGGTGAAGTCTCCGGCCCAGACCACGTTCGCCCGAACGGGGCATATGACTTTCAGAACATTTTCCACTCGTGTTTCCGGCTTGTTTAAGTCCTCAGGCTTGGTTGGTCGCCAGCCCCGGCGTAACTTGGGTTTCAAACCGTTCGCTTTCATTACTCGTTTAATTGGTTTTCTGTTCATGCCGAGGGCTATGGCCACCCGTCGGTGGCCATAGGCCGGGTGCTCCTCCATGACTGCAATAATCTTTTGTTTTAATTCTTCGTCACTGACTGGTTACTTGGGTTTGTAGTAGAGCGACGCTCGTGAGATGCCAAGCTCCTTGGCGAGCATGGCCTTGGTCTTTACTTTCTCCATATACTTACGACCGGCCCGTATTTTTTTCCGCCCGCTTCTTGTCGAGAGCGAACATGCCGATGATTTCTTTTAATTCCTGGTTCTCCCGTCGGAGCTTCGCAATCTCGAGATTGCTTGTACCGGTGTTATCTGCCTGCTTGCGCAGCCAGGTGTAGATGGTGTTAACACTTAGACTATGCTCGGCGGCTAAGTCCGGCACGCTCGTGCCATTTTTAATTTTCTCAAGCACCTCCTGCTTAAGTGATTCTTCGTGATGTTTGGACATATGCCATTATGATGCCCGAGATGAGACTATGTGTCTAGTATACGGGGTACAGTCCAGTCGCTTCGCGACCTCTCGCAAAAACCATTCGGGTTTCCGCGAACCATCCTCCGCAATGCGGGGAAATACTTTCCCCGCCACCCCTTGGTTCGAGTCCCGTCTCCAATCTCACGCAATACAAATACACAGGCACAAGTGCCTGTGTATTTGTATTGAGCGGGGCAGAGTATGTCTTTAACGAACTCACTTGGCTGTATCAACAGGTAAAATTGAGTATCAACCAAACAAATCGATCTGCGGTCAATTTACTTCGGATTAGCAGATGAAGTTATTTAATACTTTCAGAGATTTTAAGGATAACCTGCAATGCTCCTGATTTTAGCTTTTCTAATTCAGCCATCGCTTCATAAATACTATTAAATTTATACTCTTCTCGTATGAACCCCTCCATTGACGCACCCTCTTCTTCAATTCCTTTAATCGCAGAATTTAACTCGTCAGATCTTTTCTGATTTCTATATGTAAGAATAAGAGAAATAAATATTGCACCAAGAAAGAAAGCAAAAAAAGATTTTATCATTGACAATAACTGTGATACTGGTGCAATCGGCGAAACTTCTTTAATGGAATTAAAAAAAATACTATTGAAACTATAATAAACAAATATAAAGAAGTTAGGCGCAGTTGTTAACTCAAAGTATCCATTATTGATTTTGAATACTCCGTAATTAATGACAGCAAAAGAAAAAATAGTTAATATCATTAGCCCAAAAATTGTAAATACTGAAGAAACTGCACCCAGTCTGCTATTTTGATAATCTCTTAATTTTTTTGCCGAGAATAAACAAACTCTATTAAATAATACAGAAGCCTGAAGATTGGTGGTCCATTTTTCCAGCTGTTTTTCGCCGAAACTAGTTGTTGGTAAATTCCTCATGTTTTCATCTATTCCAAAATAGGATTTGCCGTGCTTCCTTATTCCTGAAAAAATTTTTATATAAATTTGGAATATGCTTGACGGTTTGAAAAGCAAAATAAAACTACGGACATACACAGTAAATAAAACTGTAAGAATTAAAAAGCAAGCTAACCACAATATTTGATTGTTTGTAGATATGAATATCCCTGTTAAAGAAGCCATGAAGATTGCAAAAATGATGAATTTATATTTTATTGATTTAAAAAAGGATATTATGGAATTTATAACAGCAAAAGCAAGAACCCAACTTTTTTGCTTAAAAATGAAAAAAGGTAGCTTCCAAAAAAATACAATAAAGGGATAAAAAATTATGTATAATGACCAAAAAATTATATTTTTATTTTTTGTAAATAGCCAGAATATTGCTACTAAACTAATAATAATTAGGAACTTATAACTTATCAACCAATAATAATCTGGTAAGAAGTTTTTTATCAAAAATATGTCTATGTCAAAAATAAAAATTTTGGATACTACATACAGCCAAAATACTAAAGCAATAATTTCTTTGATTGTTTTTAAAATAAAAAATAACACCCCCTTTTTGCTTTCTTCCTTTATGGGGGTTTCAATTTTCTCTACAGACACTTCTTTATTTTCAATTTGTACAATTTCCATACTTAGTCGCTGGTCTTTATTTAGCAATTTCAAATATCTTTTTAACTAGCGTTGTCCGTGCGTAAAAAGCTCGGCTGGTTGATCCGTGTCCAGCCCCTTTTGTTCTCGCCTGTATCCATTTACCATCCGCACCAGTCAACGACTTAAAACCTTTTTTAATTAGTTTATTGCGAATAAAATCATAGTCCGCTTTAATTTCCTGTATAAGCTCGTCTGTTTCGGCAAAATCCAAACTGGTAACTTTTATCAGTTCCGCATTATCGGCATTTTTACCGTGCCATGCAACGGCACAAAAAATTATTGCTTTCAATTTTGCCCAGCAATGACTTTCAAAAAATGAGTGCTGTTTTAATTCTTCCGGATTGATCATGGTTATGGCCATTGTTTCCTTTGGCACGAGCTGGCCTTTAACCTCGTGAAAGCTAACAGATTTCAGCTCCCAAGATAAGCCGTTCGGTGCTTTGGATACATTTGTTTGCAAACCAGCCACTCTTTCCAGCACTAAACCTTTCCAACCCTTATTTTGTTTACCGGTTTCGTAAGTGGTTATGCCGTGTTCTTTTGCTAATTCTCGCAAGTCTTTACCTACGGCCTTTTTTAAATTTTTTATAGCAACTGCCCGAGTAATAATTTGCATAAATATTATTTTTTTATATCGTTGAAGCGTTTGATTGATAAATCAAGATATTTTTTTTCTAAATCAATTCCGATAAATTTTCTGTCATTTAATGTGGCCGCCAAACCAGCAGTAGACGAGCCAGTAAACGGATCTAAGACTACATCTCCCTTATCAGTACTAGCCATGATTATGCGAACCAATAAATCAATCGGTTTTTGTGTCGGGTGTTTGCCGTATTTTTTTTCTTCTTTCTTTGGCGGATAAACAGCCCACACGCTACGCATTTGTAGGTTAGGTTTTTTCAAAAAGTCGTCCGGCCAGTTGCCGTTTTTCATTGCGCCATAATTGAATTTATGTTTTGCTTTTTTATCTTTTCTAGCCCAAATTAAAGTTTCGTGGCTGGCAGTAAAAAACCGACAGCTCAAATTTGGCGAGGCGTTTGGCTTGAACCACGCAATATCATTAAGTATGTGAAAGTGTTTTACCTGCAAAGCAAATCCGCATTGATAAATTGAGTGGTATGTCCCGCTAATCCAAATCGTTCCGCCCGGCTTCAAAACTCGGTGGCATGCTTCAATCCAAGACAGTTGAAACTCAAAATCTTTTTTTAAGCCGTTGCTAACATCCCACTCGCCTTTATTAACGCTAACCATTTTACCGGCATGAACAGTGAAACCGCCGTTTGATAAAAGATAGGGCGGATCGGCAAAAATCATGTCAACGGAATTTTCCGGCAACTCTGATAAAAGCTCAATGCTGTTGGCGTGGTAAAGTTTAAAATTGTGTTTATCAAAATAGGGTTTTTGCATACATTGTCTACTTAAAAAACTTTTCATGCACCTGCTTCACTAGAAATAAAGCATAATCAATGTCATCCGTTGTTGTTATAGTAGTGGCACAAAATCGGCCATATCCTCGCTCTTCCCACGGAGTATCAAAAACTTTATTTTCTGGATCTTTTATATCCTTTTTCTCAACGCGCAATAATTCCAAATCTAATTTAGATTTATATACATGGATTGCGCACAGGTTGTTTGTTCCGATCTTAAAAGCAATGTAATTTTGATTGATTTTGATGACTACACGACTATCTAAATTTAGAATTCTTTCCTGTATATTGTCAAAAATATTCCTAGAATTATGCCAATCATTTTTTATTAAATCGTCAATGGTATATTTTTTTATTTCTTTCCCAACATTTTCAATCGTCTTATTTTTGGAGACAGTTTTTATTGACTCGCTGGTTTCAGGTGATTTTAACTGGTTGAAAAGCACCAAATCATTACTAAATTTTTTAACCTCCCATAATTCAATCGGCAAATCTTTAAAATTTATTGCATTTTGTTGGTAAGCGGTAAAAGAGTTTGCCAAAAAAAGAACTCGCGATTGCGACCAGTCAACATCTTCTCGTTTTAAACTTTTTCCCGTTCTCTCATTATATTCCAATATGAAGTCTGCTTTATTATTTAACATGAGGGATAGATAGGCATACCCTTGGTCAATTATACTAAAACTCCTATCGCGCTTATATTCAATTATTACGAACGAATTGTTTTCATCGTCAAACGCCAGTGTGTCAATACGAAAGTTGTGTAAACTAAATTCAGAACTAATAAATTTTAAATCAAATACTAGCTCTAAATTTGTTTCAGTCAAATTTTGCATGTCCTTTTCTAAATCTATCTGTAATTCTTTAACGCTGGCTAGTATTTGACCTTCAATTTTAAAAATTGGCATATGTTATAAGCCTAAAATCTTATTTTAACTAATAGGTATATTTTACTCCAAACACGGCAGAAAAACAAGCTATAAATGTGCATTTTGACAACCTCAAAAATTGGGAGTATAATACACACATCCGATGTAAACTTTTTAATTATCGCTCGGAGCTGATCACTGTATTTGTGCTCGGGAAGGATTGCACCCCCTACTAAGGGAGGTGTTTTTGTTTAATAATGTGGTTTAGCACTGTTTTAGAATGATTGCCGGTTCTAAAATAGTGAATAGCTACAATTTGAACATAGTTTTTGCTTTTACATTCCCTTGATCCGGCAAGCAGAAACCTTTTTTTCGTCCGTCGGTTGCCCCCGACGGCGAAAAAAGGTTGCTTGACGGCAAGGAGGCAAAGCAAAGTAGTTAATTAGTTTTAACAAGTAGTATCTTAACTTGATTATATCCACACATCTAACGAAAGATGATTGGATAAATGGCTAACATAAAATGAATTAAATACTTGTATGGCTTTCCCCTACAACCTCAAGGTTGTGGTGTCGGGCAAGCAAGTTGAAGTTTACAAATATAAGAAAAATATCTGGCGGGATTTTGAAAGAACGCTTCCAAGCGTATTAAAAACTGATAATAATATCCAATATGATGCTTCACTACTTCAAACTGCCGATGAGCAGTTAAAACGACAGCAAAAAACACAATTCTCAATCAACCGTACTAGGACTGAAATCCGTCGGTTGGTAAACAGCAACCCCCAGCTCACAAAGTTTTTGACTTTGACTTTTGCCGAGAACATCACTGACCTGAAAGACGCTAACTACGTCTTCAATCAGTTTGTTAAGCGTATCTCGTATAGATACTCTGATTTTGAATATCTGGCCGTGCCAGAATTCCAACAGCGTGGAGCTGTCCATTATCACTTACTTTGCAACCTGCCTTTTATTGAGCAAGAAGCAATCGCCCAAATGTGGGGACAAGGTTTTATCAAGATCAATCGGCTCAACAATGTAACTAACGTCGGAGCCTATGTCTGCAAATACTTGTCAAAAGATATGTTTGACGAGCGGACGTTTGGCAAGAAAAAGTTTTTTCGTTCACAAACACTAAAAGCACCGGTTGAAATACTGGGTTGGCTGGCGACTTTGTTTGAGAAAAAATATCTCACCACATCAACGCCGGTTTATGAAAGAACTTTTCAATCTGATTGGACTGGTGAAGTGAATTACAGATCATATTCGTTGGACTCGTTCCCGTTGGTTAATGGCGTGCTGAATAAGTCGCAGTTAATCCGACCAGTATGACCAGCAAGAGCCCTAAACCAGCTCTTGCTGGTCCGACAAAACAATATATATTTTCCGATGAAGCAATAAAAAACTTTGTCGGGCTTTATCGTGTTTTGCTCAAAGTACGACGCCGATTATTAGCTGAGGGCTACATGATTAAGAATGGCAAAAAGGTACGGCGATCTGGCAATTTTAGAAAGACGTGTTATAATCCAAACGACTATGACAACCAAACCACACCAAAATGAGTATTTAATTTACGCTCGCAAGAGTACAGACGACGCCGATAATCAAAAAAATTCTATTGATTACCAAATCGGCGAGTGTTTGCGATACGCAAAAAATAATACACTGCTCGTGGCGGATTATTCTGTTGATGGTTTTTGTGATACCGGCGTTATCAAAGAAAAGCACACCGCCTACAAAACAGCAGATACTACAATCAACAAAGACGGCTCATATGTTTATCGCATTGAGAGACCAAAGTTTAAGAAAATTATTGACGCTCTAACCAAAAAAGAGTTTAAGGGTTTAATTTGTCTTTGTTGGGATAGAATAAGTCGCAACGATCAAGACGGAATTATTATCAAAAATTTAATTAAGAACGGCGTTGACGTGCGGTTTGTCCAAACCAAATACGAGCAAACCAGCTCTGGCGCATTGCACATGGACATTGACGGCATGTTTGCGGCTCATTATTCCCGTGTTATCAGCGAGAAAGTAAAAGCGGCCTATACCAAACTTCGGAGCGAGGGCAAATGTACCTATTCCGCCCCGATTGGCTATTTAGACCACGGATCAGATAACAAACCACTAGACGAGGAGCGAGCGCCCCTTGTGCGTCAAATTTTTGAGTTATACGCTAACGGTGGCTGGGGACTGCGACAGCTGGCAAAGTGGGCAAACGAACAGGGACTAACAACCAAACCCTCACGCAAGCACCGGACAAGAGCGGAAGTATTAGCTGGCAAAGAACATGACGACAGCACGCCCGTTGGCCGACCAATGAACGAAAAAAGTATTGAGCTGATACTCAAAAATCCGTTTTATATCGGTAAGCTAAAAATCGGACAAAATATTATTGACGGCATACACCAACCGCTTATTGATGTTTCACTTTTTAACAAAGTGCAGGAAGTTTTGAAGTCAAAGAACGTCAACATTTATTTTGTTGATAAAGATTTTTACACCTACCGAGGTTTTATCCGGTGTTTGTGTGGCCGAGTGTATTCGCCCTATGAACAGAAAGGCAATAATTATTATCGCTGTAATTGTTTACGAACGTGCGATAGCACCGATAAAAATTTGAAAGAAAATTTCGTTGACAATACTATCGCCGAAATTATGGACAAAATACATTTTTCCGATACCGAATTGGCGGAAATACAAGAACGAGCTAAAAGCGAGCTGGGCGAAGTCGTGGAAAAGAAACGGCAATTTGAAGTCGGCACGCTGGAAAAACAACGCCAGCGTATTACTGACGATTTTAATTATCTTGAGAAAAATAAAATAACATTCTTGCGAACGAATGTTTATACCATTGAGCAATTTACTGCCGACTATGAGAAGTTAGAACAAGAATTCAAAGAAGTAAACGAAAAAATATCAACACAAAATGTTTCTGCCAGCGAAATGTTAGAAACTGTCATTTCTTTTTCCGAACTCGTAAAAGACGCTAAGATATACTACGAAAACGCACTTGATAGCGAAAAGCGAGAAATGGCGACAAATGTATTTTACGAACTCAATTACCACAGTGGTAATCTCTCTAACTATAAAGCAAAAGAGGGCTATCATGCCCTCTTAAGTCGCCATAGTGTGAACTTTGGCGGGTCGGACGGGACTCGAACCCGTAACTTCTGCCGTGACAGGGCAGTGCTCTAACCAGTTGAACTACCGACCCAAAAGTAGTGACATTATACTAAACATTGAGTCTTTTGTCAATATAAGTCACACCAGAGCGATACCACTGTTGACAAACATCCTATAACGTTACCCGTACCCTTGACAGCCGGACCATTATATAATATACTCAATTCAATTGGGACCACCGGCACTTCTATCCACGTCGGCTCCTACTTTAAAAAACTCGGCCAATCGGTCGAGTTTTTTTATTATCCGGTTTAACCTTTTATTTTAATTTGGGCAGCCAAACAAAGTTTTTGATACTTTCCAAAATCTTGTCAAAATGTTCCCTATCCCCCTCGATAACCACGGTTTCCTTAAAAATCTTATCGTTCGGGAAAATTACTATTCCTTTTTTAGACTCGTCGCCATACAAACCGACGTCATTTCCCAACCAGGTTGAAGTGGCGGCAAAATTATATTCCTTCATAGCCAGGCGTGGCTCGCGATTCACGGTAAACCATGCTGTGCTCGATGCATCACGGAATTCCACTCCGTTTACCAGATTGGTAAATTTCCAGCCAAAAGGATATGCCAGCGAAAAATCGGCAAAACCCCTTTCGTGATAATATTCCAGACGGGCAGCTTTTTCTTCAGCCCTCTCCGAAGCGACTTTTTGCTCAAGCTCGTCCTTGAAAAGAGCCAGACGCTGCTCCATCGCGGTTTGCAAATCTTTTTTTACGTCTTCCACATTGACGGTTTGGCAAGTATACCCGGCCAACAATATCGATAAACCGGCAAAACCGGCCAACGAAACCGCCCCCGATGTCAGACGCAGCGGCCAAGCGAGCGGGGCTTTGGCAAGTCTTTTTTCCGAAGCCGCAATCTCTTCTTGCACCAACCGCCAACGATCCGGCGTCACGGTAATACTGTCTATCCCTTCTTGCACCAAAAAGGAAACAAAATTGGTGTAATCACCAGCTGTGGTATCACAAATACCAACGGTCTTTCCTTCTTTATGCGCGACCTGAATAACCTCCTTAAGAAGCTTCTTAATAGCCCGGTCCTCTTCACGATTCGCCCGCAACGAAAAAACACCGGCATCAAGACCGAAAGTAAGCTCCGTCAGATGTTGTAAACCAACGCTGAAACCATCAAATAATTTAATGAACTCTTTCGCTAACAGTGCGTTGGCCGGTATTTCGCACATGACATATATTTTCAAACCATTTTCGCCCCGCTTTAGTCCGTGTTTGCCGAGCAGCGCCAGGATTTGTCGACCTTCTTCAATCGTTCGACAAAAAGGAATCAAAACAGACACATTTGTCAGCCCCCAGCCTTCACGCACTAATTTTACCGCTTCCGTGGTGAGACGGAAAGCCGCTTCAAAAGCCGGATCAATAAACCTGGAAACACCGCGCTTGCCGACCAACGGATTTTTTTCGGTAGATTCAAAAAGCAAACCGCCTGTCAAAGTGGCATATTCATCGCTCGTGGCCGCCGACAAGCGGAAAACAACTTCTCTTC
>Ga0209211_10009784_pt1 | contig 12684 bp, 15 predicted proteins | sample RifGroA2_FD_183992 | JGI IMG/M metagenome (GOLD analysis project Ga0209211, IMG submission 183992) | Groundwater microbial communities from Rifle, Colorado, USA - Groundwater A2 (SPAdes) (version 2) | ecosystem: Environmental > Aquatic > Deep subsurface > Groundwater | place: Rifle, Colorado... | reverse complement strand
TCTAATCAGATGGTTAATAAAGCGGCGCCATTCAGCTGGCCGGACTTTATCTTGAAAAAAACCGCCCATGTAACTGAATATGCCATTTTCTATTGGCTGTTATTCCGGGCTATTTCTCAAAAATATAAACAGATTAGTAAAAAAACTTTTTGGCTGACTTTAATATTAACAATCTTTTATGCACTGACTGATGAGTGGCACCAAACTTTTATCCCCGGCAGAGAAGGAACTTTGAGAGACGTCGGTTTTGATACTATCGGCGGGCTGTTTAGCCTGTTTCAAATTAAGAAAAATTTATGAAAATATTAGTTACCGGAGGTAAGGGATACATTGGGGCAATTACTGCCCAGGAGTTGATAATTAATAATCATCAAGCGGTAATTTACGATAAAAAAAATAACCAGGATATCAATGATACAAAACTGTTAGCCAAAGTAATCAAAGAGGAAAAAATCGAGGCAGTGATGCATTTTGCCGCTTATATTGAAATGGGCGAGTCAATGGAACAACCGGCCAAATATTTTGACAATAATCTGGTCGGCTCCCAGCATTTGATTCACACAATGGTTAACACGGGAGTAAAATATTTAATCTTTTCTTCAACTGCGGGCGTTTACGGCAACCCGATTAGAATTCCGATTAAAGAAGATGACCGAAAGTGGCCGGAAAACCCTTACGGCCAATCTAAATTAATGACCGAAGAATTATTAGAATTTTATGACCGAATTTACGATATTAAATCAATTAGTTTAAGATACTTTAATGCCTGCGGCGCGGCCGAACATTCAGGCGAAAACCACCAACCGGAAAGCCACTTAATCCCTAACGTCATTAAAGCTATATTAGCTGATAAAGAATTTAAGTTGTTCGGTGATGACTACCCAACCAAAGACGGCACCTGCATCAGGGATTATATCCATGTTTTGGATCTCGCTTCCGCCCACATTTTAGCTTTAGAAGCGCTTGTTTCCGGCCATAAAAGCGATGTTTATAATGTGGGCACCGGAAAAGGCTACTCTAATCTGGAAGTGATTAAAATGGCGGAAAAAATTTCCGGAAAAAAATTAAAGCTAAAAATCGGACCGCGCCGGCCGGGCGATGCCAATGAGCTGGTAGCCGACTCAACCAAAATCCAGAAATACCTAGGTTGGCAACCGCAGTATTCCGATCTGGAAACAATCGTTAAATCTGCCTGGCACTGGCATAACAAAAAACACTTATGAGTATAATTGGTTCTGCGGTTGAAAAAGGGTTAGGAATCTTGCCAATAATAGAAAAAATAAAACATGCCGATCCACTACGGCAGTTTGACTTTTCTATCCAAGAAGCGACCAATCCGGGGTTTTCTACCATTCAGCAAAAAGAACCTGACGCCACAAAATTTTTTGTTTTACCTTTTAAGATTAATTCTTCTGATTATTTATCTTTTTTATTATTATTACAAAATTTAGGCTTTGATAACTTTGTCATGTTAAGCATGCCGCATGGGGAAAAATTATCACCGGTCCATAGCAATATTGCCGGCCTTCGCCAACAATTACAGGAAAATCCTATTCCCACAAACAAAAGAAGCAGGCTTAGAAATAAATTCCCTTCACTGAATATTTTTAAATCAGGAAGGTTTCATCTGCGCCTATTTGAATTTGGAGACAATACAGTAATTGCGGCCCATATCGACCAACCAAACATAGATCATCTAGATATTAAGAAACATCTGGCAAATAAGTTTGTTTCTGATTATCCCGCCGGAGAAGATCTTTTTAATAAATTGCTTCAAGCGATAAAGTCAGCTTTAGAGGTGGAAAGTCGTATCATCTAGACTGCCGATCGGCAAAGTAGATGATAGGTGTGAGAGATAAAAATTAACCCGATATTGATAATCTTTGGGGTTATTTTGCTTTAAGTGAGAACCTTGAGTATCGGCTAAGCCGAAAATCATTAAGTCGTTAAAAATTTCCGGATAACGGCGGCGTAAATTTTCCACCTGATTTAAATCGGTAGTTTTACCATGAAGTTTAACAATGGTCACAATATAATCACGCTCTTTAGGGGAAAATTTCCAGCGGGCTAAAATTTTTTCCGCCTTGCGGGCGCCGATTAAAACATGATTAGCAATGCTGTCTTTTTTGCCAATATCATGCAGTAATCCTGCCCATAACAGTAAATTGTTCCGGGAATATTTTTTTAAATAAGAAAAAACTCGAAGAATGTGCTCAAAAACCTGCTGGTGATTATGCCAGGAACCGGTCTCGTAAACCTTTTTTAATTCGTATAATTCCGGCAAAATCGTTTTTAAGGCGCCGGTTTTTATCTCTTTGACGGTTAAGTGAAGAAGAGATTTCATTAAGTTATTATACTTGATACAATAATCTCATGGGGTTATTTACCCAGTTTATTTATCAGCCGTTTTTTAACTTACTGGTGGGGATTTACTGGCTCTTGGGAAAAACTGTACCCCAATATACGGACATGGGCAACGCGGTGATTGTGTTCACGATTGTGTTTCGAATTTTATGGCTGCCAATTTCTATTTCCTCTTCCAGGGGAGCAAAAGAAAGGCATGATATTTCCGAAAAAATTAAAGAAATCCAAAAACTTTATGCCAAAGAACCGTTAAAAGAAAAAGCAGAAATGAAGAAATTAATGAAAAGCAACCGCCGGGTGGTAGTAATGTCGGCAATTAATATTTTCTTTCAATTAATGGTGATGTTGATGCTTTATCGGATCTTTACTACCGGCTTGGAAGGGGCCGATTTCCACTTGATTTATAAATGGATGCCGCCGCACCCGGAACAGTTTAACTTAACTTTTTGGGGCGGCAGATTTGATTTAACTCACCCGAATGTAAGTTTGAATATAATTAACGCCGGAATAATTTTGGTAGCGGAATTATTGTCCGGCTTATTGTCCCCGTTTCCTACCGGCAGGGCGGATTTGCTCACCTTATTCATCCTGCCGATCGGCGCCTTTACTTTTTTTGCTTTTATGCCGGCCGGGAAAAAACTGTTTGTGATTACCACTTTGCTGTTTAGTATTGGTATAATGCTTGCTAAGGCAATAAAAATTCTTTATTATGAATCCAGAAGCAGACTAAGAAGGGTTGCCTACGGCCTGATTCTGGATAAAGACAAAAAGGAAGAATAAATGGAATTTGATAAATTGGTAGTGTCTTTTTTGGTTGATGAGGTGGTGGGCGGTTTTTTTGTCAATGTGCCGCCCGGACATGTAGCCTGCATTCACGATTTAGGCCGAGGGGTGTTAAAAAGGGTTAAAGGTCCGGGCTTACATTTAAAAATCCCTTTTTGGCAAAGGGCCAAATTATTTAATGCTCAAATTTTGGAGTATTTAATCAGGCATGATTTTGATTTAACTTATTCGGAAGCCATGGGTGATGAAGCGATTGTTTCCAAAACCTCTGACGGTAAAAATATCCAAGTAGAAGGATCAGTCTTACTGAAAATCGATAAGGCCAGGGCTAATGAACTCTGGGAAAATATCGGCGAAAATTTTATTTCAAAAATTGTCCGGCCGGTTTCCAGAAGCCGGATCAGAAGCGTGTTATCTGAAGTCAGTTTGGATCAACTAACTTCTTATCGAACCCAAGTGGAAGAGAAAATCAAAAGAGAGCTAAACAACTTTTTTACCAAGTCAGGGATTCTGTGCGACGGCTTTTTATTATCCGAGGTCAAAGATCTGGGTAATTTGCAGAATAAACAAGACGATAAAATAATTTTTGAGGAATCAAACAAAAGCCAGGAATAAGACTTCATCGAGATGGGAAACGAAGTGAAACTGAATATCTTTCTGGACTTTGGCGGGAATTTTTTCTAAATACTTTTTATCAGCTGCCGGCAGGATAACGGTGGTAATTCCGGCCCGGTGGGCGGCAATGACTTTTTCTTTAATGCCGCCGATTTCCAGGATCCGGCCGCGCAGGGTAATTTCCCCGGTCATGGCGACAGTTTTTTTAACTTTTTTCTTGGTTAAAGCGGAAATGATGGCCGTAGCAATAGTAATGCCGGCCGAAGGACCGTCTTTAGGCACGGCCCCTTCAGGCACATGAACGTGAATGTCAATTGATTGGTAAAAGTCTTTTTTTAAACCCAGTTCCTGCCAGCGGGAGCGAACATAGGAAAAAGCCGCTTGAGCGGACTCTTTCATCACTTCACCCAGCTGACCGGTTAAAGTAATCTTGCCTTTGCCGGGAATGGCGGCCACCTCGATAAATAAAACATCGCCGCCGGCTTCAGTCCAAGCCATGCCGGTCGCCACGCCCACATCATCTTTTTTCTCTTTCAAAACAGGAGTGATCTTTTCCGGGCCAAGATATCCGCCTAAATTTTTCAGAGTCAGCTTAAAAGGACCGCGTTTGCCGCTAGTAACTTTTTTGGCAATTTTTCTCATAATTTTACTGATTTCTCTCTCTAAATTCCGGACCCCGGCTTCCCGGGTAAACCTGTCAATAATTTTTTTGATGACCGCAACCGGAAGAGAAACTAACGATTTGGACAAACCGTTGGCGGCGAGAGTTTTATTGATCAAATATTTGACGGCAATCTTCTCTTTTTCCTCGGCGGTATAGCCGGAAAAATGAATGACTTCCAAGCGGTCTCTTAAGGCCGGCGGAATGGTGTCTAAAATATTAGCGGTGGTGATAAACATTACTTGAGACAAATCAAAAGGCACTTCCAGGTAGTGGTCGGAAAAACCTTTGTTTTGTTCCGGGTCCAGAGCTTCCAGCAGCGCGGCAGAAGGATCACCCCGGAAATCATTGCCCACTTTATCAATTTCATCCAGCATAAACACCGGGTTATTGGTTTTGGCAGTTTTAATCCCCTGAATAATCCGGCCCGGCAGAGCACCGACATAAGTCCGGCGATGACCGCGGATTTCGGCTTCATCCCGAATGCCGCCTAAAGAAACTTTAATGAATTGGCGCTTTAAGGCTTTGGCAATAGACCGGCCAATCGAGGTTTTACCCACTCCGGGAGGACCAACAAAACAAAGAATGGTCGGAGTCACCGCATCCATATATTTTTTGTCAGCGCTTTTATATTTTTTCTTTAACTGCATGACGGCTAAATATTCGGTGATGCGCTCCTTAACCTCTTCCAAACCATAATGGTCCGCTTCCAGAATTTTCTCTGCCTTTAACATCCGGACATTATTGGGGGAAGAATAACTCCAGGGTAGTTCGCAAAGCCAATCCAAATAAGTGCGGATGTAGCCGGCTTCAGGATTGAAACTGCCCATACCGGCGAGACGCTTTAACTCTTTTAAGGCTTTGGTTTTAACTTCGACCGGCATCTTCGCTTTTTTGATTTTATCTTTGTACTCGGCAACTTCTTTATTATCTTCTTCTTCGCCTTCTCCTAATTCTTTTTGAATGGTTCTAATTCTTTCTCTTAAAACGGTTTCGCGCATGGATTTGTCGAATTTTTTCTGAGTTTTGGAGTCAATTGAACGTTCAATTTCTAAAATTTTTAACTCCTGGGATAAATGTTGAGAAACTAACTCCAGGCGTGTTTTAACTTCTAAAACTTCCAGCAGTATTTGTTTTTTTTCGGTGGAGATGTCGAGACTGGCGGCAACCTGGTCGGCCATTTCAGAAGAGGAAACGCCGCTCATTGTCCGCATAAACATTAAAAAATCTACGGATTTGCCGATATTAACCGCGTGTTTGAAATTACTAGAGATATGCTTGGTTAAAGCGGTAACTTCGTCAGATTCTTCAATGATTTCGGCTAGTTCTTCGACAGTGGCGATTAAAAACGGGTGGCTGGCAGTCAGGTCTTTGATCCGAACTCGGGTCAGACCTTTAACTAAAGCATTAATTTCACCATTGGTCTTTAAAATTCTTTCGATGCTGCATAAAGTACCGATAGAATAAACATCTTTTAAGCCGGGTTCGGTGACATTGGGGTTTCTTTGGGTGACAAAAACAATCAAGCGATCGGTTCGAAAAGCGGCTTCAATGCCGGCATTTGATTGAGGCCGGCCAAAGGTTAAAACGGCTTCGGTGTGGGGAAAAACTACCCCTTCGCGCAAGGTGACTAAAGGCAAGGTTTTTTCTAGGAATGTAGCCATAGATTAGCAGTATAAATGTTTGAGTGCTAACGGTCAAGTCCCAGTATTAATTCCTGCAAGGTTTGTTTGGAATTAGGGCTTTGAGCAAATTCCGACGCCACTAAAACTCCTTTCCCGCCGGCAAGCAATGATTTTCTTACATGGTTAGTAGTCCTAATTCCCCCGCCGACTATAAGCGGCCCTTGGGCGGCGGATGCCGCCTGTTTGATTAAACCAAAGTGAGCGTCAATCATGGCGATTGGCCCGCCGATTAACTGCGGATCTTCAAAACCGATGTAGTCTGGTTTTAATTTATTGGCTTTTTTAATTAAAGCCGCCGTATCCGCAATAATCATTATTTTTAATTCAGCTTTTTTGGCCGCGGTCACGGTTTTTTTCAGAGTTTCAAAATCCAGGCCGTGTTCGCTGTGATTAAGCAGGACTCCGCCGGCCCCGCTCATTTTTAAACTGACTGGCGCCTGATAGCCAGTAAACTTGCCGTATCCGACCGGATCGGCATGCTGGGCCCAAACTTCTAAATCCGGCAATATCTGTTTCACCCGGAAAATATCAGCCGCCTGCAAACAGGGAATCACCCGTTTATCCGTCAGCCGGCGGATCAAACGGCAAAGTTTTAAAGTATTTTCCCCGCTTGTTTCCTGGTAAATTTTAAAATTGAGAAAAATCATAAGGTAATTTTAGGGGCATTGTAACTGTTTAGCAATCGAGCAAATGTCTTCCTCCAGCAGATTTTCGCAGGCACCGATTTTAATTTTTTTGACCTGGCTGGCGGGGAACTGTTTAATTTCGGTGGTGGTGGATTCTAAAATTTTGGTGATCTCGGCTTTGATCAATTGAGAAATTATCTGGCCGGATTGCTGTGGGTCCATTTTGGCAAGTTCTTTTAAATTAATCGGCTGGCCGCTTGATTGGTTGGAAAAATCAGCGCTTTGATTTTGGACCAAACCGGACTGAACCCCTCTGATCAGGCTGGAGTTTTTCAGATTAGGTAAAAAGTCGGGGAAATACTGTTTGGCGATAATAATTAAGCCAAAAAGACCAAAGCCGAACCAAAGGATTTTTACTATTTTTTTCCACATTGATTTATTGTAGCATTAAGTGCTGGTAAAGCGTCCCGTCAACAAAACCCAAACGGCGATAATATTCTCTGGTACCAACGGCAGAGATAACTGACAGTTTTTTATAGCCGGCCGCCAGCTTGATCGCTTTCTTTAACAACCGGCTGCCTAAACCTAAATGCTGGCTTTTACCCTTAGCGCCGATTGCCAAAGATTGACCGTAAACATGAAGTTCGCGGATCATAGCGCCGGAACTGTTAACTGGTAAAGATAAACGCAAAAAAGCACAGATTTGATTGTTTGCAGTGACAAACTGAAGGAATTTCTCGTTACCAATACTGGTCTTGTAAGTAATTATTTTAAGTTTTAATCTTCCGCTTGGTTGATTCCTGATTTCCCGGAAACGAATCTCTTTAATCTTAGTTTTGATTTTTTTCTCCACCAGTTGCCGCAAATTACTTTGCTTGTTACCGGTGACAATATCTTCGGAAGAAAAATCACGAATTATCCGGGAAACACGGCAGTATTGAGGCACTAATGGTAAAATTTTAACCAGTAAATCGGTTAATTCTGATTGAGAATAAGGCTGCCATAAGCCTTTTTGATAATAAACCATGAGCGGGGCGGTTTTAATTAAACTACAGGGGTAAATTTTCAGCTCGTCCGGCCGAAAATTCTTGTCTTTAAATAATTGAACAAAGTCTTGAATATCTTTTTCGGGCGTTGATCCATATAAATTAGCCATCCAGTGGGCCTGGATTTTAAAGCCAAACAGGCGCAGTAATTTAATCGCTTTTTTGGTGGCGGTGACAGTATGGCCGCGATGATTTAGCCTTAAAATTCGATTATTTAAACTCTGGATGCCAATCTGCACCTTAGTACAGCCTAATTTGCGAAAATTAATTAACTCGTTTTTAGTAATCCAGTCCGGCCGCGTTTCCAAACTCAAACCAACACAGCGGTTCTGGGCGGTTTCGTTAATTGCCTGCGCCGCGCTAAGCGTGGCTGACGTCCGGTTGTTTAAAGCTTCAAAGCAGCGTTTGATAAACCAGGTTTGGTAAGTTTTGGGGTAAGCCGACCAAGTGCCGCCTAGAATAATCAGTTCGACTTTATCGGTCGGGTGATTGTTGGCCCGGTAGGTTTTCAGGCGGGAAACAACCTGGCGAAAAGGATCAAATTGATTGGCGACTGCCCGCTGGCCGCCCGGCTCGTTAGGTAAATAACTTTTAGGCATGGTTGGATCGTTAGGACAGTAAAGACAATTGCCCGGACAAAAATAAGGTTTGGTTAAGACGGTGACCGGCACGACGCCGGATAAAGTCCGGATGGGTTTGGCCACCAGTGAAGGCGGGTAACCAAAGTGCCTTAATCCGGCAATCACTTCGGCTTTGGTAAAAAGCCTGGTTTTTGTTTTCGGGTAGCGGCGCAAAGCTTTATCGTATTTTTTTCCAAACGCCAGTTCCCTAATTAAAGGTTTCAGTTTTTTCTCATAGGTTTTTGGGTTAAAATCAAATTTAGCCATATGGATTTACTTAAATTAAACAAAAAGTTTTATTTAAAAACACAGAAGTATTTTAACACTTCCCGCCAATCTCCCTGGCCCGGCTGGAAAAAACTGCTGCCCCACCTGCAGGTTCGGAACCTGCAGGTGCTCGACCTGGGGTGCGGGAATGGAAGATTTGGGAAATTTTTAGCCGAACACCGGCAGATTGATTATACGGGAATAGATAATAACCAGTATTTGCTGGACCGCTGTGGTGAAGTCTTACCCCACGCTACATTAATTAATCAAGACCTCCTCAAGCCCTGGCCGATTAAAGAAAAACCTGCCTGCCGGCAAGGCAGGTTCGACTTAATTGTTTTATTTGCCGTTCTTCACCACATTCCGACTGCGGCCGACCGCCTAAAAATTTTACAACGGGCGAAAAAATTATTAAAATCAAACGGCTTATTGATTTTTACCACCTGGCAGTTTGATCGATCTAAAATCGTCAAGAAGATTGCCAGAAATGATTATTTGCTTTATTGGAAAAAAGGCATTACGGCTTTACGCTACTGCCACCGCTTTACTAAAAAGGAAGTTCAGGGGCTAATTAAGGCTTTAAAATTAAAACTCCTCGCTGACTTTATCGCCGACACTTCCAACCGCTACCTGATTTTGAAGAAGTAGTAAGATAATTTAAATTATCTTACTACTTTGTATGTAACCTGAAGAATATTATCAGTCACTTTTCTAACAGTCTTTAGTTGTAACTTCAGTTCAAATTCTTCCGGATTAAATAAAGGAATTCCTTTCCCAACAATCACCCCTTCAATATTTAAAGTTACCTCATCGATTAAATTTAATTTAGCAAAAGCACTATTATTAGTGGAACCACCGGTTAGAATCACTTCTTTAAAACCTTTATCTTTTAATAATTTTAGGCCACTTTGAGGAGAATCGGCTAAAACAAAGCCTGGATCAAGTTTCAAATCTCTATCTCTAGATATAATAACCTTAACAATATTTTTAAATGGATCCAAGTAAGATTTATCCCATTTCCTGACCAACTCGTAAGTCTTTCTACCCCAAATCAAACAGCCGCATTTTTGCACCACCTTAACAAACTCATCCCAGTTGGCATGAGATAAAAATTCTTCCTGGTTATCCAGTGTGGCAATAATGCCGTTTAACGAAATTGCCATAAATAATGTTACTTTCATAGATTTGGCAAAATTCTTCTTTTGGTAAAATCAGCGATAATTTTAGTCAATTCTTTTTCTTTGCCGATATAACAATGGTCACAGTCTTTTATTTGGTAGGCTTCGGCTAAAGGATTTTCTTTTTTCAAAAGTTCAATGGCCATTTCGATCTGAATAATCGTGTATTCCCCGTGATCGCCGATCACCCCTAAAACCGGAACTTTGATATTTTTAAAATAGGCTAAGTTTTTACCCTGGCGTAACGGTATGGCTTTGGCGTTGGCTGAATCCGGCTTCATATTATCCAAGTAAGTCTTCGCCGTCATCGGTAGCTCTCCACAAAATGCCCGCAAATCTGACAATAATTGATCGCCCTTACCTTCTTCTACCATTCTCTCTGCTTCCGCCATAAAATTATGGCCGATTTTCTGCTCATGCTTCAACTGGGTTCCGATCGCATCGGAAAAACCCATTAATATCACACCGACCACTTTATCGACGTAATGACCGTGGTTCAAATAATAAACTGTTTTTTCCGTACCGCGGCTGTGGCCTTCTAAAATAATTTTTTGGTAGCCTTTATCCAAGGTAAATTTAATCCAGGCATCAAAGTCTAAAATACAATCGGAAAAAATTTCTACCGCCACGCCAAATGACACCGGGTCATCGTTTGAATTTTCAAAAGCACCGGTGCCGCGGCTATTGACTGACAGAAAAGCAATTCCCTGACTCAAAGAACTTTCCGCTAAATTCGGATAATAATCGCTCCACCAAAATGACCCGTTATCGCCGGGTATATGAATTTTGATGGTTTTTAATTTTTTATCCTCCGGTTCAAATAACATCCCTCCCAACTCCAAACCATCTTTAGTTTTAACTTTAACAATTGGATAATTCAACATAGACATATTTTACTATTTATACACTCCCTGGCGGTGTTCAATTTTATGGATTTTAATAAGTTTAGCTTTCAAATCCAAACCATATAGTAACCGATATGGCCAAATCCTTAAGGAGTAAAATCCGCTCCATTCACCTTTTAGTTTTTTCCCGGCAAGAGGATTATTTTTCAAGAGCGAAATTTTCTGAATCAGTTGAAATTGTTTGTTTTTGGGAAAACGCCGTAAAGATTTTTGAGCCAGCCTGGAGTAGCCGATTTTCATTTAAGTAGTTTTTAAATTAAGGCCTAATTTTTTCAATAATTCTTCCTCTGTCACATAATCTCCCCGTTTAAATTGAGCCTGACTTTGTTTTAATTCCCACATTAATTTTTTATCACCCATCAATTCAATGGTTTCCCGCCATGATTCAACTTCATCAGGATGGATTACCACAGCTTTAACTTTTCCTCTAAGGGAAATAGTAAATCGCTTGAGCTTTTCGTTCACCTCATCCAACATGGTGTAAAAGTTTTTCCGGGCGACACTGGCAGGTAAATTTACAGACAATCCATCCATATAGTTAATAGTACCAATACTGGTACTACTTGTCAAGATTGGCTTTATATTTTTCGATTGTCTCCAAGTGGTCAAAGGCCATATCCTTTGCCGGCGGAAGTTAGTAAGTTCTAAAACGAATCCGAACAGTACAATGTTCGGATATGAATAAAAAACCTAAGTTAACTGCCCCGGAAAGAGATCAAATTGCCGTGTCTTTGGCCGCCGGTTTAAGCCTGCGCCAAATTGCCGGGGAACTACAAAGAAGTGTCTCTTCAATCAGCGACGAAGTTAAAAGGAATAGTGTTAACGGTGAGTACCGGTCCATTACCGCTCACCAAAAAAGCCGGGAAAGGAATATTAATAGCCGCCGGTTAAATCCCCTCAAAAGTCCGGATACCTACGGTTACGCGGTGGAAAAACTAAGGTCAGGCTGGAGTCCGGAACAAATCGCCGGTAGATTAAAACGGGATAACGGCGGTAAGACCGTCATCTGCCACGAAACCATTTACCGGTATATCTACAGCCCCCAAGTTAAAAGTAAAAATCTGGCAGAATTTCTGGTCAGGCATCACTTTAAAAGAAGGGCCTGGCACGGCCGGTATGTTTACCGGAGAGGGATTGCCAATCGGGTCAGTATTGATGAACGGCCAGGGGTAATTAACTCCCGGAAAGCTTTCGGCCACTGGGAGGCAGATACAGTCGAGGGTAAAGCTCATAAAAGAGGGATCGTGACTTTACTGGAAAGAAAAACCCGGTATTACCAAGCCAAGTTAATTGTCAATATTGATTCAGAATACGGCGTACGGGCACAAAGAGACATTTTGGTTTCCTTCCCGCCCCGGGCCAGAAAGAGCGTCACTTTTGACAACGGCAAAGAGAACTACAACCATGAACGACTGGCCAAACAGTTAAACCTAAAAACCTACTTCTGTGATCCCAACTCTGCCTGGCAAAAAGGCTCAAATGAAAACCACAACGGTGTTTTAAGAAGATATATTCCCAAGAAAACTGACTTAACTACCGTTTCCCAAGTTGAGCTTGACGCCATTATTGACGAGATTAATGACCGGCCCAGAAAGTGTCTTAAATACCAGACCCCTAGCGAAGCTATCTTAGAAGAACTACAATGTCTTAAATTACCAAAGTGTTCGGATTCAGATTAGAATTCAGCTTTATGTTATACTTTTAATACATGTTAACTTTATCCCAAATCATTCTGGTCATTGTTGTTACCATTCTCTCGATTTTATTGATTATTTTTTCCATCTATATTTTCCGAATCTTGGAAGAGCTAAAGAAAACCCTGCAAAAAACCAACTCGATGATGGATGATATGAAGCGGATTACCAAATCAGTGGCTGACCCGATTGAGCACGCTTCCGAATTTATCTCCGGTTTGAAAAAAGGGGCGAAGTTGG
>Ga0209211_10009780_pt1 | contig 12688 bp, 10 predicted proteins | sample RifGroA2_FD_183992 | JGI IMG/M metagenome (GOLD analysis project Ga0209211, IMG submission 183992) | Groundwater microbial communities from Rifle, Colorado, USA - Groundwater A2 (SPAdes) (version 2) | ecosystem: Environmental > Aquatic > Deep subsurface > Groundwater | place: Rifle, Colorado... | reverse complement strand
AAGAATCCCGCCACTCATCAGACCTTTTCGCTCAAAATCTCCGCGATAGTATTTCCGCCATAAAAACACGCCTCGAACGACTAACAGACGCATATCTTGGCGAGGCGTTGGAACTTGCCGAGTATCAAGAAAAGAAAAATGTTTTAATGGCGGAAAAGAAAACAATTGAGGAGAAGTTATCAGATTTTGAGCGAAAAGGTAATCATTGGCTCGAACTCATGCGAAACTGGATTATTGAAGCCAACCAAGCCGAAAATCTCTCTAAACAAGAAAATCCCTCGGGGGCGAGAGATTTTCTTGTTTCCATCGGCTCGGCGGGAATTCTTTTGGCGGAATTCAAAACCCCCTGGAATTTCTTGGCGGAAACCAATGCCGAGGGGCGAAGCCCCGAGGCAACTTCTTCGGCAAATCAAATTTGGTGGACCTACGGGGAGTCGAACCCCGACCTCGTCCATGCCATGGACGCATTCTACCGCTGAACTATAGGCCCTTGAGAAAAATATAACAGATTATCAATTAAATATCCAAAGTGGCGAGTTTGGCGTTAGATTGAATGAAAGATTTGCGGGCCAGAACATCTTCGCCCATCAAGATGTCAAAAACCTTGTCGGCATCTTGAGCGTCTTCTACATTCACTTTTTTCAAAATCCGCCGCGCCGGGTCCATCGTCGTTTCCCACAATTCCTCGGCATTCATCTCGCCGAGACCTTTATAGCGCTGGATGAAGATACGAGCTTCTTTAGCTTCAATAGCTTCGCTAGCTTCTATACCAACTTCCTCTTCCTCAAATTTTACACCTTTGCCAATAATTTTATTTTTTTCATCGTCGGAATAAGCGTAGAAAAATTCTTTGCCTTTTTTGATTTTATAAAGCGGCGGCTGAGCGATATAGATGAAACCACCGTCAATCAACGGCCGGAAGTGGCGATATAAAAGAGTCAAAAGCAAAGTCCGGATGTGAGCGCCGTCCACATCGGCATCGGTGGCAATAATAACTTTGTGATAGCGCAAGCGCGCCAAATCAAAAGTGTCGCCGATGGCCGTGCCCAATGCCACCACTAAATTTTTAATTTGTTCGGAAGCCAGCATTTTATCCAAACGCGCCCGCTCAATGTTCAGAATTTTACCGCGCAACGGTAAAATTGCTTGAATCCGCCGGTCGCGCCCGGTTTTTGCACTTCCGCCGGCCGAATCGCCTTCCACCACGAACAATTCCGATTCGGCGGGAACATTAGATTGGCAATCGGCTAGTTTGCCGGGCAAAGTCATGCCTTCCAGCGCGCCTTTGCGCAATACGGAATCTTTAGCCGCCTTTGCCGCCTTGCGCGCTTTCAAAGCCAGAACCACTTTATTGATAATCGCCCGCGCGTCATCCGGTTTTTCTTCCAGAAAAGCGGCGAGAGCATCGCCAAAAACCGCCGAGACCGCGCTTTGGGCTTCCATGCTGCCAAGCTTGGCTTTGGTTTGGCCTTCAAATTGCACTTCCCGCAATTTGACCGAAATCGCCGCCGTCAAACCTTCCAAAACATCGTCGCCGGTAAAACTATCGTCGCCATTTTTAATCAAATTGTTATTCTTGGCGTAATTGTTCAGCGTCCGCGTCAATGCGGTTTTGAAACCGGTCAAATGAGTGCCGCCTTCCGAATTATAGATATTATTGGCAAACGGTAAAATACGGGCGGAAATATCGTCCGTGTATTGTAATGCCACTTCTACCGATTCAATGCCTTCCCCCGTTTTTTCAACATAGAAAATATTTTTATGAATCGGCTTAAAAAGTTTGTTGTAAAAAGCAATGAGCGAAACCAAACCGCCTTCAAAATAAAAGGTCTGCGACGGCAAATCTAAATTTAGTTCTCGGAAATAAAAAACATCGGCCAAATCAATGGGTTCAGGAAACACCCGAGCGTCAATCACCGAAATCCGCAAGCCTTTCACCAAGTAGGCTTGCTGACGCATGTGGCTGACCACCCGGTTGAAATCAAAGTTAATTCCCTCTTTAAAAATCTCGGCGTCCGGTTCAAAAGTAACGATGGTGCCGTGCAAATTTGATTTACCGATTTTTTTGACAGCCGCCTTGCGTTTGCCTTGTTTGTATTCTTGATAATAAATTCCGCCATCGCGATGAACTAATACCTCGCAGAAAATTGACAAGGCATTGACCACCGAAGCGCCGACGCCGTGCAAACCGCCGGATACCTTATAACTCTCGCTGTTGAATTTACCGCCGGCGTGAAGAGTGGTCATAATCGTTTCCAAAGCCGAAACTTTGGTTTGTTTGTGAATGTCCACCGGCACGCCGCGGCCGTTGTCCACCACCCGCACCCGATTCTTCGGTAACAAAACGATTTCAATGTCATTGGCAAAGCCGCCCATTGCTTCGTCACGGGAATTGTCAAAAATTTCGGTGATGAGGTGATGTAAGCCGTCTGGCCCAGTCGTACCAATATACATACCCGGTCGTTTTCTGACCGGTTCCAAACCTTCCAAGACTGTTATTGCCTCGGCTGTGTAGCCCTTATTTTTCGCCATTTTTTATTATTTCTGACCCTCCTATTCTAGCAGAAAACCACCCTCTTTGAAAGCCCCTTTGGGGATAAAAATTTGAGGGAAATTGCTAGCGATTATCTTGAACCGTAAATGGTTTTTAAGTCGCGAAAAATGTAGTCGCGGAAATAAGGATTGATCGCTTTATCGGATACCAAATCCACCGGCTTTTTTAAATTATCAGAGAGCTCATTCTTGAAACCGATAAAATCCCAGATGGAAAAAGGTTTGTTACCCAAAGAAACGAGAATATCAACATCACTGTCGGGTCGTGCGTCGCCCCGGGCATGCGAACCGAAAACACCAGCATAACTCACGCCGTATTTTTCTAAAATCGGTTTCGCGGTCTCAGCGATTTTTTTAAGCGTGTCGTTCATACGTCAAAATTCTAGCAGAAAAACGCCCTCTTTGGAAGCTCCTTTGGGGATAAAAATTCTTACAAAAACTGACCAAAAACTGATGTTTTGGACCGTGCGAGATTCGAACTCGCTACCCCCACATTGCAAATGTGGTGCTCTACCAATTGAGCTAACGGCCCACGGAACTACTGGAGCTTATCAATTTTTGCCGCCAGAATAAAGTCGTTTTCGGAAAGACCATCAACGGCGTGAGTCCAAAACGAAACTTTTACTTCACCCCAAACGATGCGCAATTCCGGATGGTGCCCTTCTGATTCAGCGAGAACGGCAACTTTATTGGCAAAAACTATTGCTGTTTTAAAATCAGAAAATTGCCATTTTTTGAAAATTCTCTTGAGGCCGGTATCAACATCCCACCCTTTCAATTTTAATAACAATTTCTCCACTTGTTGTTGATTAAACGGCAATCCGCCTACTTCGCAAACCAAACATTTCTTTGAAGCTAAATCAATCATAATTCATTTTCTAGCTAAAGCGAGCGCAATTAAGTGTTCCAGAAAATCGGGCAAAGGGCAACCGACGGCGGCGAGAGATTTGGGCAAAAGCGATTCGTTGGTTAAGCCGGGTAAAGTATTAACCTCTAAAAAATAAATGCCTCGCTTCGGCGAAACGATAAAGTCCGAGCGCGAGTAATGGCCAAGCCCGAGAGTTTTATGAACCAGCGCCGCCGTTTGCTGAATCGCCGCTTTTTCTTCCGACGAGAAATTTCCCGGGGATATTTCTTGAGAAATACCTGAATACTTCGCTTCGTAATCAAAAAAATCTTTTTCCGACGGCGGAATTATTTCCACCGGCAACAGTTGATAAATTTCCTCGCCGCGAAAATTTTCCACCACGCCGCAAGTCGCTTCCCTGCCCTTAATGTATTCTTCAACCAACACTGCATCTGATTTCTTCAAGGCGGCTAAAATCAGGGTGCGAAAAGTTTGAAAATCTCGAGCAATGCCGACGCCGACTGACGAACCGAGCGCCACCGGCTTGACCACCGATGGTTGAATAAAAGTTTTCCAAATCTCTATAATTTTTCTTTCTAAGTTTTCGTCGGTGCTTGAATTTTCAATGACAATATGATGTGCTGTTTTCAATGGCAGACGAGCAATAGAATTTTTGGTCAAAACTTTATTCATCGCTATGGCCGAAGCCAAAGAACGAGAACCGGTAAAGGGCGCGCCGAAATGTTCCAAAATTCTTTGAACTTTACCGTCTTCGCCGTATTCGCCGTGTAAGGCGTTAAAAATTACGTCAACGCGGTGGAGAATACAGTCCGGGCTGCGTTGAAAACCGTCCAAATGCCAAACGCCAGATTTATCAATAAAAATATCGCGCGGTTCGTAGCGTTCGCGGTTTAAGTTTTTCAAAACGCTGGCACCGGTCTGGAGCGACACTTCATATTCGCTGGAAGGTCCGCCGCGCAACACGCCAACAATTGTTTTTGACATATTGAGATTATAGCAGAAAATTATAGCAGAAAATAAAATTTATATTTTTATTGACAATAAAATCATATAGTGCTATTAATACAATAGAACAAACGAAAGGCAATGATATGAAAATACTGTTGGTGGAAGATTATGATGTTTTTCGAAGAATTTTGAAAACGATGCTTGAATCTCGCGGTTATGAGATTGTTGAGGCGGCCGACAAAGGTTCGGCTTGTCGAATCATTCAGGAATCAATTCAAGAAATTGATTTGATTCTTTCGGATTGCGACTTGCCGGCTCCAGATGAAGGACTGGAAGTTATCGCTTTCGCCCAAGACATCATTGATTTCTTCGGATATAAAAATATCCCGATGATTTTAATGTCCGGCCGGGACAGGCAAACCGAAGCCGAAACGGTTGGCGTAGAATTCCTGCTCAAACCGTTTGACTTGAAAAAACTTGAATCCACTATTCAATTGGCAACAATCAGAGCGGAACTAACTCACGCATGAAAAAAGTTCTTTTAGCTTTCACCTTGGCAATCACTGGACTTGAAATGTTCCTGCTCGGAACAAACTTCATCCCGTTGGCGATGAAAACGGTTAGTCATCACTTCAAAAAAGCACTGGCTGCTTTTAAATGAAGTGAATCCGAACAACCTCTCCTCACGGCGGGGTTGTTTTTTTATATTTTGTTTTTTTATTCCCCCTCCAAAATTTTTTGCCGTTCGATTCTAACAAGATTAATGATGAAATAAAGATTGTGAATGGAAGCCAAAGTGTTGGCTAAAATTTCTTGGGCGCGAAACAGATGCGCAAGGTAGGCGCGAGTAAAATTTTGGCAGGTATAACAGCCGCAATCTTTTTCAATTGGGAAAAAATCATCGGCAAACTTGGCATTAGTGATATTGATGCGGCCACCTTTGATGTAAAGCGTGCCGTTGCGCGCCGTGCGAGTCGGCGCCACGCAATCAAATAAATCGCAACCATTTTCAATGGCCGCGATTAAATCATTCGGCTCGCCGATACCGAGCAGATGGCGCGGTTTTTCTTCCGGTAAAATTTCATTGACCCAGCAGACCGCCGTGGCAATATCTTTTTTCTCAAAGGAACCACCGATGCCAAAACCGTCAAAGTCCATAGCGGAAATTTTCCGGGCGCTTTCTTTGCGCAAATTCTCAAATCGTCCACCTTGAACTATGCCGAAGATAGCTTGTTTAAAACGAGGCGGCACCTGCGAATTTTTTATCTCGTCGGAGCCCACCCCGCTTTGCGGGGAAGGGTTAAGAGGAAAAAATTCGCAGTTGCCGCTGAAGTTTGACTTATTGTGTTGCTTCAAGCATCGCGTTGCCCAGCGATGAGTGCGTGCCATTGCCTCTTTTTGATATTCATAAGGCGCTTCGGGCGAGGTACATTCGTCAAAAGCGAAAATGATGTCGGCGCCAATTTTTTGCTGAATTTCAATTGATTTTTCTGGCGTAAAGCGATGTTCACTGCCATCTAGATGCGAACGGAAAGTCACGCCGTCTTCATCTATTTTTACTAATTTAGACAAAAACTCTGGTGGAGTAAGCAGATTTTTAAATTCGGGAGGAACCTGAGAATTTTTATCCGCGTCGGAGCCCATCAGTAGATGGGTAAAGCGGGAAAAATTATTAGGTTCCTCCCGAATAATCTTACTTAATTTTTTACCAAAAGCGGCGCCGAGCGAAAACACCTGAAAACCGCCGGAGTCGGTCATGGTCGGTCCCGGCCAATTCATAAATTTTCCCAAACCACCGGCTTTTTCTATTCGCTCGGCGCCGGGTTGTAAATACAAATGGTAAGTATTTGATAACACCGCCTGAGTCCCAATTTGTTTCAATTGCTCCACGGTAACAGCTTTGACTGTCGCTTTGGTGCCGACGGCAACAAAAGCCGGCGTTTCAATATTACCGTGCGGCGTTTCCAAAACACCGGCTCGCGCCAACGAATTTTTCTTGCGTTTTATAATTTTGAAATTCATTAGCTACTCCAGTACCGCCTTGATTCTTCGAACACCGGCCGCCACCGCTTCTTCTTTGATAATTTTAAATTTACCCAAAACGCCGGTATTGATGACATGCGGCCCGCCGCAGAATTCTTTGGAAAAAGCGTTCGCCAGATTTTCACCGATATAATAAATACTGACTTGGTCGCCGTATTTTTCATTGAACGAATGATAGGCACCGGTTTTTAACGCTTCTTCTTTCGGCAAAATAATTTTATTGACCGGCAAATTTTCCGCAATTTTTTTATTGACGATTTCTTCCACTTTCTTTTTTTCTTCATCGGTCATTTTCACCAAATGAGCAAAATCAAAACGCAAGCGCTCGGCGGTAATGTTGCTGCCTTTCTGCGAGACCTTATCGCCCAAAACTTCGTGCAAGGCTTGATGAAGCAAATGAGTGGCGGTGTGGTAATTAACCACCAATTCACTTTCGTCTGCCAAACCACCTTTAAATTTCTGCCCAGCGCCAGTTCGGGAAAGCTCTTGGTGTTTTTTAAATTCTATTTCAAAACTTTTAACATCTACCGCTAGCCCTTTTTCTTTGGCTAATTCAATCGTTAAATCAATAGGCAAACCGTAAGAAGAAAACAACAGAAAAACTTCATTGCCGGAAATTTCTTTTTTACCCACCGAAAGTTTTTCAAATTTTTTAATACCTTGTTTTAGCGTTTTGGAAAATTTTCCTATTTCTTCTCTAATAATTTGCTTCGCCAGTTCTGGCCAACCGGCAAAATCAATCATTTTGCCGCCAGCTTTCATTGCCGCTTTTCTGATAAGCCGTCGAAGAATATAACCGCGGTCGGTGTTTGACGGTTGAACACCGTCAGCCGCCAACGCCGCCGCCGAACGGAAATGGTCGGCAATAATTCTTTGGTCTCGAGTATCGCCGCTTAATTTCTTTACTTCCGTCATCAACGGCATAAAAATGTCAGTATCGTAAATATTGTCCACCCCTTGTAATACCATTGCCAACCGTTCCAAGCCAGCGCCGGTATCCACATTTTTTTGCGGCAATTTACCGACAACTTTGCCGTTGCGTTTTTCGTATTCCATAAAAACATCATTCCACACTTCCACTACTTGTCTTTTTTCGTCAGCCTGAAGAAACTCCGCCTTGTTTAAATCGCCTAACCCTTTTTTCGTCACATCATAAAACATTTCCGTGTCTGGACCGCAAGGGCCATTGTCGCCGGCTTCCCACCAATTGGATTTGGCGCTCAAAAAATAAATGCGATTTTCTGGAATGTATTTTTTCCAGATTTGATATGCCTCGGCATCCTTCGGTGAATTCTCGTCACCTTCAAAAACCGTTATGTAAAGCCGTTTTGGGTCTAAACCGAAACCTTCTTTTCTGTCAGTCAATAATTCAAAACTCCACTTAATAGCATCTTCTTTGAAATAACCTGCCCCGATGCCGTCAGGCTTTTCGGGGTCGCCCAATGACCAGTTGCCAAGCATTTCAAAAAAGGTGGCATGCGTGGCATCGCCAACTTCGTCAATATCCACGGTCCGCAAACATTTTTGAACATTGGCCAAACGCCTGCCGAACGGATGCGGCTTGCCTAAAAGATACGGAATCAAAGGCTGCATTCCGGCGCTGTTAAATAATGTGGTGTTAGTAATACCTTTTTCATCAGGCGTGATCAAGGAAGCCGAAGGAATGATTTTATGCCCGCGTTTTTCAAAAAATTCCAAAAATCTTCGGCGGATTTCTTCTGATTTCATCAGATAAATATAGCAAAAATTCGGCTCGGAGCAAATGTCTCAAACCGAATTTTTGAAATGAAAAAAGAAAAAAACCTATTGAGCTGTCGCTGCTGACACCCTCTCGCAATTTTTGCAATTATTCTTGTGAGTGGTGATTTCGTAAATTGCCGCCAAACCAACCAGAATGAAAACAATTCTGGACAGCGCGCTGCCAAGATATGAAACCAAGTCCCAACTGCTACCACCCAAACCGACCAACAGCCAGTTTAGACCGCCCACTATCAAGAGAATCCAAGCGGCCAGATGTAAATTTTTCATAATTTTAAAAAACTAAGTTAATAATATTTCGACTACTAACAGCTTAATTATAGCGCACTTTGTCCAGAAAAGCGCAACTCCTTGTTGATAAGAAGCGCTCGGAGACCGGGCAAGGTTTCATTCGCCAAAAAGTCCAGCATCGCGCCTCCGCCGGTGGAAACAAAACCGAATTTATCTTCCAAACCGAGAGCAGAAATGGCGGCAACCGTGTCGCCGCCCCCGACCACCGACTCGGCTTGGCTTTGGGCAATTATTGTCACCAAATTTTTTGTGCCCGCGGCAAAACCGATTTCATACTCACCCAAGGGGCCGTTCCACAAAATAAATTGCGCTTGGGCGACTAATTTGCGTAAAATTTCCAATGTTTTCGGCCCGGCGTCAACAATTTTCTTTCCTTTGGAAGTTATGGTATCAACCGGCAAATGTAAATTGGCTTTTATAAGAGAATTTAAATCAATAGGCGTTTTAGAAACCAGCGAGTCGCCGACATCAAAACCTTGAGCTTTCAGAAAGTCGTTGGCCAAAGCCCCGCCGACAAAAACCGTATCATAAAGGCTGATAAATTTTTTCAAAAGCGGCAGTTTGGTTTCAAATTTTGCGCCGCCTAAAATAAATAAGGCGGGGCGGGGCGGTTTAAGCGCGCCGGAAAGCCGCGTTACTTCTTCGGCAAACAATGGACCGGCGAAACTCGGCAAAAATTTCGGTATGCCAACAATAGAAGCGTGAGCGCGATGAGAAACGGCAAATGCCTCATTGACGAAAATTTCGCCGAAAGAAACGAGCTCTCGGACAAAATTTTCGTCATTGGCTTTTTCGCCGGCATTAACTCGCAAATTTTCAAAAAGCGTAAAACCGCCGTTTTCCAATTCACCAACATTTTTAGCCAACTCGGAAAAGTTTACCGAAAAAGACATTAAAAATCTTTTTCGCAGCTCCTGCCAAACCGGTCGCAAAGAATCGCCGCCCTTCCCTTCCAAGTGGCTCAAAATAATAGTGCGAGCACCGGCCTTGTGGAGCAATTCCAAAGTCGGCAAAATTTTTCTGATGCGAAAATCGTCAGCGACCTTATCGTCTTTAATTGAGACATTCAAATCCAACCGGAGCAAAACCTTTTTGCCCGCGAGATTTTTTTGGTTTTCTAAAAGCGGTAGGTTCATTTTAAATTTACCTCACCCCCACCCCTCCCCCAAAGGAAGGGGTTCGTTTTCCTATTTTATCAAAAATTTGAATTTTTGGAAAAGAAAAAACTGACCGAACCCTACTTGGGAGCGGTCAGTTGTGGAAGGAAAAGTTCTACGGCTCTTTTTGCTTAGCTTGGATATTCATGATACCAAGCTCGCTGACCCCTGAACCCACGAAAAAAACGAGCACGAATTGAAGAGCCAAACCGAACCTCTCCAAGTTTTCCTCGCTGATGCTTGTAAAACTAAACACCAGTACGAACATCAGGGCACCGCACCCGATAAAAAACAGAATGGCCGAGACTGTTTGGAGCACTTTCATTTTCTACTATACTGCGGTGTATTGTTTCGGGACACCGTGGCTTCCTTTCTAAAGCCAACCCGTTTTCTGTCCTTAATGTAAGCATACCACCACAATCTTGTCAAGCTTGATTTTTTGTCGGATTTTGCTAGGCTATCGGCATAGATGGCCTTCGGGCTCGCCCCCGCAAAGCGGGGGAGAATGAAAAATTAGCCGAAATTAGCGCGGCTGATTTTTTTATTTAGTTCTGCAAGTTTGCCTGCCTCCAAATGTCCAACTTTGTTTATCAATCTCTTGCTGTCCAGATTCCTAATTTGCGACATATTAGCAAATGCTTTCTTGCCATCAACTACACCAACTGAAATCCGATATTTGTTAGTTTTTGGTGAAGTGCTTAAGGGAACACCGATAAAAGAAAACTGATTAAACTTTTTCAAAATAATGACCGGTCTCATAAAGTCGTCACTTTTTCCATTCGCTTCGTAACCAATATTCAAACCGAGGTTTACCCACCAAATCTCACCTTCTCTGAAAAATAGACGATTTTCTTTTTCGTCTATCTGTTTTTTCTTTTTATTCCATCTATCAAAATCTTTTTGCATTTGATTTTCACATCACTTCCAAAATCGCTTTGAAACTTTCCGGTTCCAAGCTTTGCCGGCCAATGAGCAAACCTTGGACATTGCCTTGATAGACGATGGCTTCGGCGTTCTTGGCGTCCACCGAACCGCCGTAAAGAATCGGTAGTTTCATTGCCGCTTCCTGTTCGTAAATGTCGGCTAAAATTTTCCTGATGAAAATTCCCATCTCTTCCACCTGCCCGGGCCTCATCGCCTCCTTGCCGCCAATCGCCCAAACCGGTTCGTAAGCGATAATTAAATTTTCCAAAAGTTTGCCGCTAACGCCCTGAAGGGAATTTTTGATTTGGTTTTTAAGAAAATTAAGATACTCGCCTTTTTCATCGCGGCTATTTTCCCCAACGCAAACAATTATCCGCAAACCGAGCTTCAGGGCTAAAACCGCTTTCTTGGCGACTTGATTATCGGTTTCGCCCAGAATACGCCGTTCGGAATGGCCAATGATTGCGTATTGAGCGCCGGCATTCAAAATCATTGTCGGACTGATTTGGCCGGTGTAAAAACCGGCAATTTCCCAAAAAATATCTTGGACGCCCAGAGCGATATTGCACGCGTTTTTGGCAAATTTAGCGAGCGTCGGCAGGTAAAGAAAAGGCGGACAAATCACCACTGTAGCCCGGCGGATTTTCGCGGCAGTCCGCTTAACGAAACCAAAAATCTGCCGCGCCTCCGTCAAACTCTGCGGATTCATTTTCCAATTTCCCACGATTATTTTTTTCTCCCTATTGTTCATAATCTTAATATTATAAGCTAAAAGCTTTTGAAACCAGAGAAACTAAAAATCATTATTGTGTCTCCCGCCACTCATCAATGGTGTAGCCGCCGCTTGGGCCGGTGGTGAACAAAAGATTTGCTAAACCGGTTTCGTATATAACCTTCGCGCTATTGTTAATCTCAATCCGGTAAGCCGTTACCTCTTTTAGATTGACGGTATTGGAAATGGCAATCTTTCCATGTCCGGCATAAACTAAAACTTTGCCGAAAACGCTGTTGCTCACGTCTATGGCTGATGTGCCGCCGCCTTGCTCGGCGCTTTTGTTTTGGGAAATGAGTAAAATATAGGAATTGGCGCCGGCGCCTTGGAATTCGGCGCTGTTGGACGCTGATATTTTACTGCTTGAAGTTTGGTTTGAAGGATTGTCGGCGATAATGGCTACAGTTCTGCCCGAAAGGCTTTCGTCAACCGCCACTTTTGAGGTGTTGCTGAATTGAATATTGCCAGTCACCCAAAGCGGGCCGGTCAAATAAAGCCTGTCTGAACCGTCAATGGATAAATTACAGGGAATTTTTTTGGGGCCCAAAGTCACGCTACCGCTGATATTATAATTGCCGCCGCTGCAAGTGACCGTTCCGCCCGCTGCCGCCGCCGTTTCCCAATCCGCGATAAGAGCGTCGGAAATTGGCAAGGGACTGACTGCTTGGTCTGGACTGTTAGGATATAACACACCACCGACGGTGGTGCTGGAAATAATTTGATAGTGAGCGTCTTTGTCAATTTGAGAATCACGAATCGTGTGAGCGTAAGCCGAACTGGTAGCTTGAACGCCGTCAATCAGTCCTGTCGGACCGGCGGAGATTACATCGCCCTTAATCAAATTGCTGTTTTGACCTGTAATTGGCCCGTTGGAAAAAACATTGCCTTCAACCGTGGCGCTGTTGGAAATATTTAAACCGCCATCACCAACTTGTACGCCATAAGAAAACGAAGCCCCTGAACCCATAATCAAATCGGTTCGAACCTTGCGCACCGAATCGGAAAAATTGCCGGTGGCAACAATGCTCTTGCCGCCCAAAATATCTGACACCGAAGCAGTGGCGGTTTCGCCACCTAAAATCAAACTCTCGCTGCCGCTAACTTGCTTGCCGGTTTTCAATCGGTAAGTAATATCTTCGCTCAACGACTCGGAAAGAAAATAGCTGTTTTTGGAACGAACCAAGTCATTGCTGATGCTAAGTTGGTGCAAAACCGGCTTGGCCACGCCCAAAGTGATGGTAGTAGAAATGAAAAGGAAAAAAATGATTGCCGTTATTAAAGCTTGTCCCTCGTTTTTTTTCATTGATTTAAATATGAACCGCGCAAAACAACGGTGGTGTAAAATTTCTCCGAACGAAAAGCCGCGCCTTCGCC
>Ga0209211_10009778_pt1 | contig 12690 bp, 11 predicted proteins | sample RifGroA2_FD_183992 | JGI IMG/M metagenome (GOLD analysis project Ga0209211, IMG submission 183992) | Groundwater microbial communities from Rifle, Colorado, USA - Groundwater A2 (SPAdes) (version 2) | ecosystem: Environmental > Aquatic > Deep subsurface > Groundwater | place: Rifle, Colorado... | reverse complement strand
CAAAACCGCAAGCCCTCGTCTGCCTGCGGAGACACATGGTCAACATCGTTTGGATGATGATGAAGCACAAAACCGAGTACCGTTATCCACAGGAGCATTGATTGACTTTCTCTCATAGCGGATCTCTTCCTTTTTGCCCGCCCGAGCGGAAATTATCAAAATTCAGCGTCCGGATTTTCTTTGAAAAAAGTTCGGATTTTGTTCAGGAGACACAACCAAAAAATAGAATCGCCGTTTTCGCCAAAATGCGGAGCTATGCCTCGCGACGCTCCGCATTTTGGCGAAAAAATGAATTCTGAATTTTTGCTGGGGAGCTAGGGATCGAACCTAGAGTCTTCTGCTCCAAAGGCAGACGTGTTACCAATTACACCACTCCCCAAAACGAATATGAACTCTACCTTAGCTTATAGTTTTTCTTGTGAAAAATCCAGAGAAAAGAAAAAGTTCTATGGCTATGTAATGAGGTGGTAATTTAATGGGGCGTAATTCTTATTATGCCTAATATTATCGTCAAATCTCAAGCTCGTGCAAAGAAAGATTGGGAACATCTGGTACCTCCTGTTTATGCATAATATGAAGGACACGCAAAATGCCGCCGTGGGTGACTATCAGTACTTTTTGGTCCAGGTGCTCTCTTTTTACTCTATCCAAAAATCTTGAAAGGCGGTCACGAACGTTTTCCATACTCTCTCCATTGTGGGGAGAAAAATCAAATTCGCCTTTCTTAACGACGTTCCAATCAACAGCGCCGACGGTGTTTTCTTTTATTTCCTCCCAAAGTAATCCGGAAAGATTCCCGCTATCCCGCTCAGACAATTCGTGTGCCACAACAATAGACAAACCAAGCTCCTTGGCAATAATTTCCGCTGTTTCAAAAGCTCGCCGAAGCGGCGAGGAGAAAAGAATTTGAAAATCTTTATCTAAATTCTTCGCCGTATCCTCCGCCTGTCTTCGTCCCTCATCATTCAAGCTTTGATCAGTTCTCTGTCCCATAGTCCGCCCTTCTTTGTTTGAATCAGTAAGACCATGCCTCACAAAATATACTTTCATCAAAGTTTTAATACAGATTATTGATTTTAATTTTTGTTGTTAGTGGCAAGTCGTTGGTTGTCGGTTATTTTTAAAACTGCCAGCTCTATCGGCAACTCAGGAATGGAAGAAAAACCAAGATGGTCGTAGGCGTTCAAAAGCTCCAAAACCGTGGCGGAAGAAATTCCGGAATCCGTCTTTGCCGCGAGTTTTTGGAGAAGTTCCAGCTCTTGCTTCGGCACCTCGTTTGCGATTCTCTCTTTCAAATCCTTGGCGTATTTAAGAAGCAAAACAAAACGAATTTTCCGCAAAGCCAATTTCAAAAACGCTTTCATATCCACATTATTCTTCCCGGCTTCGGCAACCGCTTCCAAGGCCTTGTTGGCATTAAATTCGTCAAGGCCTACAATAAATTTATCAATGATGGCGCCTCGCGGCGCGCCGGCAATCCGCTCCACCTCATCGGCGGAAACTTTTTTATCGCTTGAGGTGGTAATGACTTTTTGCAAAATGCCGTAGGCGTCGCGGAATGAGCCGTCGGAAAGCAAAGCCACCAGTTCGGCCGAAGACGGCTCCAGAGCAAAGCCCTCCTTTTTTGCTACCTCGGCGATGAGTTTGGCGATTATCGGGAGAGACGGTTTCCTAAATTCAAAAATCTGACAGCGAGAAACGACCGTTTCCGGCAATTTCGCCGCCTCCGTTGTCGCCAAAATAAAAACCACGTGGGCTGGCGGCTCTTCCAGCGTCTTAAGCAAGGCGTTGAAAGCCGATTTGGAGAGCATATGAACCTCGTCAATGATGTAGACCTTGTATTTTGACTCAAAAGGAAGAACGCGCACCGACTCATTGAGTGCGCGGACATCGTCAACGCCGGTATTGGAAGCGGCGTCTATTTCGTAAGTGTCATGCAGGCCAACGCCAAGCTCGCGCGCGAAAATGCGGGCAACCGAGGTCTTGCCGGTGCCGCGCGAACCGGAGAAAAGGTAAGCGTGGGAAATTCGGCCGAGCTTTAAAGACGCGGACAATCCTTCCACCACCGCTTCTTGGCCGACGACTTCGCTCCAATTATTAGGCCGATATTTCCGATAAAGAGTGGCGCTCAACATAATCAAAGTATAGCATATGAAAAACTTGGAAAAAGTGCGGATTCTGCCGCATTGGCGAGTATCGGACCCCCGCAAAAATAGAGCCGAGCGCTCGGCTCGGCTGGTATGTAACTTGGTTTTTGATTGACTCCGGCCAGTATTCCTCCGGAATTTCTCCAAGCCGTTTCAAAATTTTCTCTCTGTCGCGATTGGTGCAGGCAACCTTCACCATCTTTTCCAGAATGAGGCCGGCGATGGTGCAACCGCAAGAAAGAGAGAACAGTTCGTCCCAATCGCAAAAAGAAAGCGACGACGGCGAAAGGGACTTGATTTGCGCCGACATAGAAATGACCTGCTTGAAAAGCAACGAGGCGCTGTGTTCCGTGACATTTATCTGCTCAAACAAATTCTGTATTTTTGCTTTCATAATGTGGACTCCCGGTGAGATTATAACAGAGCGGGAAGAAAGGAAAAGCGGTGGTCGTTGGACTACCGCTTTTGGCGTGACTGGTGGCGTCTAACGGCGCCTAGGAGAAAAAGGTCTTGGACGCGACGCTGGCGCCGCGATTTGCCAAAGCGACTAAAACCCGAAGCCACGGGGTTGGCGCCTCTAAGGGCTTGATAAGGCCAAGCTCTTCCGCGTGCCGCCTGACAAACGCTTCCGCCTTTTCATCGCCTTCCTTGTTTCTAGGAAACTGGGCGAACTCGCTTAGAAAACAATCCCCCATTTCTCCTTTGGGCAAGAGACGATTGCAAAATATTTCCCACTTGTCCTCGGAAATCTTCAAGTCGCGAAGAACCCGCGTAAGACGATGGCACAGGCCTATCCGAAAAGGGAACCGGTGCTCAAGGAGTTTGTTGATAGCCGACATTGTTGGACCTCCACTTATTTGGTTGTTAGAGTTTCCGTCTGGCTTTCATTATACTCACATACCGCGAAGGTCAAGGGATTAATCCACAGCTCTGGGGAATTCTGCGAATAAATTAAAGGAATGCAGCGCGGCAGATGGGATATATCGCTTTTGGTAATGAAAAAGAGCAGAACTTGCGGTTCTGCTCTTCTGCCGGTCCTTCCCGGCTGTACGCGATGTATCTTCAGGGCTCTTAAGCCCGACGGTTTTTTATAATCATCGTTTCTCCTCTTGTGGCCGGGGACCAGGTTGTGGTTAATTTCTGGAACTCACAGTAGCATGAGCCACCGGAGGCGCGTTGTTGTTTCTCATAGTCCGATAAGAGGTTAGCATACTATAATAATCTTGTCAACCAAAAAGATGCCGACCTGCCATGTTGACACGGAAATATGGCTTTATTGGGCCATTATTTAATTTTCGGGAATTCATCAATTAATCAATTTTAAGAATTCATTGATTATCTTCTCAACCTCGTCAGCGTTGTCGGCTTGCATTAATTTCAAACGAAGTTCTTTTGCCCCGCTAAAACCATCAAGATAGGCCTTAAAATGTTTTTTCATAATCGCAAAATTCTTATGACCGCAAAGTTCTTTAAAATACACGGCGTGTTCAACCATTGCCTTTAGACGCCGTCGGAGCTCATCGCTTTGTGAGCCATTCTTAAATTCTTGAGAATTCAAGAATAGAAATGGATTGCCGAAAATAGCGCGACCGAGCATAATACCATCGGCGCCGGTCTTGCGAATTTTTTTCCGCGCGGCTTGTAAGTCAGAAATATCGCCGTTTCCTAAGATTAAGGTCTTGGAGCCGAGATTGTTGCGAATGGCAACCGCCTTGGCGATTTTCTCCCATCTTGCCGGCACCTTTGACATCTCTTTCCGAGTGCGAGCGTGAATTGTTACCGCCGCAAGCTCTTCCTCCAAAAGTTCCGGTAGCCACATTTCCAACTCGTCCTTGTTGTAACCAAGACGGGTTTTAACGGAGAGCGGCAAGCGCGGCGCGCCGCGGCGCGCCGCGCGAATCACCTCCCGCGCTAATTTGGGATTTTTAATAAGCGCCGCGCCGGCACCCTGCTTTTCCACATTCCTGTCGGGACAGCCCATATTAATATCAAGCCCGTCAAAACCGAGCCGCTGAATCAAGGCCCCCGCCTCTTCCATTTTTTCCGGCCTGGCGGAAAAAAGTTGGGCGACAATCGGCCGCTCTGACTCGGAATATTGCAAGTCCTTAAAAAGGCGCTTCTGTCCATCCGGATGACAAAGCCCGTCAGCCGAAACAAATTCGGTGAACATGACATCGGGCTTGCCGTATTTGGCAATAATTCGCCGAAAAGCCGTGTCAGTTACGTCGGCCATCGGCGCCAAGGCCATAATCGGTTTCTTCAATTCAATCCAAAATCCAAAATCCATTCGGCCATACTATCATAGTGAGCGAGCGAAGAAGTTCGCCAAACGCAAAAGCCCTAAATTCCGCCCAAGTCGGCTGGACTCAATGACACCTTCTGCCCGGGGCGAATTTCGCCTTTAATAATTTTGTCGGCAATCGCCTGTTCCACCTTGTCCTGAATGGCGCGATTCATGGGGCGAGCGCCGAATTTCGGGTCGGAACCAAATTTCACCAAGAAATCCACCAAATGTTCGTCAATATACAAATCAATGCCCCGCTCCTTGAGCCGCCTTTGAAGCTTTGAAAGCTGCAACTTCGCCACTTTCCGGAGATTATCGCCGATAATCGGATGAAAGAGAATTACGCCGTCAAAGCGGTTCAAAAGTTCCGGCTTGAAAATACCGCGGCTGATGATGTCATTAATAATCGCGTCTTTGTCTAGTTTTTGTTCGGCCGATGCCCCGTCTTCTCCAGCGCCCTGCCCTCTTAGCGTCTCCCAAATCAAATCTGCACCGGCGTTAGAAGTGGCGATAATGATTAGATTCCTCGCACCCACCCTCTTGCCTAAACCGTCGGAGAAAAAGCCCTCATCAAGAATTTGAAGAAACAGGTCCATTACTTCGCGGCTCGTCTTTTCAAACTCGTCTAGAAGCAAAACGCCGTAAGGGCTCTCCCGAAGACGAGAAGATAGGATGCCGGGCTCACCGCTCTTAAAAGAGCCGATGAGCTTCGGCAAGGCCTCGGCGCCCCGATACTCCGACATATCAAAGCGAATAATCCGCTCTTCGCTGCCGAAGAAACTGTCGGCAAGCGCTTTGGACGTTTCGGTTTTACCGACGCCGGTCGGACCCAAAAACAGAAATGAGCCAATGGGCCGATTTTGATTGCCAACGCCGGAGCGGGCGCGACGGAGCGCTCCGGCAATGGAAGAAACCGCTTCGTCCTGTCCGATAATTCTTTGGTGTAAAATCCTTTCAAGATTTATAAGCTTCTCCCGCTCACCCACCTTTACCTCGCCTACTGGAATGCCGGTCTTGGATTCAACCAAAGAAAGAACATCTTCGCGCTTAATGATTCTCAATTTTATTGAGGCGGCCTTGGCGGAAATCTCGCCGAGCAAATCAATGGCTTTGTCGGGCATTAAAGCGTCTGGGAAATAACGGGTGGCGCTTTTTACAATCTCCTCCACCGCTTGATAGGTAAAAACGAGCCCCAGTTTCAATTCATAACGCGAGACCTCCGTCAGAACCACTCTGATGTAATCATTTTCTTCCCCGCTTTTAAGCAGAATGATTTCAAAGCGGGACATTATGGTCGCATTGGGCTCTAAAAGCCGGTGAAAGCGGTCAGGCGAAGCCACGGCCACCACTTGAATCGCGGGCGAACTCAAATAAGGGTCAATAAGCGAAACAGCGTTTGAACCGAGCGCCGAAGCGCTCTCAACAAAACTTGGGAAATCTTCAAAAACCAAAATAATATTGCCGGCTTTAATGGATTCCTCAAAAATTTTTATCACCTCCGATTCAAAACGCGCTTTCTCAACCGTAGTGGCGACAAGTTTGTTGGTGTCCAAAAACACGACCCGCTTATCCTCCAAAGGCGGCAACACCCGTCCTTCAAAAATAAGACGCGCAAAATGATAAACCACGTCAACCGCTCCGGCACCCGCTTCACCGACGATAAGCGCGTTTGCCTCCCGCGTTCGGGTTAAAATCCGCTCTAATTTCTCCACCTCCTCGTTTAAGTACTTGATGCCCGCGGTAATGCCAAGGCGGTTCCTGTCAAAAGACACTTTTTCGTATTTATCAAGCACGTAAGCGCCGCCGTACGCCCAATCCTTGCCGATGCCGGGAACTCGCCCTAAACTGTCTCTTGACCACCAGCGTTCAGATATTTTTCTTCGTCTCGCCTCGCCGACAAGCCAGCGCGCCGCCGCTTTAAATTCCGCATCGGTAATCTGGCGGGAAAAGAGAAAATTGGAAAATTCCTTGTCGGATTTCGCCAAAGCAATCGCTAAATCGGCGAAAGTTACGCCGTACTCTTCATCGGCAATATCATCAATAAAAATTTTGTCGGCGGCGATTTTTTCTTTGCGGCTCTCCAAAAATTGTTTGACCTCGGGGAAAGTGACGCCGAGGCGAAGCATAAGCATCCGGCCAGCAGGGGTCAAAAGAAAGCCGTTTGTGAAATCGTTCCTGCCCGCCGCTTGGACGGCAAACGCCGCCTCAAAAGCGATGGGCTCTCTGCCGTCAATTCCCTTTTCGCTCAAAATGCCGTCCAGCGCTCGGAAATAAGAGGAGTAGAAAAACGCCTGCGTGAAAAAAATGAAAAGCCAAATGGTCAAGCAAAGATAAAAAAGGCCGGCCAGTTTGGGCAAGAAGAAAAGAACCGACGGGTAGGATTCAAAAAACACTTTAAAATCCGGCAAAAATTTGGCGCCGTAGTATAACGCCAAGGGAATAAACAGAAACGCAATAAGCATAGACAAAAAATCAAGCAGCTTGGCGCGGGTCTTGCTTTTCATTAGTCCTTCCACCAAAAGCGCCGGACGGAAAAAAGCGGTCATCTCTTTTAATTCGCGGTAATTCATATTTGCGAGAAAAATGTGCTAAAGGAGAGAAACAGCAGTCCGGCGATGACTAAAGGCATCATAAACCAAAGGATAAGAACAACCAGCCCTAAACCGGCGATTACGATGATGGCAGTAACACCAATGGCGATAGTGAGAATCCTTATGAGAAAACCGACCAACCGCATCATTTCGTTAACGATTAAGTTGCCTGCCCACTCTTCCAAATCAAAACCGGACTTTTTCTTTTCTTCTTGAAGGCGCCGCCACGGAGCGAGAAGCGTCTTTAGGAGAATTTTGATTGAGAAAAAATTAGCCGCCGCCCAAATGAGATTGCTGAAAATCCGAAAGATGTCGGAAAAAGCTTTCCCGTAATGCCAGGTGATGTAATAAGGGATAAAAAGAGGCAGGCGATACATAACTAAATTATAAGGGCTAAACAAGATAATACCAATACGCGAGGACCACAAATTCTAAGCACGAAATTCTAAATCCTAAATAGTCTACAATTTACAATATTCCAAATTCTAAACTATGTTGCCGTGTTTGTGATTTGGATATTGGGATTTGTTTAGAATTTAGAAATTAGATATTAGGATTTTTTAGCAGACATTCGTATATTGGTATATCTACTCTCGGAGTTTGTAAAACACCTTATTGCCATACCGTAGGTCAATATAATCAAGCGCCAAAGGGAAATCTTGATTCTTGGATAATTCGCTTTGAGTCAGCAGTACTCTTAAATTCTCCAAAGCGACAGCCAGGTCCTTGGCCGGATTGACGATAATTCGCCCCCCGCCTTCTATGGCAATTTCATAGTCGCCGTCGCCTGAAACAGATAATTCTATGGGTTTAACCTTAAATAGAGAGAGTTTACTGAGAAACAAATTAATTTGGCCGAAACTCTCCGGCGTAAGAAAGTTTTTGCCCACCGGTTCGCCTAAAACCGCGCCGTAAAATTTAAGGTAAGTGGTGCCGAAAAAGTCGGGCGCGGGAGCAAAGATAAATCCCGATTCATCCAAAAAATAACAATTCTTGGAGAACAAGGGGTCGCTGCCGCGAGAGTGGCACCAAAAACCCGCCGGCTTTCTTTCTTCAACGGACAAGATAACCGTCGTCAGATTCTTCATATGAAAATCGGCTGACTTTATCCGTTTAAAAGCCGACTCCACTTTTGCCAGAAGCTCCTTCCTCGGATAAAGCAAAATATTTGACTTTGAAAACAACCCCAGGTACTTGCCGTCAAGCTCTTCGGAAATAACTTGATTCAAACCTTCGTTTGGAATCGCCGATACGCCCTCAATTTCTACGCTGGCTATTCTAACGGACGGCAGGTTGGAAAGAAAGGCGGCGACAAGAAAAAGAAGGAAAGCGGCGAAAATCGCGGCCGCGATTTTCGCCGCTTTCTCCCGGCGGCGCTTGACGCGAAGCGGCAAAGGTCTTGGCGCGTCACTCTTTCGCGCAATCTTAATCATAGTCAAAAGCTATTTAATAACCGGCTTTCCCAAATACGGCACCAAAACATCGGGGATGTTTATGGAGCCGTCCGGTTGTTGATTGTTTTCCAGAAGCGCGATAAGCATCCTAGGAGTCGGCAGGGCGGTGGAATTCAGCGAGTGGGCAAAACGAAGTTTCTCTTCTTTGTCTTTATAGCGAATATTGAGCCGCCGAGTTTGAAAATCGTGAAAATACGAAGCGGAACTGATTTCGCGATATCTGTGTTCCGAAGGAACCCAAAGTTCAACGTCGTATTTCTTAACCTGGCCGAGGCCCAAATCCGCCCCGCAGTTTATTACCGTACGATACGGAATATTAAGCGATTCAATAAACTCCTCCATGTTCCTATTGAGCCATTCGTGCCACTTTACCGATTCCTCGTGATTGGCTTCGCAAAGGACAACTTGCTCAAGCTTGAAGAATTCATGAACTCTCATAATACCCTTCGTATCTTTTCCGTGGCTACCGGCTTCGCGGCGAAAGCACGGCGAAAAAGATAAAAATTTCAAGGGCATCCGCTCTCGGGGCAAGACCTCGTCCATGCAATACCCCATCGTTGGCACTTCAGCGGTGCCCGCTAAATATTCGCCGTCCTGCGTCTTATACAAATCTTCTTCGCCTTGAGGCAAATAACCGCTGCCGATTAGAATCTCGCGCTTCACTTTGGCGGGCGTGAGCAAGGGCGTAAAACCTTTTTTCACAAAAAACGAAAGTCCGTACTGCCAAAGGGCGAAATTTAAAAGCACCGCGTCATTTTTCAAAACATAACCCCGAAAACCGGAAATTTTTACGCCCCGCTCCAAATCCAGCATATCCAAAGCGCTCATAAGTTCTATGTGGCTTTTCGGCGTAAAGTCAAAAGACGGTTTCTCGCCCCAGGTTTTGACTTCTTTATTGTCATTATCGCTCTCGCCTTCAGGCACTGAAATGTCGGGAATGTTTGGCACCGCGACCATAAGCTTCTGCCAGTCCTTCACCGCGGCCTTGAGCTCCTCTTCTTCCTTTTGTAAATCGACTTTGAGGTTCTTCATCTCCAAGAGCTTCACCGATTTTTCATTCTCGTCTGTGAGCGATGGAATCAGGTTGCCAAACGCGTTCTGTTCGGCGCGTTTTTTCTCAATGGAAATGAGGAGGATGCGACGCTTGTCGTCAACGGCGGTAAGCTCGTCAACATTGAAAGGCAAGCGCTTTTTGCGCGCTGCTTCTTTTACAAGTTCTTGATTGTCACGGATGAAACGAATATCCAACATAGATGTAGAATACAAAAATAAAAATTCAAAACCACGGCGTAAAATCCAAGACGTAAGACAATCATAGCAAAACGAATGGAAAGAAAAAAGCGAACCGGGGGATTCGCTTTGAGTCGAGAGGAAGCACTCAATCCGTTTCCATCATAAGCGCCGCCCAAGCGCGAGCGGCTTCCAGATTGTCGGGCGGGCCGGCCCCGCACTTCCTTAAAGCTTCGCTATTATCAAAAACCACATATACCTCTATGCGGTTCCCCGCTTGGCAGAAAAAAATCTGCGGGCGGGAACCGATTTTGGGGGCTCGCACGGCGCATAAAACGGTTGTAGTCATACGAAACCATTTCTTTACATGTTAGAATGAAGCAACCGCTAAGAATATACCATTATGTTTTTAAGTAGTCAAAGTCAAATATCCACGATGGAGGCAGACGCTTTCCCTCCCCTCCTTAAGGAAATCCCCGACCCGCCCAAGGAACTTTTTTACAGAGGCAAACTGCCCGACTGGGAAGCCAATAAATTTCTTTGCATCGTCGGCGCCAGGAAATACACAAACTACGGAAAAGAGGCCTCTGAAAAATTAATCGCCGGTCTGTCCGGCTATCCCATAATAATAGTATCGGGATTGGCGCTCGGCGTTGATTCAATCGCCCATCGCGCCGCGCTAGCCGCCGGTCTAGAAACAATCGCCGTGCTCGGCTCCGGACTCTTTGACCGAGTCATCTATCCGGCGAGCCATCTCGGACTCGCCCGAAAGATTATTGAAAAGGGCGGCGCCTTGATTTCCGAATTTCCGCCGGACTTTCGCGCCACCGCTTGGAGTTTCCCGCAAAGAAACAGGATTATGGCGGGACTTTCAAACGCCACGCTGGTGGTTGAAGCCGAGAAGAAATCGGGCACCCTTATCACCTCGCGCTTCGCCACCGAATACAATCGCGATGTGCTCACCATTCCGGGCTCAATCTTTTCACCCAATTCCGAGGGCCCATCAATGTTACTGCGGCTCGGCGCAACGCCTGTAACCCGAAGCGCCGATATTTTAGATGCGCTTGGGTTACAACCAACAACCAACGAGGAACAACAAACAGCCAGAAATTATGACGACTGTTCACCCGAGGAGCTAAAAATTTTGGCGCTTCTGAAAGAACCGATTCCGCGCGATGAAATCATCCGGCTCACTGACCTCCCCATTTCCGAAACCAACGCCATTCTTTCCCTTCTGGAAATCAAGGGCCTCATTAAAGAGTCAATGGGAGAAATCCGTCTCGCGTAGCAAATTGAAAAACGAAATCTCAAAATTTAAAATGACCTGTCTGCGTGTGCGCCACAGGCAGACAATGCGGAATTTAAAAATGGACTGGTGTTTGCGGGTTTAGCGTTCTTTGTGTAATACTCTACTTACTATGTCAAAATTATTAATCGTGGAGTCGCCGGCGAAAGCTAGGACTATTGGAAAATATCTCGGCAAAGATTTTTTAGTGCGAGCTTCCATTGGTCATGTGAGAGATTTGCCAAAGTCAAACAAAAACGCCGTGGACATTGACGGCGGTTTTGTGCCGCATTACGAAATCGCCAAAGGCAAAGAGAGAGTGGTGGCGGATATTACTGAGGCGGCTAAAAAAGCCAGTGAAATAATTCTCGCCACCGACCCCGACCGCGAAGGCGAAGCGATTGCTTGGCACATCGCCCAGCTTCTCAAAGAGAAGCTGGGAAATTCCAAACAAGCTCCAAATCACAAACCTAAAATAAAGAGAGTCACCTACCACGAAATAACGAAGGAAGCGGTGGAGGAAGCGCTCGCGCACCCGAGAGATATTGACCAAAATCTGCGGCGCGCCCAAGAGGCGCGCCGCGTCTTGGACCGACTGGTCGGCTACGACCTCTCCGGCCTCATCTGGAAAAAAGTGCGTTATGGTCTGTCGGCCGGCCGCGTCCAATCCCCCGCCCTGCGCATTCTCGCGGAACGCGAGCGTGAAATTAAGGCCTTCAAGCCGGAAACATTTTGGGTAATCTCGGCCGAACTGGAAACGCCGAAAAAAGAAAAATTCACGGCTGTTTGCGTTGAAGAGCCGCGAGACGAAAAAATTAAAAATAAAATCGTCGCGGCTGGCAAAAACGGGAATTGGACGGTCAAAGAGGTGGCGGAGACCGAAGCGAAACGAGCGCCGCGCGCCCCCTTCACCACCTCCACTCTCCAACAAACGGCAAGCTCTCGGCTGGGATTCTCCCCCGGCCGCACCATGCGCGCGGCGCAAAAACTCTACGAAACCGGCCTCATCACTTATATGAGGACCGACAGCACGAATCTAAACGAGGGCGCGAGAAGGCAAATGCTGGCCATTATCGGTAAAAAATTCGGCGCCGATTACGTCGCGCCTCGTCATTACGCGACCAAAGTCAAAAACGCCCAAGAAGCCCACGAGGCCATCCGCCCGACCGATATGAATAAAGAAAACACCGGCGCGGTGGGCGACCAAAAGAAACTGTATCGGCTTATCTGGCAGAGAGCGATTGCCAGTCAAATGGCCGACGCCAAAATACTCCGCGCCAAAATCACGGCAACGGTTGGCGGCGAAACCCCGGACTTTGCCGCTAACGGCTCGCGCCTTCTTTTCCCCGGCTGGCTTGCCGCCGATACGGAAGCGCGAGGCGAAGATGTGGAATTACCGAAAGTCGCCAAAGACGAAAAATTAAAACTCATCAATCTGTTTGATGCGGAAAAACAAACCGAGCCGCCGCCAAGATACACCGAAGCCGGCTTGATTAAAGAATTGGAAAAACGCGGCATCGGCCGGCCGTCTACCTACGCCTCCATCATAGACACCATAGAACGGCGGGGCTACGTGGAAAATGTCGGCCGAGCGCTTAAACCCACCGACACCGGCGAAGTGGTCTCTTCTTTCCTTGAAGAAAATTTTGCCAATTACATTTCCGACACTTTCACCGCCGAAATGGAAAACAAACTGGAT
>Ga0209211_10009776_pt1 | contig 12696 bp, 7 predicted proteins | sample RifGroA2_FD_183992 | JGI IMG/M metagenome (GOLD analysis project Ga0209211, IMG submission 183992) | Groundwater microbial communities from Rifle, Colorado, USA - Groundwater A2 (SPAdes) (version 2) | ecosystem: Environmental > Aquatic > Deep subsurface > Groundwater | place: Rifle, Colorado... | reverse complement strand
CAGTAGTACCTTGTTCATAGAAGTTTTTGCCGCCATCACTATCCTTGCATCCACCAAGGAAATAATCAGTATATTCTAGAGATAATTGCGATTCTAGACTTGGCAATTGCTGTCCTGAACCTTGAGATGACTGTTGTTTAATTAACTGTTCTTCGCTGATTACAGTTGGAGCAATTATTTCTTTTGGAACATCAGACACTGCTTGCTGCTCAGCTTTTTGCAGCTGCTCAAATTGTTCTTCAGGAGCTATTGGAACTGCTTGTTCTGGTTCAACTATATCTTCATATGGAACATAATCACTTTGTTTTTCCTGCAATTGCAATGCTGCTTTCTCTCTTTGATTTGCATTAAGATTGATCACAAACAATATTGCAATAAACAAAAGTACAACAATTATAATCAAAAGAATATTTCTCTTATGATGCTGTGGCCTTTGCTTTGCTAGTTGATTCGTTTGGCTTGACTGCTGTTTTATCTGCTGCTCAAATTGTTTTAATTTCTGAGAATCATCTTTAGGCATTGCAACTGCTGTTTTAATCTCTTGCTTTTTTCCATGTTGTGCAAGTTTACTCTTGCTTAAATATCTCTTTTTTTTTGACATAATTATCTCTTTTATAGTCTATTATATTTTTTTAGAATAAAGTGATATATAAATGTTTAGAAAAAATGGGGCTGCAGGGATTTGAACCCTGATTTGCCGGTATCTTCAAGAATCGCTGAGTTTTGATCATCGCATTACGCTCATATAGTCAAGGCACCAAATAATCAAATATTTAGTGTGCCTTGACTATTTGCTGAAGCAAAGTAATGTTTGATAATTATTTGCTTCAGCTATATCTCCATTCTCACTGGAGCCGGCGATTCTAGCCAGGTTAAAATACAGCCCCTTCAATAAAGAATAAAGAAATAGTTTGTATTTATTAATCTTTTCACAAGAATTATCATTTTCTTCTTCGCACAATCCTTTTCTTAACAACTTCTTGCTCCTCATTAGTATTCTTTTCTATGTCGTCTTTTTCATTCTCTTCGTCGTCGCCAGCATCAGAATCTTTCTTTCTAAATATTAAGAACATAATAAATGCGATTAATACAATAACAGCAATAAGAATAAATAATAAATTTTGCTTAAACTTCAAAAGACTTTCTCGTTTGATAACATTCATGGTGATTTCCGGAGTATTTGCTTTTCCTCCGTTATTATCAACTGCTGTGAATATAATCTTACGGACACCTAAAAAATCAAGCTCTGGTTGTAATAACGCTACACCATTATTTATATTCACGCTGATATTCTCAACTGGAGTATTAGTAAAACTTAATGTATCATTATTTTTATCTTTAAAGTGTTTGCTGAGATTGATAAAATAAGGCTCATTCATATACAATGTTCTATTTGTAAATACAAGCATTGCTAGTTCTTTTTCTGTTAATGGTTTTTGCGTAAGATTCTTAATCTCGCTTTTATTGACGACAAAAGTGATATTTTTAACTACTTGTTTTTGCTGAGCCTGTTCTGAGAGAGTGATATTTTTTGTTTCATTTTTAGTAAGATTATTTCCTTGATCCTGCAAAAGTGGTGTCTGGATAAAAAATAGCAGTAATAATAGTAATAATACGATAAACAGCACGATAAACAATGGCAGATATCTTTGATACCAACTTTTATTTGATTCGCTAGCTTTTGATTGTTCTTCATCTTCAACTGCAATCACACGTTCATCTACTGGAGCTTCATCTTTTACTTGCTTCTTGCTCTTTGGAAACTCTTCTGCAGATTCAGCAACAGCTTCTTTTTTTGAAGATTGTTTAGGATAAAGATAATTGAAATATAACAAGATAAGCAATAATAACAACAATAAAAAAAACAAGAACAAGACTATAGATAATATCCATTTTCTATTCTTTTGCTGCTGCTGAGTTTGCTGTGATGTTTGATTAGTTTGGTTCTGAAACTTTTGTTGCATCACTGGTTCTAAAGTCTTAGTATCTATAATCTGAGTTTGATTCTTTTCATGTTTGCAATCAGCAACAGTAAGAGTGAATGGTGTCTTATATGTCATCTTGCCATACTGCAATGATGTAATTATATTGCTTTGATATACACCAATTGCTGAGAGAGATGGTGAAAAGAATAGATCAACCAATTGCTCTTGCTGTTCATAAAGCCAAAATGAATATTTCCTCAAAAATGAGTATTTATAGTTGTTCTGATTATCAACAACCATCCATGATTGTTTGTTTTCCAGATCAATTGTGAATTTATTTGGTATAGTTGTTGGATTTTTTATCTTAACAGGCAATAATGTAGTTGTATTTGCGCAGATAGCAAATGAGTTATCTTTCACAGAAACGCTTTTTCCAAGCTCAATGACTGGCTGATAACAGGTTTTATCAATTTGTAAATACAATGGCAGTTCTTGTACAGTTTCTGTTGATTGTGTTTTTACAGAAACTGTAAACGTATACGCTGATGAATATTCACAAGGTAATTTAACGTAAAAATATACACTTTTTTCTTCTTGCGGCAATAATAAGAGAGAATACTCAGATGCTTGATAATATTCTCTTGGTAGATCTAGTGAAAACGAGAATATATCTGCATATGAAGCAATATTTTTAACTTTTATTGCATAAATTGTTGGAGTACATGCACAATTTTTATATGCATTATTCCCAATATAAGATATCTGTAATGATGAACAAAGCACAGGTGTTATTTGCTGCAGAAGTTCTTTTTTATAGCCAGTATTTGTCTCTATTTGCGTTGCAAGCATGTATACCTTTGAATAATCACAAGGTATGTTTACATAATAAGCAATCTCCTGTTTTTCGCCTGCTTGTAAAACTGTTTGCCAAGGATTATGTGCAGTAAATACAGCTGCATCGCCACTTGTAATTATATTATAATGAGATGTCAATGTTCCTGTATTAGATAATGATAATGTACCAAGATATTGCGTGCATGCACATGTAGTGATATGTGATTGTGCAGTTGCAGAAAACTCTTCTTGTGCATCTACAAGAGGTATAAGTGTAAGAAAGACAGATAATAAGAATATGAAAACAAAAAGATAGAAAGAACATGGTTTGATTATTGAATAGATTGTTGAATAGAATGTTATCTCTTGATTATTACCTTTTTTTTTTGCCATCTATCGCTCCCCAACGGATAAATATGAAAATCTCAAAAAAGAAAGATTATAAAAAAATGTATAAAAAAATAAATTATCATTTATTTTTTTATTAGTAGTAAGTTTGTCCTTCTTCATCTTCCTTTTCTTCGTCATTGCCTCTTAATTTGTTAAAAGCAATGATTAATCCAAGGATAACTAACAATACAACTAAAACAATTAATCCAACTTCTAAGCCTCGTTTAACTGAAGCCCAATTGTCTGTCTTTTGTTGCCCAGGCATAATATTTGCTGTCATTGCAAATTGTTTTAATGTTTCACTGCCTGATGTAACAGTTACACTAAACATTTGTTGTCCTGCATTTGCTGTTTCTAGTGAAGTAACATAAACATAAGCTGTTTTTGATTCTCCGCCGTTTAATACAACAACATTTGATGGACTTACGCTAACTTTTGCCCAGCTTGAATAACCATCAACACTTACTACATATGTTTTTGATTCTTTTCCTGCATTTGTTAATGTTATTGGGTAGATTGCACCTGCTGTTCCTTTAACAACATCTTGAGTAGTTGAACCAACTGTTAAAACTGTTTTTTCTTCAGTTTTTGTTGAGGTTGGACAATCTCCGCTTTCTAATACTGTAATTTGTCTTGATGTAGTAACTTTTTCGTCGCCATCTCTGTATGTAACTGTAACATAAGCGTCGTATGTTCCTGCTTTAGAACATTTTGGCACTAATAACCATAATTCTTCGCTTAATGTTGATTCATCATCATTTAATTCTTCTACATAATCTGATGCTGAAATACCTAACCCAGGTACATCAACTGTTACTTTTAATCCTTTATCATCGTCTTTTTCACCAATGTTTCTTACACGTACAGTTGTCAAGATGCTTCTTCCAGCTTGTACTGTGTTTGAAGGTGAAAATAATACATCTGTTATAACCATTGCATGAGATTCAGCGTCCATATTTAAGAGATATTTCTGTGTAAATGAACCTTGTTTTGTGTAAAAGTTAACAAACAAAGTATATTCTCCTTTGTCTAATTTGTAAGGTAAGTTTAATTCAAAACTTTGTGTTTTCTTTGTGTTTGCTTTAACATTCATTGTTGAAGATGAGGAATCAATTATTTTATCCTTTTGGTCATATCCTCGTAAGGAAACTTCAAGCTCTAAATCACTAATGTCTTGTGCAGCTGTAAATCTTACTACAACATCTACTTTTTGATTTCTGTCGAAACTGTCTACAACAGCATCTTCAGTTAATTCATTGTCGTTAAATCTTACTTCATTAACAACAATTGGTAATTCATCATCTTTGTCGATGACCAATGCGCCTGCACTTGTTACTACCATTAGTGATACTAATAGTAACATTAAAACACTTAATACATTTTTTATAGCTTTCATGTTGCTTGACCCCCTCATGTTCAACTAAATTATAATATATATCCTGTATATTTTTGATTTATCTCTGATCTAATTGATCGAGATTTCGTCGTTAAAACTAAAACCCTTATCAAGTGGTGTTAATTATTAACCATTAGTAAGTGGAAAATAATACCATATATATAAAGGTTTCGGTTTTGTCGCCTCTTTTTAGTGTACAAAAAATTTATCATTGAAAAAAAGATAAAAATTTTTAACGAATTAATTAACTGTTATTTGACGGAATTTTATTCTATGTACATCCTCGTCATGATTGCCAACATTATCGCCATGCACTGTTGCCATTATATCATAAACACCTGGCATTGCATCAGCAGGCAACTGCAGATAAACAGTTTCAACAAAATCTGCTCCTTCATTGATATCAACTGGACCTATTGTTCTTCTCACACCTAATTCAGGAATTGTTACTGCAATTCTTGCATTTTGCATTTCATTATCTCCGTCATTATAAAAATCAACTAAAACAGCAACAATATCTCCTGGAGAATATTCTTCTCCTGTCAATAATTGTAATCTGTTCCAATCAACAACATCTCGTGAAGTAACACTTTTTCCTTGCCCTTCTGCATCTGCATCAATAGCAGTAACTGTAACACTTTTTGTAAACACACCACAAGTTCCTGCATTAACTGTCAAAACTGCTGTGTATTTTCCTGGATTCTGATAAATATGTGTTGCAGCAAAATTTTTGCTTTCTTCAACAAATACATGATTACTTCCGTCGCCAAAATCTAAATCTGATGTAAATACACATGTGCTTGTAGTTCCTTCTGTTGAAAATATTACAATCAATGGTGCTTTTCCTTCAGTTGGAGACGCTGTCAAAACAACAGTTGTTTCTTGTGTAGTTTTTTCTTTGACTTCAATAACTAATGAATCAGTTGCAGTATTTTGTGCTTCATCAACAACAGTTAATACAACTGTATATTTTCCAGCAGTTGCAAATGTATGTGCAGGATTTGCTTGATTAGCAACAACACCCGCATCAACACCGTCGCCAAAGTTCCATAAATAAGTTATTTCTCCAACTTGATTTGATACATATGAAGTAAATTGTACAGCTAATGGAGCTTCTCCTGATGTTTTGTCTGCAGTGATTGCTGCAGCTAATGGCTGAGTTGCATTTCCTTCGCCAACTACAGTAACAATAACTTCTTGTTTATCTGCATCTCCATCAAGATCTCGAAGTGATAATGTGATTGTATCAGCGCCTTCTTTGATTGGAAGGATTGTTAACATCTTGCCAACAACTGAAGCTGTAAACAAAGTTTGATCTACTCCAGAAACACCCCATAATAAATCATCTCCTGAATCTTCTAAGTCTGATTCATAAGGTGATAAATCAAATGTAAATGCTTGCTGTTTTTGCACAGTCATGTCTGGAATTTCTCCAACTATTTTTGGAGGATTGTTTAAGATGCTTAATTCAACTTTTGCTTCAACACCTTTATTCTCTTTAAAGTTAAAAGCAAATGTGAATACATGACTGTTGCCTTTGAAATCATGCGTCAAAGGAATTGCTGGTAAATTAAAGTAAAAATATCCATCATTTAATTTCTGGAATTCGCTAAGATCTGCAAATCCTCCTGGTGGACTTACTAATGTTGCTTTTGTTACTAAATCTGGATCAGTTATCAATTGATTGTTATCACTCTTGTCAACTACTTGGAATTTTATGTAAAATCCTTCTCCTCTATAATATACATTGTCTTGTATGTCAAGTTTCATATTCTCAATTGAATTATAGATGCCTAAGTTAACAATATCATATGCATGATCCAATACATTATATGTAAATTTCAGTTTCTGTGAAAGGTCAAATAATGTTTCGCCGTTAGGCATTACTTTTGTAGCTACTGATGTGACTGTAAATGTTCCAATCTTATCAGCAATATACTCAACTGCACATCCACCATTAATATCTGTGGTACATTCGCCAATTTTATTTTTCGAATCATCAAATAATAAGCTTACAACAGCTCCAACAACTGGCTTGTTTGTTTTTAAGTCTTTAACTTTAATGCCGCAGACTTGTTCTTTGCCGACAATAACATTTTCAAAGCATTGCAATGAAGTAATTTCGATTCCATTAACCAATTCAAGTTGTGTTATTGAGATTGTCTTTACAACACTTGCTGAAAGATGTTCAGCTGTATTCTTCTCTGTAACTGTTAATTTTACTTGATGTTCTCCAAATGTTGTAAACTTATAAGTAGGATTCTTTTCTGTTGAATCAACACTGCCGTCATTCTCAAAATCCCATGCATAAGTTAATTCATCACCATCTGCATCACTTGCTTTTTCTGTAAATTGAACTTCAGTAAATGCTTTTGGATTTAATGGTGAATAAACAAAATCAGCAACAGGTTGATGATTTACTGGTTGTGGTTGATCTTTGATTGTATCTTTAACTGCAATTGTGATTGTTTTCTTAACTACTTTTGCTGCATCGCCATCTTGTATTGGACCATCTGTTGCAGTAAGTGTTAATTGATAATTTTGTCCACCTTGAGTTTTAGTAGGTTTCCAAGTAAACTTTTTTGTTTGCAATTTTTGAGCATCATTTGTTGTAACATCTTGTGTAGTCATTCCTGCTGGAAGATTACCTTCGACTGTAAGAAACAATGTATCAGCAAATACTGCATCGCCTCCATTATTTGCTAATGCTGTAAACTCTAATGTTACTTCTTCATCAACAGTTTGATCTTCTGTTGTAATGACAGGATCTGCCATATTATCATCACAAACATCTCCTAAAGCATCTTCGCCAACATCTAACTGATTGTTGTTGTTAAGATCATGCCAATCAGTATTTGCTTGGTTCATATTAGAGTTATAAGGACAATTATCAATATCATCATCGATAAAATCCCCATCATTATCATTGCCTAATGCAGTTGTTAATGGTACAACTATTAATGATAGTAATAAAAACATTGTAAATAATTTTGAAATCATTAATTTGTTTTTCATATTTATTCACCTATTTTAGCAGGACTTTTTTGCAAAAGACCATTTCTTTTGTATTGTTCTTCAACTTTTTGACAAACTTGATTTATCCTATCACTAAAAGTATTAATAGTAGTTAATGCACCAGATAATATTATATTTTTTTTTCTTGCTTCTGAAAGTGTTGATCTTGCATAATCACACAAACTTAAGTCAGTAGTTAACTCATCAGATGTAAGTACAAATCCACTATTTGCTAATTCTGAAGCAGACATTGATAAAATATCATCCATCTTTACCATAAATGCTGCACGTTTACTATTATAATCATTGACAGAAAGTTTAGACATACCTCGAACTTTTCTTGCTAATTGATTGTAAACTTTAAATGGATCTTGATTTCCATAAACTGCTGCTTTTTCATAACGAATTGTTGATGAAATATCTTGTGATTCAGGAATTGATCTTTGTTGTGAATCTGGAGTTGATTGTTGTCTTGTTTTAGGAGTTGATTTATTTTCAACTTTCTCTACTAAACTATCTCTGCCAGAATAATCTCTATCTCCACCAAGTCCTAGACGAAAACAAAGTGAATGTTTACTAACATCTCTGCTTCTTTCAATAAAATCAGCTCCAACAATGCTTGGTTCTGCTGAACTTCCTTTTCCACAATATCCTACTCCAAATCGTTGTGCTGGATATAATAAAACAGAAGCATCCCAACTAAGTGTTGATACATCTTCTGTAGCTGTTGGATTTGATACAGTGCCATTGCTTAAAGTATACAATACACCTCCTTCAACAACAACCAATCGTGAATTAAATGCAGCTGAAAATCCTAATTTACCAACTATCCCAGTTGCGTCGTGTTTATCACCATAATAATGCGGTCCTGCAAATAGACGAAGCAATCCATTTATGTCAGCATTGCCAACCATAAATTCAAATCCAGCATTTGCTCCAAAGGTGTATTGTGTTGAACTTTCATTTAACGGAAATCCTTGCTTTAATCCTGGTTTCTGAATAATACCATTTACGCTGACATACGTTAAATCAACAACTGTTTCAAGAAAAGCTTTAACGTGATTAGTTCCTAATTTTGCTTCTACTCCAAGAGCAAGTAACATATGGTAAACAAATGCATCCATATCTCCTACATCATTTCCATTGATTGTATGTTGACCTTCTGGAAATCCAAAATCTAATTGTAATCGTCCTAGAACATTCCAATATTCATGAGCTGGCACAACAAGTCTTGGAATGCCTAGACTAAAATTAAATCCAGATTGATCATACAATGAAGATTGATTTGCAGGTGCTGGAAGATTTAGTTTTTCAGCATCATTTAATAAAACGCCGCCAAGATCTAATTGAAGATCAAGTCTTTCAAAAATAGGTTTTGATGAAGCTTGTCCTGGAACAACTCTCTCAACAACTTTTTCAGGAACTGCTTTTACATCAAATTCAGGAGTTGAAACAATTGGTTTATTATCTAAATCATATAATGTAAACTGTCTTTTTCCAACTGTATCTAATGTTACTTCAGTTGGAACTGCTGTTTCACCAGCATCTTTTGCGCTATTGCCATTCACATCAAGCCATGCTCCAGCAGGAACATCTCCATTTACAGTTAATTTTAATTTTTGACCTTGATAATAATCAATAGGTGTTGCACTAATAGTTGGATCTGTTAAAAGAATTGCAATTGGACTTAACTTCTGCTTATTCTGTGGTGGTTTAGCTGCAGACATATCTGGTGCTCCAGCTAATCCAATTGTTCCTGCTAAAATGCTTGCTAAAGTTTTTCTTAACCCCATGATAAATTCCCCCCAACTATCATTTTAATTATATTAATTATCTTTTACTTCCATAACATCCAATATGAAATCGTCCTGCATTTCTCCATGTACCTGTTGCTTTGTTTGCGTCTATTTGTCTATTTGCAAATCGTATTGCATAAGATTCCATTACTCTAAATGCAAAACCTCTTCTTTCTGCAGTTTCGCCAGCATAACGCTTTTCAACTGCAGACCGTCCATGTGCTTTAACTTGAACAACAAAGTCTTGTTCTGAAGTATATTTAATTTTTGTAGGCAATCCATCACAGAAAACACCTTCTGTTGAATGTTTTAATTTTGGTTTACTCCCTTGTGTTAGCACTGCAACTTGTTCAGGTCTTCCTAATGCATCACACGCAGAATAAAGAGATGCTACCAAATCTGAATGTGTAGTACTTGTAATAATTTTATCTTGTAATTGTTTAACAATATATCCAACAACTGCACCATGATCAACAAGTTCTGGATGTTCAGCAGTATATTTTCTTACTTTGTCAGGATTATCAGTTAAATACTTGTCAACAGCTTCTTTTAATTTCTCAGGTGGAATCATTGCAGCAATTTTTTTTTGTAAATCACTTTTTTCTGTTTCTATATCTGTGTTTGTTTTATTTACATCAGCTAGTTCACTTTCTAAACTAGTTTTTACTGCTCTTGCGTCTGCTAATTCTTTACCAGCAACTGCTAATCTTCTGTCATAATCAACTTTCAATGCATTTTTCTCATCTATTGCTGTCTGCGCTGCTAATTCTGCATCATCTGATCTGTTAGAATTTGAAAATGCTAAATAACCCAAAACAGCTGCAACTGTTGAAGCTCCAACTAACCCCCAAACTAAAGGAGCATTTTTTCCTTTATTTGCTAATGGTTGCTCTGTAGCAGTAGTAGTAGTCTGTTTCTTTAAACTTGCATTATTTCCTTCCAATTGTACAACATAATCTGTTACACCTTTGTGCAATGCTCGTAAATCTTCAGGTGTTTTTCTATTTGGCACAACTACAGTTCCTGTAGATGTTGCACCTTTTGAAACGTTGATATCACTATGAGCTTCAACAAATTTTTTCATATCAGCTGTTATTTGATCATATTCACCTGCAACTGTTTCTCGTGGTGTATATCGAGTTTTAATTAAATCATTCAATCGTATAACTTCAGCAGTATAAAATTTTGCAATTCGAACTAATTCAGAAATTTTTATATCTAAATTAGCTGGAGTTTTGTTTGGTGTAATAGTTGTAGAAAGGACATAACCAGCTCTTGTTCTATCTGCTAAATACCCATCAATCATATCATGCAATTTTTCATATTCTTTATCATATTCTTTAATAATTGCATTTGCGTCTCCTATTTCTATTTTTCTGCCTATTTCTGCCATTACTTTTTTTCTGTCAAGATTATCTCGAGCAATAACTAAAGCTCTAATTTTAGTATCTAAATCTGCTGCATCTGCTGGAGTTGCACCATCAACTTGAACTGCTTGATATGCTTTTATTTGTTTATCTAATTCTATACCTATTTCATTAACATGTATATCAAGAGTTTTATATGCATCAGCTAGGTCTTTTTCTAGAGCTTCTAAATCAGCAAATGCTGCATCCCTTGCTTCAGATGCTGCATCTTTCTCTCCTTTTGCTATAGTTTTTGCTGTCTTTTCTGCATTTCTATCAACAACAAGTGCTTTAATTAATTTAGATAATCCATCTGGAGTACCTTCTGTATTTTTATTGCCATCAACTTCTAAAGCGTTATATTGTTTAACAATTTCTTTAGCAGCGTCTATTTCTTGTAAATATTTATCTATACCATCTTGTTCAGCATAAGCTTGTTGATCACGCATATATTGTTGCCAATATTGTTCTTGTTCAGCATAAACTCGTTGATAACGCCTATCTATTTCTTGTTCAGCAACTGTCAGATTTTCATAATCATCAAGAGCTACTGTTGATTGATCTACTTGAATAGCTAGTGCTGCAGGAACTTCCAAAGGTGCTACAGGAGCTACTACTTCTGAAGCTGCTAGAGCATCTAGAATTGGTGATGCAGGAGCTACTACTTCTGAAGCTGCTAGAGCATCTAGAATTGGTGATACAGGAGCTACTACTTCTGAAGCTGCTAGAGCATCTAGAATTGGTGATGCAGGAGCTACTACTTCTGAAACTGATAGAGCATCTAGAATTGGTGATACAGGAGCTACTACTTCTGAAACTGATGGAGCATCTGGAACTTGTGTTGCGGGAGCTACTACTTCTGAAACTGATGGAGTATCTGGAACTTGTGTTGCAGGAACTACTTCTGGAGCTGCTGCTGACACTTCTGCTAGAACTGCTGGAACTACTTCTGCTGCATCTGTTAGAGTAGCTGGTATTAATGAAGTATCTGGAACTTGTACTGCAGGAGCTGCTACTTCTGGTAATACTTCTGCTGGAGCTACTTCAGTACCAAAAATACCACTAGAATCACCTGCACCATTAAAATCATCTTCCTTCTTGCCCACCATGATTATACCCCCCAAAATCCGTTGCATAAATTTGATGAAACCAATTAATTATTGATGTCATCACTACGAAATAGACATTTAATAAACGGAGAAAACTGTTGCTATATATAAATATTGTTATTTTGTTACTATTCTCGAGTTCACTTTTTCAAGAAGCAAAAGAACTTTTTCAGCAAATGATTGATCTAATTTAGCGCCGTAATATAATATTCTATTTCTATAATAACGTAAAGAATCTGCTAATTCAATTTCAGCCTCTGAAAAAACAAGCTCTCTCATATAGGCAACTTCTGCTTCATGAGCACCAATTCCAGATGAATTATAACCTTCTTCTGCCATCTTTGATCGAATTCTTTCCATAATTGCAACGTATGCATTTTTGATGATATGATTTGCAGTTTTATCAGATACGCCTGCTGATTTTATAAACAGTTGAAGCATATCATACGATTCATTTGAATTTTCAAGAAGAAACTTTGCTTTGTAAAACTATAATAGTGAACACCTATCCCACAGCCAATAGGCATGGTGGCATTACGGTGTTCAAAAATAATCAAAAAGATACTAATGTTCTTTGACCGTTGATAGAATATTTTTGCTTGTCAAGATATCGAAGATAAACATCCATATTTCCTACACCTCGAATATCATATGCTCGACTCCATAAACCAGAACCCCAGAATTTTGATTGTTTTAACCAAGGTATTAGTCGAAATAAATGTCTTCCAACATATCCTTTTATTTTCTTTGCAATTTCTGGTTTTGAATAAATTCCAAGATAAAGAATTATATGCACGTGATCCGCATCAAAAGCAAGTTTTTGAC